>Ga0209633_10002505_pt1 | contig 17675 bp, 16 predicted proteins | sample Cruoilmetagenom1_FD_187290 | JGI IMG/M metagenome (GOLD analysis project Ga0209633, IMG submission 187290) | Oil polluted marine microbial communities from Coal Oil Point, Santa Barbara, California, USA - Sample 1 (SPAdes) (version 2) | ecosystem: Environmental > Aquatic > Marine > Oil seeps ... | reverse complement strand
AGAAGAATTTCACCCACAGTCTCGATAAGGTTGAGTATATAAGATCCTATTCTTTCTATAAGGTTTGTAAGCATGTTTATAAAGCCTTAAACTGCGATACAAAATTATTAAAATCTACAATTCCAAGATCGAAGTTATCCGGAGACGAGGCATAGGTGAAATCATATATGCAAATATCTTTTTTCAGCACTACAGTTGCGATTTTAATTGGGACATTATTGAGACTACCAGTATATATAGTTTTGAGCGCCGGCTGACCGTCTACAGTTACTTCTTCCCGCTCTAAAGCCTCTTTACCTTTAATACCAATCAATAGAGACTCAGAAAGAGCTTTTAAGCTATATTTTTTCTTTTTCTCATTGCAGGTTGAATTCACTGTCATAGTGGCATCAATCTGAGAGTTAGTAAAAGCTAAGTCGCCACCCTCAACGTTATTTCTTTTCCACGAAGCCGGCAAAATGCCTATTCGATAAGAAGTGTCGTCAGTTTGGAAAACTTGTCTGTTTAAATTGCCTGAATTATCATCACCGGCTGCCGCATAATATCCAATAAACCTTGTCACAGAGCAAGAATTAAGGCCGATGATGCTAATAAATAAGAAAAGAGATATAAAGAGTTTTGTCATATAATTAAATTAGGAGTTAAATTTACCGTTCTTTAGATTTGATATATTAAAAAACCCAAGATTTACGCCATTGGGTTCTCAATAATACTTGAATCTCTTACAAAAACCAAGCATCATAAAACTTGAAGAAACTTGTTTACTAAGGATGGTAAAAAGTTTGACCAAAGTTGAGGTTTATACAAGTACTTATTGCGCTTACTGTCATGCCGCCAAAGGCTTCCTAAAAAATAAGGGGGTCGAATTTATGGAGATTGACCTTACAAGCGATCATGAATTAAGAATAGAACTTGTTGAAAAGCACAAATGGAGAACCGTTCCGATTATCATAATTAATGATAATCTCATAGGCGGATATGAGGAGCTTGTAGCATTAGAAAGAAAAGGCAAGCTGGATCAGCTACTTGAAATTGAATAGTAATCCCACCTCTCTAATCCCAATATGTTGACTCAGATAGAAGTCTAAATTAAGCTAACACCCCGATGACAGAAAGCACTAAGAACGTTAGAACAAGGTTTGCTCCTAGTCCTACAGGCTCATTACATGTGGGCGGTGCAAGAACTGCTATATTTAATTGGCTTTTTGCAAGACATTTCGACGGTGAGTTTATATTACGCATAGAGGATACCGATCAGGAAAGATCTACAGATGAATCCATTACTGAAATATTGGATGCTATGCAGTGGCTTGGTCTTGACTGGGATGGAAAACCCTTTAGACAGTCTGAAAGATTGAACATATATCAAGAACATGCAAATAAGCTTTTAGAATCGGGGCATGCTTACAAATGTTATGTAACACCTGAGGAACTCGAGGAAAAAAGAAAAGAGGCGCAAAGCAAAGGAGAAGTGCTTCGTTATAAACGAGAATGGGCAAAGCTAAATGAGAGTCCGAACAATCCTTACGCTATACGTCTACAAACGCCGGATGAAGGAACTATAGAGGTTCAGGATTTATTAAGAGGAACAATAACATTTGATGCAAGTGAAGTGGACGATTTTATAATTCTTAAGCGTGATGGATTTCCCACTTATAATTTTGCAGTTGTCGTAGATGATGCCACAATGGACATAACTCACATAATCAGGGGTGATGACCATTTAATAAATACCCCGAGACAAGTACTAATATACAACGCACTTTCATATGATATACCGAAGATAGCTCATGTTTCTATGATCTTGGGGGCAGATAATAAAAGACTCAGCAAACGCCACGGCGCAACTTCAGTTGTAGCTTTTAAAGATCAGGGCTATCTACCAGAAGCAATCATTAATTTTCTTTCCCGTCTCGGATGGTCCTATGGTGATCAGGAGATTTTCACCAAAGAAGAATTAATAGAGAAATTTACTTTAGATAATGTTGGCAAATCAGCAGCCGTATTTAACGAAGAAAAATTAGAGTGGTTAAATAGCTGGTATATAAAAAATGATCCGCCCGAAAAAATTGGTGAACTTGTTTTACCACTGCTAAAAGAAAAAGGGCTTGATGTTACGGTAGACGAAAAACTTATAAAAATTATCAAAGAGCTTAGTCAAAGAGCTAAAACCCTACTCGATATAGCTGATACAATTGATTACTTCTATGCCGATGATATTGAATTTGAGGAAAAATCCAAATCCAAATTTTTAACACCTGCCATAAAACCGGCACTTTCAGATATTACAGAAAGACTTTCCGATCTATCTGAATTTAATACAGAGGAAATACACAAAGTATTTGATCAGGTAATGGAAGAAAGAGAGCTTAAGCTAGGAAAGATTGCCCAACCTATAAGGGTCTCTCTTACTGGTGGAACAGTCAGCCCCGGGATTTTTGAGGTTATGGATATTCTGGGAAAAGACGAAGTACTTAAGCGCCTAAATAAAGCTATAGCTGTAATTCCAAACGACGATGTCCCCAATTAAAACTGATAATCTCATCTCTTATAAAATAAATTACGAGTAGTCAAAAAATCCTTTACCGGATTTTCTTCCCAACCTGCCTGCACGAACCATTTGTCTGAGAAGAGGAGCAGCTCTGAATTTAGAGTCCTGAAATTCTCTATAGAAAGTATCCATTACATCAAGCGTTATATCCAGACCGATTAAATCTACCAATGCCAATGGGCCAATCGGCTGATTTGTTCCAAGCATCATTGCTTTATCAATATCCTCAGCACTTCCGACCCCGTCTTGAAAGGCAAAAACCGCCTCATTTAACATTGGTACTAATATCCTGTTCACAATAAATCCTGGGCTATCCTTCGCCATGACTGGTTCTTTACCCATTGCTAAAGCAAAATCATATGCAAACTGAGCTGTCTCATCTGATGTCGCGAGTGTCTTTATTATTTCTACGAGTTTCATTACAGGGGCTGGATTAAAAAAATGCATACCTACCACTTTATCAGCTTTACTTGTGCTTACTGCAATCTCAACAATTGGAAGGGATGAGGTATTAGTAGCAAGAATTACATCATCACCAGTTATATTGTCCAACTTAGTATAAATCTCCTTCTTAACCCCCATATCTTCAAAAACTGCCTCTATTACGAGATCTACATCACTTAAATCTTCAAACTTTGTTGTGGTTTTAATCCTGCTAAATACTGAGTCATGCTCTTTTTGACTGATAGTTTCTTTTTTTAGAAGCCTGCCTAGACTCTTTTCTATTATTTTCATACCTCTATCAAGTGCAGCATCAGTTATATCTATTAATAAAACTTCTCTATCGTTAGAAGCAACGACCTGCGCTATTCCAGAACCCATGGTTCCTGCACCAACTACCGCAACTTTTTTTATATCCTTAGCTTTCTTAGTCATATCTAGCTCCTTGGTGAGACCTCATGTAACGAAGTTCTATTATACCAAACTGTATATTTAATCTATATAAGAACCTTAAACATTGAAACCCTGCGTTTACCTATTTACAATAATCCCATGAAGGTCTTAGGGCTTACCGGAAATATAGCTAGCGGAAAAAGTGTTGTTGCGTCAATGTTTGAAGAGCACGGTGCAAAAGTGATTGATGTCGACGACATAGCAAGAAAGATTGTAGAGCCTAATAACCCGGTTTGGAAAGAAATAGTCGATATTTTTGGGCGGGCTATCCTAAATTCAGATGAGACAATAAACAGAAAAGCTCTAGGGGATATAATATTCAATGATGCTATTAAACGTAAAAAATTAAATGAGATAACCCATCCAAAGATAATAGGTAATGCCAGAGAAACAGTTGAAAAATATAGAAATGACAATGTGGAAGTAGTTATTATTGAGGCTGCTCTTATTGTAGAAAAGGGTGGGATTAACAATTTACTCGACAAGTTGATAGTCGTAACGTCAGACAAAGAATCACAGATAGCACGACTCTTAGAAAGAAATGGATTATCCAAAGAGGAAGCTCTTTCCCGTATTAATTCACAAATGCCCGAGTCCGAAAAAGCTAAGGTTGCGGATTACATAATTGACAACTCAGGAACCAAAGAAGAGACTCAAACCCAGGTTAACAATTTATGGGTAGAATTGGTGCAATCTTAAAGAATCATAAACAGTAACACTCTTAAGAGTCTATATGTTGCTCACGCTCCTGAAAAATATTATCTCAATCATATATTCAAACTTGCCAACTATTGTTTTTCAGAGTAGATTTTTTGACTCTTAACGACCTTCAAAGGAGCAGAGAATGAAGGAAAAAATAGAATTACTTGAACAAAAAGAAAAAGAAGCCGAATCAGGAGGCGGGGAATCCCGCATAAAGAAACAACATGACAACGGCAAACTTACAGCCAGAGAAAGAATAGACCTACTCCTTGATAAAAACACATTCGTAGAATTAGATAAATTCGTTGTACACAGATGCAATGACTTTGGAATGGGAGACAAAAAATTCCTGGGTGACGGCGTTGTAACCGGATATGGAAAAGTTGAAGGGCGCCAGGTTTTTCTATTCGCTCAGGATTTCACAGTATTCGGCGGCTCACTAGGAATGGAGCATGGAAGAAAAATATGCAAGATTATGGATCTTGCCATGCAGGTCGGAGCACCGGTAATTGGGCTAAGTGATTCAGGCGGTGCAAGGATTCAAGAAGGAGTCGAAAGCCTTGCCGGATATGCCGAGATTTTTTCTCGAAATGTATTGGCGTCAGGTGTTGTACCTCAAATTTCTTCCATCATGGGACCATGCGCAGGAGGAGCAGTGTACTCTCCCGCAATTACCGATTTCACTATAATGGTTAAGAACACAAGCTATATGTTCATAACAGGCCCGGATGTAATAAAAGCTGTAACACACGAAGAGGTCAATTCTGAGGATTTGGGCGGTGCTATGGTTCATAATTCCAGAAGCGGTGTGGCTCACTTTGCAGCTGAAGATGATAAAGAATCGATTTTACTTGTAAAAGAACTATTAAGCTTTCTTCCTTCAAATAATATGGAAGATCCACCCAGGATTGCGACTGAAGATCCATCAGATAGGCGTGACATGGGGCTCAGAGCCATAGTTCCTGAAAACCCAAATAAACCCTATGACATGAAAGATGTTGTAAGATCTGTAGTCGACGATGGTTATTTCTTTGAAACACAAGAACATTTTGCACAAAATATAATTATTGGATTTGCCAGATTAGCAGGCAGAGTAGTCGGTATAGTAGGAAACCAACCAAACATGCTAGCTGGATGTCTTGATATTGATGCATCTATCAAGGGCGGCAGATTCGTAAGATTTTGTGACTGTTTTAATATCCCAATTTTAACATTAGAGGATGTGCCTGGATTCCTACCCGGAACTTCACAAGAGTGGGGAGGAATTATTAAACACGGGGCTAAATTGCTCTACGCCTACTGCGAAGCAACAGTTCCTAGAGTTACAGTTATTACCAGAAAAGCCTATGGCGGCGCCTATGATGTTATGAACTCCAGACATATTAGGGGTGATATGACATTGGCATACCCAACAGCGGAGATTGCGGTTATTGGTTCAGAGGGTGCTGTAAATATTATTTCTAGAGGGCAAATCGCGCAAGCCGATGACCCTGAAGCAGAAAGAGCAAAACTAATGGAAGAATATAAAGAAAATTTTGCTAATCCTTACAAAGCTGCAGAGCTTGGTTATGTGGATGAAGTTATAAAACCTGAAGATACAAGACCAAGAGTAATTGCGGCATTTGAAATGCTTGACGGGAAAAGACAAACTCTTCCTCCTAAAAAGCATGGAAACATTCCACTTTAAGTACAAAGGAAATACTGAATGTTTAATAAAATATTAATAGCAAACAGAGGGGAAATAGCGGTAAGAATAATCAGAGCCTGTAAAGAATTGGGCTCTACTGCTATTGCTGTTTATTCAGACGCTGACCGACGCTCACTTCATGTAGCCCTTGCCGACGAGGCGTATCATATCGGAGGCTCTGCCCCGTCTGAGAGTTATCTGGTAATTGATAAAATAATTGAGGTTGCAAAAAAGTCGGGTGCAGAAGCAATTCACCCTGGATTTGGATTCCTTTCAGAGAACGAAGAATTTGCTAAAAGATGTGAAAAAGAGAAGATAGTATTTATAGGACCCTCTGCAGAGGCCATTCGATTAATGGGAGATAAAATAACTGCAAGGAAAATTGCACAACAGGCAAAAGTCCCTCTGGTTCCAGGATCGGACGGAGCAGTTACAGATGTTGAAGCATCCGGTGTTGCTGATAAAATTGGCTACCCTGTAATGATCAAAGCCTCAGCCGGAGGCGGCGGTAAAGGGATGAGACTGGTTAGAGAAAAAGAGGAGTTTGAAAGCTCGCTTCGTATGGCTAGAAGTGAAGCGCGTTCTTCTTTTGGGGATGATTCAGTATTTGTAGAACGTTTTGTTGAACAACCGAGACATGTTGAAATTCAAATAATGGCAGACAAACATGGAAACACACTTCATTTATTTGAACGTGAGTGCTCAATACAAAGAAGACATCAGAAAGTAATTGAAGAAGCCCCTTCTTCTGCTATTAGTGAGAAGACGAGGAAGAAGATGGGCGAAGTAGCAGTTAAGATAGCAAAAGCAGTTAAGTACAGCGGCGCTGGTACTGTAGAGTTTATAATGGATCAGAAAGAAAATTTCTATTTCCTTGAGATGAATACCCGTGTACAGGTAGAGCATCCCGTAACAGAGATGATTACCGGTTTTGATATAGTAAAATGGATGGTGCGTATAGCTAACGGAGAAAAATTACCGTTCAAGCAAAAAGATTTATCTATAAATGGGTGGGCTGTTGAATGCAGAATATATGCAGAAGACCCTAGCACCAACTTTATGCCATCACCAGGTCATTTAACATATGTTAAAACTCCAGGCGGACCCGGAATAAGAGACGACTCATCCATTTACAGCGGATGCGACATCACTTCTTTCTATGACCCAATGTTATCAAAACTTGTAGTATGGGCTGACTCTAGAGAGGCGGCAATTGATAAAATGGCATCAGCGTTGAAAGAGTACGTTGTATTGGGAGTAAAAACTAACATAGGTTTTCTTATACGAGTAATGAATAACGAAGAATTTAGACAAGGAAAATTTGATACTGGTTTTATAGAAAGGCACCCTGAACTACTCACAGCAGGAGAAGTTGATATTGAACCTGCCATAATCGCGGCAGCACTAGCAATCGAAGATTCAGAAGAAACTATCGAATCTGATAAAGGCCCTCAGTCAAACTGGAAGCTCCTAGGAAGAAAGGCCGGACTTTCCGGGGGTACACTCATATGACATATACGTTTAAAATAAAAGATAAGGTTTTTTCAGTAGAGATAAATCAAGAAAAAGATCAAACAGTAGTTCAAATTAACGAAAAGGATATCCCAGTTGAGTTTGAAAAAATTGACAAGAATCTTTACTCCATAATCCTGGATGGCAAGTCGCTTACAATTGGGGTTTTGAAAGATGGCAAGAATATCCAAGTTGTCATGGATGGAGACTTGTTTGAGATTGAAGCAATATCTGAAAGAGACCAGAGGAAATCTTCTCAGACTTTATCAGGTGTTCAGGAAATCAAATCACCTATGCCAAGTAGGGTTGTTAAGATACTCAAAGAAATTGGTGATGAAGTAGCTGCAGATGAAGGAATTGTAGTGGTTGAAGCCATGAAAATGGAAAGTGAGCTAAAATCTCCAATCGAAGGAAAGGTAACAGATGTATTGGTAAACGAAGGGGATGCAGTTGAAGCTGGAAATACCCTTTTGATTGTATCTTCTGACTAAGTCACTCCCAGTCTTTTCAATACTTACCTAATAATATTCATACCCAAAAGTTATGGTTTCGTTTCAAGCATAGGAACTTTAGCAACTAAAGCCCCAAACTCTTCTATAGTAAGAGTTTCAGCTCTCCTTTTTTTATCGATCCCTGCTAGTTCAAGAGATTTTGATGCAGCTTCTTTAGACAAAATGGACTGAAGAGAATTCCCTATCATCTTTCTTCTAGAAGAAAATGCTGCCCTAACTACTCTTTCATATAATTTTTCATCTGCAACTTTAGTCCTGGGTGTTTTGAGAGGAATTAATTTCAAGACTACCGAGTCGACCTTGGGTTTTGGCCAGAATGACTCCGGCGATACGCGAAACTCTGATGTAATATCCATAAAAGTTTGCAGCAAAACCGACATAGACCCATAGGTCTTTCCTCCAGGACCAGCAGCTATCCTTTCGCCGACCTCAAGTTGAAGCATTAATACCATGGACGAAAGATATTCACGAGCTTCAAGCAATTTAAACAAAAGTGGAGTTGAAACACTATATGGGAGATTTGCAATTACCTTTAACTTATGTCCATTATAAATATTGTTGTAATCAACTTTTAATGCGTCCTGATTTATGAGCTCAACATTAGGGCGATCATGAAAAGACTCGCTGAGATGATCCGCAAGTTTTTTATCCTTCTCAATAGCCACAACTCGTCGGGCCTTTTGTGCCAAAGCAAATGTAAGAGCTCCTAGACCCGGCCCTATCTCTATTACTTCATCATCCGATGAGAGTTCTGAAACATTTACAATACGATCAATAACCCGGTAATCCTTAATAAAATTCTGCCCAAGCTGCTTGCTCGGATGTGAACTTAAGTTAGAGAAAAACTCTTTAGGGTTAACTGTATTTTTCATGTTGCTTGGTAAATGTTATCAAGTTTAAAGAATATCTAGGTTTGGGAAAAGTGATATTAATTTGTGATGCAGCTAATAACTTAACTCGTCTATGTCCCGAGTTCTTCAAAAGATATATCTTCGTAATGGACCACCTTATCTTTGCCCTGCTCTTTAGACTCATATAGCGCCTTATCGGCTTTCTCTATTAGAGTTTCGCTATCAGGAGCATTTTCAGGGTATGTGGCTATGCCAATGCTCAAAGTAATGTTGAACTCGTCACCTTTGAACTTAAAAGGCATATTTTTGATACTATTCTTGATTTTTTGAGCGACTATAAGAGAACCTCTCTTATTGGTATTGGGAAGAACAACTGCAAACTCATCCCCACCGTATCTTGCTGATACATCAATTTTGCGGAGTGACTCTACTAACACCTTTCCAACAAATGACAAGACACTGTCTCCTGCTTGGTGTCCATAAGCATCATTGACATACTTTAAATCATCCAGATCGATCAAGATAAGAGACGCCTTCTCATCATATCTATCACAATGGGCAACTGTATAGGAAAGCATTTCGTGAAAATGTCTGTAGTTATACAACCCTGTGAGCCCGTCTTTCAAAGCAAGTTCTTTTACACTTTGATAATCTAAAGTGGATTTAATAAATTTAGCGGATTCACTACAAATAATTTTAGCAATACCAATTTCACTCTCATTAAAAAAGCGCTTCTCTTTGCGCGCTATTACCACTGATCCCAAGACAGTTGCTTCTTGATTTTCTTCCTCGGGTATTTTTTCAATTATAGGGTAAATTAAAACTGACTTTATATTTTTAATACCCAATGCAAAATCGATTTCTTTTCCAAAAATGCTTCTATATTTTGTCCTTGCCGAAAGATCATCCGTATTAAAATAGTTTTTCCCTTCATGTACTAGCCATGTGAGCGTATCAGTATATGGAATTTCATTACCTTCCAGATGATTCTTGTCCTTCTCGCTAATCCTCTTTAAAACACTTACACCATCCTCTTCGTTAAATTGAGAAATACCTACAAAATCAGCTTCCAATACCTTTTGGAGGCTATCCACGATATGATCCATCACTGCATCAACACTATTTGTGGAATTGAGTTTTTGTGTGAATTCATAAAAGGAATTAAGCTCCTGAGTACTTAGCTTAGCCTGCTCAGAAAGCTGGAAGCGGTCTATAATCTCACCAATTCGATCTGAAATAAGTGAAACTATAAGCTTTTCCTTCTCTCCGAAGACATTTTTATCCATACTATCTATAATTAATATTCCAACAACATCTCTTTTACCCTCCGGTATATGTTTCTCAGCTTTCATCAACAACGGGGTAGCATAAAGAGATCTAACCGGAATATCTTTTGTATAATAAATAAGGTTCTGTCTAACATTTTTAATGCTTGTTATTAAAACAGGTGTTTTTGTTTTTAATACCCAGCCAAGATAACCGCTCCGAAAACTGACACGTTGCCCTCTGTCAATGTAATCTCCACTATTAGATATATAGTCTGCTATTACAAAGAGACCATCGTCCATTTTCATATAAAACAATATACTGTGACTTTGAATAAGCGTACTAAGTATTTCAATCGCTTTATTTATATCAGCTCTTAACTCTTTAACATTATCAGATTCATTTTCATCATTCTCCGAATTCTCAGACATGAAATTGTTGATAGAAAGTTTCTTAACACTTGCCTTTTTTAGTATATTTGAACCTATTAGAAATTTGTTTCCTTTAAGTAAGAATCCTAAGATTAATGTTGAAAAAAGGAGTATCACTATTTGGTAAGGTAGCGATGGGCTTTGAAACTGAGTTATCTGTAGAACAGATACTATAACAAAAGAGAGCCCCGCTGCAGGCCATCCAAATATTAAAACACCTATAGGCATTAATGCATAAGAGAATGGAAACAGTTTATTTCCAGAAATCTCAAGAATTATTTCAAATACCAGTGTAAATAGAAGTGAAAATTCTATTTGATCTATTAAGGATAGGTTTTTTACAGAGGAAGAAATATAATTTGCAGATTTATAACCAACAGCAGAAATTAGCAGTAGAGCTGCTAAAATAGAGTAGAAATTAAGACTTTGAAAACTATTCTTATAAATAAGGGCAATAACTAAAATAGAAAGGATAACTACAAAGACTTTGCCCAAGATATAGTTTGAGAATTTAATTTTACTCTTGAAATCTATAGACTTTTTCACCTTTTTTGATCATCCCCAATTCTTGTCTTATTACTTTTTCCTTATAAGAATCTTCTGATTCTATCAATTCTATTTTTTTCATTAGTTCATTATTGGCTTTCTCTAATTTTAGCGATTCCACCTTTACTTTCTCGTTCTCTTGGTGAAGGGCGTAGACTTGAGTAATTTCCCTGGCAAAAAGATATACCATTAGAGAGACGGCTGTGATCACGAGAATAATTCTGATTATTGTCCTTTCCATTTTACAATATAGCCAAATCACCAGTAATAAATGGATTTGATCTTCTTTCAATTCCAATTGTCGTAAACGGGCCATGACCTGGGTAGACGTTATAAGAATCGGGAAGCGCCATAAGCTTTGACTTTATCGAACCGACAAGCTCCCTCATAGAAGTACCTCCTGTGAGATCGACTCTGCCCACGCTTCCGGCAAAGAGTGTATCTCCAGAAATCACATGATCATCTATTACAAAGCAGACACTGCCCCAGCTATGCCCTGGAGTATGCAATACCTTGGCCTTAAGATTACCAATTTCAATATCATCCCCTTCTTCTATATATACATCTATTTTAGGTACACGCACATTACCAAATTGGGGGAATCTTTTAGCTGCTTCAGGCAAAACCTCGAGAACAGGTTCGTCCTCAGGATGCAAGTAAAAGTCGACACCAAGTTCTTCTTTGGCTTGCTGTACTCCAGCTGCGTGATCAATATGACTATGTGTATTTACTATCTTCGTAATCTTCAATCCCGAATTTTTAATTTCTGATAAAATTTCATCCATCTGCTCGCCGGGATCAATTAAAATAGCTTCATTTGTTTCTTCATCCCCTAGGATGTAGCAGTTAGTCATAAAAATACCGCCGGGTATGCACTTAATAATCATAAATTTTAGTTAACTCCCTTGCTCAAATTATATTAAATTCTTCAAACTCTCCAATGTAAGGCTGCCAATCTAACTTAACCAACTCTACAATTGAATGATCAGGTCCTTCATGACACCAAGCCGCAAGTTCTTGAAGCTGTTTCTCTGGACCTTCGGCAATAACCTCAACAGTTTCGTCTAGTTTATTTCTCACGAATCCTTTGAGTCCCAGCTCTATGGCTTTGTCTTTAGTGGATGCTCTAAAAAATACTCCTTGAACCTTGCCGTAAATTATAAGATGTACTCTTTTTTTATCCATCCAATATGCTCAGATTACCAAAATGCACAATTTCTGTCAACCTCTTAGCAGACTTAATATTGTCAGATTTCCGCAACTTAGGACGCAATCATTAAGAATTTCTTTAATAATCTGACACTAAATCACTGTTTGAATAAATAACCAATCATTAACACTTAACTTGCAGTTATAAGAGTATTGTAAGGATAAGATTCAATATAAATGTCGAAATGTTTGACAGTCAAAATTCGAAGATGTATTTTGTTTAGGTATGAGTGAATATAAAGCCTGGTTTACCTGTATCAATGAAGAGTGTGGAGAGACTTATCCTTTAGATGAAATAATCTACAGATGTAAGAAATGCAACAATCTGCTGGAAGTAACCCACGATCTCGACAAACTGAAAGAAACCTCCGCTACAGAATGGAAAGCTATATTTGATGGTCGTTACCGAAAGCAGTCCTGGCCCTACGGGAGTTCTGTCTGGGGCAAGAAAGAATGGGTCTGTCCATATGTTGAAGATGAAAACATAGTTTCAATGTACGAGGGTGCTACTAATCTTTTCTGGGCTGAGAGATTTGGCAAGCAGATTGGCATGGAAGAGCTATGGTTAAAAATGTGTGGAAACAGCCATACTGGTTCTTTTAAAGATCTAGGCATGACAGTACTTGTTTCAGTTGTAAAGCAGATGATTGCCAACGGTAAAGATGTGCCCGCAGTAGCTTGTGCATCTACGGGTGATACTTCTGCAGCGTTGGCAGCGTATTGTGCCAGTGCGGGAATACCGGCCATTGTTTTTCTGCCAAAAGACAAGGTCTCTGTAGCACAGCTTGTTCAACCTATTTCTAATGGAGCCTTGGTGCTTTCATTAGATACTGACTTTGATGGATGTATGGAAATGGTTCAGAAGATCTGCACACAAAACAATATATATCTCGCAAATTCTATCAACTCACTCAGAATTGAAGGACAAAAAACAATTAGTATAGAATTGTGCCAACAGTTTGATTGGGAAGTCCCTGATTGGATTATTATCCCGGGGGGTAACTTAGGAAATATTTCAGCTCTAGGAAAAGGATTTTTAATGATGAAGGATCTTGGTCTTATTAATAAGTTGCCGAGATTAGTGTGCGCTCAGGCTGAACAAGCCAATCCACTTTATTTGAGTTACTTAAAGAATTTTGACGAATTTCATCCCGTTAAAGCCAAAAAAACTCTAGCTAATGCAATTCAGATTGGAAATCCGGTAAGTGTTAATAAAGCAATTCGGACGCTGAAAGAGTTTGATGGCATAGTGGAGCAGGCAAGTGAGGAAGAGCTTGCAAATGCTGCAGCACAAGTTGATAAAACAGGAACATTTAACTGCCCGCACACTGGTGTTGCTCTAGCCGCTTTTCTAAAATTAAAGGAAAAAGGAACTTTCAAACCCGATGACAAGATAGTCATAATTTCAACTGCACATGGGCTTAAATTTGTTGAGTTTAAAATTGGCTATCACAAAAAAGAACTTGAAGGATTTTACTCAAAGTATGCAAACACCCCTATTGAGCTTCCGGCTGATTATGACGCTGTGAAAGATGCGATTTTTTCCAAGATTGCTCAGTAATAGGTTCAAGTAAACCATTACAAACTTCACAACCATGAAAAACAATCTAAGAGGGCTCTACGTAATCACTGACAAAAAACTTATTGGCCGAGACCAGTTTGTTGTAACTGTGGAGAAGTCCATCAAAGGCGGGGCGAGTATAGTCCAGCTAAGAGAGAAAGACACTCCAGAAAAGGAGATTATAGATTTAGGCCGTCAGATTCTACAAGTAACAAAAAAATATAATGTGCCTCTTATAATCAATGACTCTCCTGAACTGACTAGAGAAATAGGGGCTGACGGGGTTCATTTGGGTGGAGAGGACGGCTCCATAACAAAGGCAAGAGAACTACTTGGAAACAATGCTATAATCGGCGTCACCTGTTATAACGAGGTTGAAAGAGGTTTGTATGCAGTTCAGAACGGAGCCGACTATGTAGCCTTCGGAACACCTTACAACACACCAACTAAACCACAAAGAGAACCTACGTCGATTGACACTCTGAAGGAAGCTGTCAGTCTAATTAATACTATCCCGATATTTGCAATTGGCGGTATTACAAAGGAAAACGCCGGGCCGATCTTAGAAACCGGCGTTAACGGAATTGCTGTTATTACAAGCATATTCGGATCTACTGATCCTGAAACTGCGGCTAGAGAATTAACTAAGTTGTATAGAGAGAATTAAAGAATTCCTGAGAAATCTTTCCCCTTTCTTTTAGTACCAATTCTTTCTGCAAGAGCGTGAGATACGAGTGGAAGAGCAATTGTTGCGTCACAGTAACATTGCACAAGACTTCCTTGTGGATCTTCTTTACCCCATGAAACCGCTTCTTCAAAAGTACAACCTGAGAGCCCTCCCCACTGTGGTGAGTCAGTTGTTATCTGAATAGCGTACTTGTGAGGGTAATAGGTTTCAGCCTCACCTGTTCCCTTTCTATTTAACCCGGACTGCCTATTTGGAACATGTCTGTCTTCATAGAGAAGATCGCCTGTTACGGCAAAGAGTTGGATAAAGTCCTTAGGCACTCCACCGCCGATGTATATAACTGCTGTATCTTTTACTGTTTCGCCCAGAGTCATAAATTCTACATAGTCTTTTATTGCATCTATTGTGAGATTAAATCCTTTGCTTTTCGCGATAAGTGCTGCATCACCATACGGGCTGTCCGCAATCGCTGGGCAAAACACTGGAACACCATGCTCAGCAGCTTTGGCAATGATACTTGGAATATTTTTCTCTCCTAACCATTTCCCACATTCAAGGAGTAGCTCTCGTGAAGAGTAATTGTAGGATTCATCCAGAGTTAGAATAAACTCGCCCAAGAGCTCAGTCATTACGAGATAATCTGTTTCTTTTCCATATACATCGTAGTAGCGGTTTAGACCTTCCCTGAATAACACTTCATTATCAGCAGTGTGGGAACCCTGCCAGTAGTCAAAACCCATTGCGTCTATGATGTCCTCAGAAATGTTGGCACCAGTAGGAACAAGAATGTCTACATAGCGGTTTTCAATAAGCCAGTTTATTATCTTCCACTGACCTGTGGTTGAAAGCGATCCCGTGTAACCAAGTAGAATTGTAACGTCATCGTCTTTGATCATTTGCTCAAAGACGTCCACCACACGTGCTAAATTCTTACCTTGAAAACCAGTCTGAGCCATTTCTGAAAGTAATTGTGATACTGTTTTTGGTCCGTCAACTTCAATTGCTTTTACTTTTTTGTTAAGAAAATCATCTATTGTCTTTTCGTTTCTATCAGCCATTAGTTATAAAACCTCCAGAGATGCTAAGTAAAATTGAGCGATTCAAGATACCACACTAAGTATAAATATCAAAGCTGGGTATTAGATTACAATGTTTACTAGTTTTTTCGGAACAACAATTACTTTCTTAGGTTCTTTTCCTTCAATGTAGCTTTGGACTTTCTCATCAGCAAATGCGGCTTCTTTCATCTGATCCTGATCAGCATCCGGATCCATAGTTAACTGACTCCTCACCTTGCCATTTATCTGAACTACAATATTTATTGCAGCACTCTCTACAAGAGCCTGATTCCAGGTGATCCATTCTTTATCTACTAGAGTCTCTTCATAACCAAGCTCGTGCCAAAGCTCCTCTGATATATGTGGCGCCATAGGATAGAGAAGCCTTATCATAGCCTCAACCGATTCTCTGAGTACTGGCAAATCTCCCTCTCCATTGGGCTCAAAGCGAGATGTGTCATTTAGTAATTCCATCACTGCTGCAATCGCGGTATTAAAAGAAAACCTGTCCAGATCATCAGTAACTTTCTTTATAGTCTTATGTATTTTAGTTTGTAGTTCCTTAGCAGATTTAGAAATTTCCTCAGGCTCAACATTCATACCCTTAATACCGTCAATTTTATCAAAGACATCAAAGATAAGACGCCAGACTCGGTTCAGAAAACGAAATGAACCTTCGACACCCTCGTCGCTCCAGTCCAAATCTCTATTTACAGGTGCCGCAAACATTATAAACAATCTGACTGTGTCAGCGCCGTATTTAGCGATCATATCGTCAGGGTCAACGATGTTTCCAACAGACTTGGACATCTTTGTCCCGTCTTTTATTACCATTCCCTGGGTTAGTAAGTTTTTAAAAGGCTCGTCCAGATCACACATTCCAAGATCACGGAGCGCCTTTGTAAAGAATCTAGCATATAGAAGGTGGAGAATCGCGTGCTCAATTCCACCAATGTACTGGTCAACAGAAAGCCAGTAAGCAACTTCTTCTTTATCGAAAATTCCGTCAGTATCGTTTGGTGATGCGTAACGGAGGAAATACCATGAGGATTCCACAAACGTATCCATTGTGTCAGTTTCGCGCTTTGCCGAACTTCCACATTCAGGACAAGCAACATTTACAAAGCTCTCAACTTTTGAAAGCGGGGATCCACCCTTGCCCGTGAATTCTATATCGAGCGGAAGTTCTACTGGAAGATCCTCATCCGGAACAGGAACTGCCCCACACTTGTCGCAATAAATAATAGGAATTGGAGTTCCCCAGTACCTTTGTCTGGATATTCCCCAATCTCTGAGCCTGTAATTAATCTGCTTTTCTCCGAGCCCGTTTTCCTCAATATAATCAATTATCTTTTCTTTACCCTCTTCAGAATCGATATCAGAGAAATTCTGAGAATTAGTCATAACACCAGGCTCTACATAAGCCTCTGTTATTTTATGCGGATCTAGTTCCACACCTTGTGGCTGAATAACGATCCTTATTGGTAAGTTGTATTCTTTTGCAAACTCAAAATCTCTTTGGTCATGTGCCGGCACACACATAATTATTCCTGTGCCATATTCGACTAGAACGAAGTTGGCAACATAGATAGGAATGCTCTGATGAGTGAAAGGGTTTATGGCGTAGGCGCCTGTAAATACACCTTCCTTTTTTGTTCCTTCTGCGACTCTCTCTAAATTGCTCTGCTTTTTAACCCTGCCAACAAATTCTTGAACTTCCTCTTCTTCGGGTTTTCCCTTTATCAGCTCCTCTACTAGTGGATGATCTGGAGCAATACTCATATAAGTAACACCAAAAACTGTATCCGGACGAGTAGTAAATACTTTGAGGCTTTCTTCTCCCCCAACAGGTTCCTGAAGTTTAAACTTAATTTCTGCCCCTGTGCTCTTACCTATCCAGTTTTTCTGCATAGAGAGTACTCTTTCCGGCCAGCCGTCTTTTAACTTATCGGCCCATTCAAGAAGCTCTTCGGTATATTCAGTTGTTTTAAAGAACCAGCCAGCCATCTCTTTTAATTCAACCTCAGAGCCGCAGCGCCAGCATAATCCATCTTCAACTTGCTCATTGGCTAAAACAGTCTCACAAGACGGGCACCAGTTAACCGTTGTCGACTTTTGGTAAGCTAGCCCCTTCTTTAACATGTGAGTAAATACCATCTGCTCCCATTTGTAATAGGTCGGATCACATGTAGCTATCTCTCTAGTCC
>Ga0209633_10002504_pt1 | contig 17680 bp, 18 predicted proteins | sample Cruoilmetagenom1_FD_187290 | JGI IMG/M metagenome (GOLD analysis project Ga0209633, IMG submission 187290) | Oil polluted marine microbial communities from Coal Oil Point, Santa Barbara, California, USA - Sample 1 (SPAdes) (version 2) | ecosystem: Environmental > Aquatic > Marine > Oil seeps ... | reverse complement strand
CCAATCCCCGACAATACCCTCTCTGCCGTCATCCTGGCCACGCAGCCAACCGCGATGGAAGGGTACTGGCAGATGGACGAACCCGGTGGCGGTATCCTGGACAGCAAGGAACTGACCTCCAAAGATCACCGCAACACGCTCTGGCCCCCCCAGAACCCAGAGGACCTCACGTACCAGAACCCCGGGACCGCAGGCCCCGGCATTAACTTCGCGGGTACCGAGTTCTTCAACCAGTCTGGACGGCAGTACGATGTTATCAGCGGTGACTTCACGATCATGGGCTTTATGCAGGCATTGCCGCTGGAGCAAGATCGTCACTGCTTCTGGTGTGAGTTTAACGGCAGTAACTTCTTTGGGGTAGGCACCTCGAATGCAGGCGTGGGCGGGATAAGCCAAGTCGCGATCGCCCTGAAGGTAAACAACGTCTTCATCTACGACAGTGACCACGAGGACGGCACGTTCGCGAATGGGGACTGGGTTCACATTTGCTTGCGTCGTAGCGGGTCTGTTAACACCCTCATCATTAACGGCACGAACATCATCACCACGACCGCCGGTAGTGGTTCCAATGTCGCCCTCACGAACTTGATTATCGGGGCGTTCGACCTCAACAACGTGTACACGGTATCTGCCCGTTGGAAGGGCGACATCAAGCACGTAGCTCTGTGGAATGCAGCCCTGACGGATGGTGAGATTGAAACCATCTACGACACCATCTTAATTTACGAGGCTCAACTGACGGCTCAGTTCAACCTCGGCAACGGAAAGAGTTATCAGTTGGCACCATTCCCCGTAGGACGAATCGTCACCGCAACCCTGGAGCCCAGTGCTCTCACGACCCCCGAGGCTCTCGTGTGGAGGGACCAGAACGGCAACACCGTCACGCTCGCCACTGGCGACCGGCTTAGCATCACGGACATCGTGTGTGCGAACGCAGCCACGGCCAAGAGTGTCACGTTCTTCCAGGACGACGATGGGGATGACGTACTAGACGACGGCGAGGAAATCTACGCCTTCGAGTATGCCGGACAGGGAACCTTGTCGGCCAACTTCGCTCTCCCCGCCCGCCTTGAAAAGATCAATGCCGCTGCAACTAATGTGCCGATGGTAGTCGCATCCGCGACGGGCAATGTCTCATTCACGGTCAACGGGTTTATCACACGCACTTAGGAGTTTCTTCATGCTTCCATCGGGAACCTTTATTACCGCCAAGGCGGCTGCGGCCGACATCAGCACCGCCGTCGATCTTACGTGGGTCGATATGAACGGGCTCGCCGTAGTCCCGGCTGCCACAGACAGAATTGTCATCTACGGGATGTCCCTGAACAACACGACCGCCAACGCCAATCTGGTGACGGTGTTCCAGGACAACGATGCTGGCAATGACCTAGACGCCGGCGAGATTCTCGAACAGGTGCAGTTCGCCGCGGCCATCGACCACCGGGTCATCAACTACTTTGAGCCGGTCCCCACGCAGAAGATCAATGCTGCCGGAACCAACGACCTACATATCATTGCCTCAACAGTGAACGCTGTTGGCTACATCATCCGAGCAAGAATTATTCGCCGGACTAGCTAATGTCTGACGTACTAGATCACCCCGGATTCCATGCGGACATTGCGGTCTGTCCGTACACCGGCCTCAAGATTCCCAAGCGGATGGAGGCGAATCTGCGGTGGAGACGAAAGCTGCGGCAGGCTGCGAACCGAGACGCGGGCCTTCGTCGAACCCTTACGCAAGCGTGTGTTCAGTCCCCCATCTTTTGGCTTAACGCCTTTGGGTGGACCTTTCTCCAGAAGGCTGTGGGCGAGGATGGCATCGAACGGTCGGTAAAGGGCAGTGCGGTTAACATCCCGTTCATCACCTGGAAGGTGCAGGACGAGGCGATCCAGACGATCCGGCACTGTATTGACAACGGCGAGAATGTTTTAATCGACAAGTCTCGTGATATGGGTGCCTCGTGGATCGGGCTCTCCGTGTTCCACTGGTACTGGCAGTTCATCCCCGGGTGTACCTTCCTGGAGATGAGCCGTAACGAAAAATATGTGGATCAGCGTGGCAACATGGACACGCTGTTCGAGAAGCACCGCTACCTTCTCAGGATGCAACCCGCGTGGATGCAACCTGGGGTTGATGACAATATCCTCCGTATCAAGAATGAGCGGAATGGTAACCTGATCGTCGGTGAATCAACAAACCAACACGCCGGGCAAGGTGCTCGTAAGACTGCCGTGCTGCTTGACGAATTTGCTCGCGTTCGCGAGGCCGAAGAGATCGACCTTGCTCTTACAGATACGACGGCTTGCAAGGTATACAACTCGACTCCGCAGGGCCCCAATACGTGGTTCTCAAAGTTGAAGAAAAGCCGAGCCTGCCGTATCCTAGAGATGCCCTGGTGGCGTCACCCCGACAAGGGTCGTGACTGCGAACTGGTCGATGCCCACGGGGCGGAGATCGGGTACACCTGTGAGCCCGGGAAGAAGTATACCTCCGCGTGGTACAAGTATCAGGAGGCAAACCGGGCCCGGCGTGACCTCGCCCAGAACGTCGATATGAATCACGGCCAAGCGGGCCGGATGTTCTTTGACGCGGGGGAGATCGAGCAACACCGTCGCCTGTTTCAGGCTCCGCCAGCCCACCGCGGGCATCTCGTGTTCGCACTGGCTGACCAGAAGAGTGACTCCCGTCTGACCATTCTGAGGAACCGGCAGGCTGAGGAGATCAAGTGGATCGCGGGTGGAGCGACAGAGGCTGTCTGGTCCCTGTGGTGTGGGTTGATCGAGGGCCGACCAGACCAGACGCACAGCTACACGCTCGGGGTTGATATCTCGGCGGGTACCGGAAGTTCTAATTCGGTTATCTCGGTCTACGACGTGACCGCAAAGCGAATCGTCGCCAAGTTTGTCTCGGCCGTTACAGACCCCTATAAGCTGGCTGAGGAGGCCATCAAGGTAGGCATCTGGTTCGGGGGTCAGACAGGAGCCGCACTCCTGAACTGGGAGACGAACGGCGGCGTCGGGGCCCAGTTCACCACTCGGGTGAAGCAGATCGGCTATCGCCCCAAGTACAAGCGACGGACCTACACGAAGAAGGATCGCCCCAAGGTCAACAAGAACGGGTGGCACTCAACGCCCGAGCTTAAAGAGGACCTCCTGGGCGTGTACCGTAACGGCCTGAAGACCTGCGAGGTAATCAACCCGTGCCGGGATGCCCTCGACGAGTGCCTCTCCTACACGTACGACGACACCTGGAGGCTGATCCCCGGCTCGGCCGGCATTGACCAGGACAGCGGGGCTGGGGCGACCCACGGTGACCACGTTGTCGCGGATGCGATCGCCTTCCTGGCTCGCGAGGATGTCGGGGATCACGACGCGGCCCCGCCGCGGACTCCCAAGCACAGCTTCAAATATCATCAGACCCAACGTCGGAGACAGAAGCGGGGAGACGCATGGTCACACTAAAGATGGACAACATCCGATTCTTTGGGGGCCCGTACGATAAGCAACAGGCGTCGATGAGCTATATCCCCGACATGGTGTTCTTCCATGACGGGTCCGAGTTGGCCGTCTATGCGTACGCGAAGGTCGAGGAGAAGACCTACGTGTACTCGACCCTGAGTTCTCTCCACCTCCAGCGTACCGAGGATGGGCGGGCTGCCTTCCTCAAATGCTGCATCTCCCTCCCCGATTATGGGACCGAGTGGAAAAAAAGTGACGAAGCGACTTGACTTTTGCTGAATCTGTGGTATAATTAGGGTGTTCGGTTAAGGAAGTGAAACGCCACCCGCTTCCCTGACCTAAACCAAGAATTGGTGGCGTGGGAGTGACCACAATGGCACAGAAGAAGAAAGAGTACGACAACAGCAATCGCGGCGTACTCTGGCAGAACGAGGACCGGAACTCGGACAACAGTCCGACTCATCGCGGCAACGTGAAGCTCGTCGTGGATATCGACGACGTGATCGACAACGGCGATGGCACGGTGACGATTCACCGCTACGTCTCCGCCTGGGAGTCGAACAGCAACAAGTGCGGGGATTACTTATCCCTGGCGGTTGGCAAGGCTGTGCCCGAGACGCATGGCGAGCCAGACGGCGACTAAAGAATTGATCGGATGTAAGTCTCAGCAGGTAGAGCGAGGGTGACACCCCCAGAGCGTGAGTCCAAAGGGCTGTGATACGGCCAGCCACATGCTCTAGGTAGGACATCCAGGTCGCGGGTTCGAGACCCGCCATCCGATCTTAGGTTGGTAGTTTAAACAGAACCCCGGGGTTGACCCGGTAGTGCGGGTTCGACTCCCGCCCAGCCAATTAGCGAGGTCCTGGGGAGGACCACAATCAAACACGTACCTGTCCCTTGCTTGTATACGGCACGAAGGGACGGGTGCTTTCTATTGGAACCTCCCCATGCCAGAACGAATTACTGCCCCCCGGATGTCCCGGGCGATGAACGCCAGCCACCAATCCTCTGCGAGGATGCGACGGGGGCGGGTTCTCTTCCTCAATGAAATGGTAGGGCGGTTCTACTCGGACGTAAAAACGGCGAGCGGCGGGGAGACGATCCAGGCGTCCCCGATCAACCTGCTCCACACTGCCATCACCACGATTGTTCCCAACCTCGTCTTCAACAACCCCAAGCTGAAGATCAGGACGGATATCCTGGAGTACCGCGAGTACGCCAGCGTCCTCGAACTGGCGACCAACAAGCTCATCAAGAAGATCAATTTCCGCATGGCTCTACGCAAGGCGGTGATTGACTCGATCTTCGCGGCCGGCTTTATCAAGACCGGCCTCGCCACCTCTTCACAAGTTATCTCTATCGACGGCATGGACTTCAACCTCGGGGAGCCCTTCGCAGAGCGAGTGGACCCTGACGACATGCTCCTGGACCCGAATGCCCGGGACTGGGACGAGCAGAACTTTATTGGCAACCGCTTCACCGTCAACAAGGTGGACGCGATCGACATGGGCCTAGACGCCGATGCGATCACGCGGGCCACCTCCCGCTTTGACACGCCGGGGCGAACGCTTGAGGCCAGCCGCCTCAGCCGCCGCAAGAAGCACGAACTGTTCGAGCGGGTTGACCTCGCTGAGGTCTGGGTCCCGAGCGAGCAGCGGGTCTACACCATGATCTGGCAGCCCGGCCAGACGGTCCAGGACTTCGTGGGCGTGCGTGACTACGCCGGCCCGGAGCAGGGCCCCTACCACATGCTCGGGTACACGTTCGTCCCTGACAACATCCTGCCGGTTCCTCCCGCCTCCATCTGGTACGACCTCCACATCCTGGGCAATCGGATTGCTCGTAAGATCGCGAGGCAGGCCGAGCGGGGCAAGCGGGTGATCCTCTATGACGGGGACTCCGTCGAGGACGCCGACGCCATCATGAACGCCGTGGATGGGGAGACCCTCCGGGTCAACTCTGTCGAGGGCGTCAAGGAACTGAACTACGGCGGCTCGACCGAAGACAGCTACACCTACATGGAGTGGATCAAGCGGCAGTTCTCGGAGCAGGCCGGATCGCTCGATCAACTGGCGGGTACGCGGGCGGAAGCCCCGACCCTGGGGCAGAGCGAGATTCTCCAGGCCAATGCCAGCGTGCGACTGTCTGACCTCCAGAATCAAGTCCACGACTTCGTGGCCTCCGTATCCAACGACCTGATGTTCTTCCTGCACACGGACCCCCTGATCGAGTTGCCACTGGTGCGGCGGGAGAAGGGGATCGAGGAGCAGGTGCTCTACACGCCCGAGATGCGGCGTGGGGAGTTCTTGGACTACGCCGTGGAGACCGAGGCATTCTCGATGGTCCGGCAGGACCCGAGCGTGCGTATCCGCCGCATGATGGAGTTCTTCTCCGCGGTCATCCCGTCCCTGGTACAGGCGGCTCAGCTACTGGGCCCCGCCTTCCGACTCAATGAGGCCCTGGAGTCCGCGGCAAGCGAGATGGGGCTGGAGGACGCCGACGCCTGGGTGGATGTTCAACTGTTCAAGGACATGTTCATGACGCAGTTCCTGGCCCAGCTAGACCAGGGCAAGGCGGGTCAGTTCACCGGACAGGCCGGGTCATCCGGTATCACGCTAGGCCCGGGGGCCGCGACGGGGGGCCGACCGGGCCAACCAGTCCCGACTCAGCAGGGGCCGACCGGCGGGACGAGCCTAGCGGCGGAGACCAACTCAGAGCGACAACTTAGCTCGGGCGAGACCCAAGCTGCGAGAGGGCCCTTCCAGTGATCCGCCGGGTAGACACCGAGGAGGAGTCTGTCCGTCACGCCCTCAACCTCCTGGATGAGCATTGTTTTCCGGCCGATGACCTTGCCGATAAGACCGGCTACTGGTGGATATCCTTTCAGGATGGCGAGCCGTCCGGGTTCGCTGGGATGCGACGGCTCTATCGGGAGCCCCACATCGGCTACCTATGCCGGGCGGGAGTCTTGGAGCACTGCCGCGGGCAAGGGATTCAGAAGGCCCTGATTCGGGTCCGCCTCGCCTATGCTCGCCGCCTAGGTATGACCCACGTACTGACCGACACGACCGTAGACAACCTGCCGTCTGCTAACAGCTTAATGGGTATGGGGTTCCGACTCTACGCCCCGGCCCACCCGTGGGCTTTTGGATCGTCACTATACTGGATGAGGGAACTCTGATGGCTGGGAAGGGTGATAGACGCCGGCCGGCCACGGCCGAGGGCCGCTTTAACTGGGACAAGTTCTGGGATACCAGAGCCGAGCTAGACAGGATTTTAGAGGAGACGAACCCACCATGCCACTCTACGAATACCGATGCCCCGAGCACGGGGACTTTGAACAGTTCAACCCCGTCTCCGAATACGAGACCCCGTTCGCCTGCCCCGAGTGCGGCGAATTGTCCGACCGAATCGTGAGCCTCGCGAATACCCCGATGGCGGGCTACGATGTCCCCCTCCGCAGCAATGCGATGGGGATCAACCCCAAGCAGGTAGCGGACGCCAGCCGCCGGTTTCCCCACCGGAAGTACGATTCTGAGACCGGGGAGCGAATCTTCCACTCCCACCACGAACGCTCTAAAGCCTTAAAGGAAGAGGGTTTCCACGATAATGATGGTTATTCAGGCGGGCCATCTAAATAAAATCTTCACTTTTTTCGTCATAATCGTTACAAAAGACTTGACTTTTACCAAATCTGTGGTATACTTATAATAGACACCCCTAACAGGGACCAAACACGGGAGCTACCATGCCAGAAGAGGATGTTCAGGGAGACGCGAAACAGGACCTAAGCCCAATCGAACCGCAGACCCTAGCGGCAGCGGACGATAAGTGGAACGAGATCATGGGTGACGACGGCGAGACCTTTGCCGAGCACCTAGGGATCACCCCGGCTGCGGAGACCCCGCCGGCCGAACCAACCGACGACGTAGTCATCGAGAAGCAGGAGCCCGTGGCTGACGCCATCGCGGACGCTTCCGATGCCCCCCAAATTGACGAATCCCTCATCAATCTAGCGATTAGTGAGGGTGCCGACAAGGCCGACCTGGATGAACTCATCAAGAGCGATCCGGCGAGAGCCACAGAGCTTCTCACGCAGTTACAGGAGCAGTATAATGCTCAGACCCTGACTCTGCTGCATGGCCCAGCCTCGACGGAGGTTAAGCCGAATGCGAATGCAGAGTCCGCGTCTGCGGACACGACCGATGCGGTCAAGTCCCCCTTGGAAGCTCTAATCACCGATGCGGAAGCGAAGGCTGCGGCCGTCGATCAGTACGGTGAGGATTTCGTGGAGAAGGTCCTCGTACCTCTCGCGAAGCGTGATGTCGAGATCGCAAAGCGTGAAGCGAAGCTCGATGCGGTAATTGCCCAGTCGGAGGCTGCGGAACAGCAGGCTACCGTCGCGGCACTGGAGGCGGCATTCGTGTCGTTCGGTGCTGGGTACAAAGACTTCTACGGAGCCGGGGTTGAGGCCCTGACGCCAGAGCAGTTGGAGAACCGCGTCCAGGTTGGCCGAGAGGCTGACCGAATCCGAGCCGGTGACATCGTTCGTGGGAACCCCGATCAAGGGGCCGCTCACTACCTGACACGGGCTCACCATATTGTTTCGGCCGAGCAGCGTCAAGTTGCCGTCCGAAAGGAACTCATTTCTCAAATCAAAACTCGCTCGAAGAGTACGGTTGCCAAGCCCTCCCGGGGTACGGTGGACCGTATCGAAGCTGGCGAGCAGTCAGAGGCCGCGGCCGTCCAGGCACTGGATCAGAGGATCAGTAACCTGGGACTCGGTGCGTTCTTTGACGAAGACTAAAGGATTCTAAACAATGGCACAAGGTATTCCTAATGCCCAATTGCTTGACCTGACTCGTACGACTCAGGCTGCACTGCCGTTCGACGGTGCCTTCGAGATGACGCTGGAGCACCCTCGCTACCACGTCATCAACAAGTGGTTCCCCGAAGACAAGGTGCAGTTGGACAGCGGTACGTTGATTCAGCGTAACATCGTTCTTGATCCGCAGGGTAACGCTCAGCACGTTCTTCCTTACCAGAAGATCGCGGTTACGCAGCGTGACCAGCAGAGCCAAATCTCCGCACGGTGGTCGCAGGTTCTTACCCGCTACTCCATCTCGCGGCAGGAACTGGCAGCCAACCGTAAGCGTGCCGGCTACATCAGCCTAATCAAGAGCAAGCGGATGGAGTCGATGGTCGATCTGGCCAACCTGTTGGAACTGCGTGCGTGGTCTACTCCTGAGTCGGCCTCGGACAATCGTAACCCCTTCGGTCTGCCGTACTGGCTAAACAAGGTTAACGCCTCGGTTAGCTCAACGGGTGACTTCATCGGTCAGACCATTCGCTACGGTAACGCCTCGACCACGACCACCAAGGGTGGGATTGACGGCAGCACCGCAGCTAATGCTCACTGGCGTAACTGGGCCTTTACTTACGACGCGATCGACGCGGACTTCGTGAAGCGTACCCGTGAAGCCTTCTTCGCGACCGACTTCCAGAGCCCGATGATCGCATCGGACTTGGTCAAGGGCCCTCTGTCGAACTACCGCATCTACATGGGTCGTCGGGTGCTCACTGAGTTCACCGATCTCACGACTCGTGGGAATGATAACCTCGGCAGCGATCTGGCTCCGTTCGAGAACAACGTCACCTTCCGTAAGGTGCCTGTCCTCCACACGCCCCAGATCAACGGTGACACGGATGACCCGGTGTACGGTGTGAACCACGAGTTCTTCAAGCCGTACGTCATGTCCGGTGAGTGGATGGTTGAGAACGAGGCCGAGACTGATGTTGAGCAGCCCGGCGTGTTCACGACCACTGTCTACGGTCAGTACCAGTACTTCTGCACGAACGTGCGGGAAGCCGGCTTCGTCGGTTCGCTGGTCCCGTCTGCGTAAACTTGGCTTTACGGTGGGGCAGATTCGGCTGTCGTCTCTACCACCCCACCTTCTTTTCAACTTTAAGGAGATTCCAACATGGGTCTTATTCAGTACGAAGGCCGGCCTGAGCCGGAGAAGACGGTTGTGTTCCTAACGGGCACTGCCACGGTCGAGGAAGGGGCGGTAGTTTACTACGTCTCCGCTGCCGACCCGAATGATTCCGCGTTTGAGGGCAAGGAAGTTGGTGCTGCGGTGGAGAACTCCCCCGCCACCCATATTCCGCCTAAGTTCGCGGGCGTGGTTCATGCGGATTCTGGGGGCACGACTGCTCCAGGGTTCATCGTAATTCAGAAGCCTCGCGTGGGTGACGTTGTGACCATCCAGGTCGCAGTTGCCATCGACGTGGGCGACGGTGGCGTGCTCGCGAATGCCCAGGACTTCCTGGCTGACGGCGGAGCACACGCGATCGCTTCGGACGAGTTTTACTGCCTGTACGATGAAGACAGTGCCAATAACCCTCACGGGACTTCGGCAATCAGTGCTTCGGCTGGCCTCGTTGAGGCAGTGTACACGGGCGTGAACCGTTCTAGCTAACTCCTCCCTGGCAGTTCGTCATGAACTGCCGACCTCGCGGTGGGTGAGAGCAATCTCATCCACTGTTTTCTAGCGGGATGGAGAAGACGGCCATCTCGTCTGCCTCATAAGCAGAAGACCGGGGGTTCGAATCCCTCTCCCGCTATTTCCTATGTCAAACCTCACCTACGACGATCTACGCACCCGAGTCGCTGAGTTCATCGGCGTTGACTACAAGGGTACCGCCGGCACCGGGAAGTCCCAACTGCCAATCGACGCACACGACCTGGACGTTGTAAGCCGGATCGTGAACGACGGGTATCGGCGGTTCCTGAACGAGCGGGACTGGATGTTCCTCCGCCCCGTTGCGGAGTTGACGTTCGAGACCGCCACCACTGGCTCGATCGAGACCGGCGGGACCGGGACCTTCACGGACACGACTCGCACCGAAGTTGCGAATACGTTTGCCGGCGACAGCGTCAAGATCATCAACGCCACGACGGGTGCCTCTGCCGTCCACATCATCCAGAGTTCGACCTCGGCCGGGGTCTTCACGTTCGCTGACGCGAACCTGACGTTCACGGCAGGAGATGAGTATTCGATTGTATCCCTCCCCGCCATCCAGGGCGAGGAGCACCGCTACCAGATGCCCGCAGATTTTGAGGGACAGGTCTTGGGGCGGATGACATACGCCGGTCCCGCGGGCACCCCCCGCATGGAGATCAAGGAGATCGCGGATGAGGAGATCAGGATTCTTAACGCCGGACAGACGACCACTGGGGGCGACCCTGTTTTGGTTGCTTTTCGACCTCTCGTTCAGGACACCCCGGATGAGGCTCCTCGCTGGGAGGCTGTGTTTTGGCCTTCTCCGTCCGCTAATCGCACAGTTGTCTTCAAGTACCAGCGAGTGCCTGCCGCTCTTAGCCTTGGAACTGACCGGCCGATTGTGGGTGTAAAGCATGACCGGACCCTCCTGGCAGCCTGTAAGATGGAGGCTGAGGAGCAGCGATTCGACAAGTTCGGCGGGGCCTGGGCTCAGGCGTACAACAAGCAACTTGAGAACTCCAAGCGACTTGACCGCGAGGCGACCCCCCGGTCCCTCGGTATCATGTTCGAGAACAGCGACCAACAGTCAGTGCGGCCCTTCGTTCAGGGCACGGTTGATGAGGTGGGTGGCCAGAATATCACATTTTAATTGAGCAAGTCACTTGACTTTGCCCGATTCTGTGGTATACTTAGGGTCTAAGGGAGAAAGAATGAACGTACTGACTATCTCGGATATCCACGCCCCCTTCACCCACCCCCGATTTTTTGAATTTATTTGTGATGTCTATGATACATACGACATCGACGAGGTTGTGTTCAGCGGGGACATCGTAGACCTACACGCCCTCTCCTTCCACGAGCATGATGCTGACGGCCTGAGTGCCGGGCACGAGGTGCTCGCCGCCAAGCGGCAACTGAAGAAGTGGGTCCAGAAGTTCCCGGTTGCGAAGGTGTGCATCGGCAACCACGACGCCCGGACGATCCGGCTGGCTCGCAAGGCTGGCCTCCCGGTCCGTTGCCTACGCGACTTTGCGGATATCTGGGACACGCCCAACTGGAACTGGGACTGGGAGCACATCGTTGATGGCGTTCTCTACACCCACGGAACGGGCACCTCGGGTGTCAACGCGGCCCGGAACCTAGCGATCAAACGTGGGATGTCCACTGTGATCGGGCATCTCCACAAGGATGCCGGATGCCTATGGCATGCCAGCGTGACTCGTCGCATCTTCGGCTTAAACGTCGGCTGCGGCATTGATGTCCACGCCTATGCCTTCAACTATGGCAAGGACTTCGTGGACAAGCCTATGCTCGGTTGTGGGGTCACCCTCGACGGTACCGGCCTCTTCATCCCGATGCCTTGCGACATCGGTGAGGCCTACGAGCGATAACCAATTTGTTTTCATAACCCCGAAGCACGGGGAGGATGGCTCAGAACCAGAGTGAGCCGCTTCATATTTACGGTGTCCTGCCGTAGAAAGAGAGACAGAAATGTCAAGAAAGTACCTAGACGATCACATCCGCAAGTTTGATGATATCAGCTTCCTGCCGGGGAGTGCCAGCACCGCGTACGACGCGGGGCATGAGTTCCATGACCGGGTGGACGGCACCATCTATAAGAACCTCGGCACCAAAAAGCACGGGTCGATCTATCGGTCCCGGGCCAACGGCATGATTCTGGAGGAGAACTTCACTCAGCGTCCGCTGTTGAATGCCGACATCCTGATTACCGCCACGGCTCCGACCCTGGCTCAGATGGCCCTGATCTTCGCGGCCAACCGCAACTTTGAAGTGGCCGGCACGAACATGACCTCAGCCCTTTCCACGCACTCGACGGGCGGGGGCATCACGCTCACGACTGCCGGTGCTGACGAGGATCAGGCCCTGCTCCAGCCGCACACGGACACGACTCAGACGAGTTGGGCGACCGCGGACTTCTCCACGTCCGACCGCGTGGTCATGGACACGGTCATTGTAACGGGGGCCGACATCACGGCCTCGATCATCCATGCTGGCCTCAAGCTGACCAACGATAACGTGGTCGCCACTGACGCCGAGCAGGCCTTTGTCCGCTACGAGGCGGGCGTTGCCTCGGGCGTGTTCCAACTGATTACCTCGGATGCTGGTACGGATACGACTACGGCTACCACGGTAACCGTGGCGGCTTCGACTAGCTACCATATCAAGCTCGCGATCAACGGTGACCGAGAAGTGTCTCTGTTCATCAATGGTGTCCTGGCGGCTCACGTCGCCGCGGCTGTGGGAGCCGGGCATGACCTGATCCCGTTCATCGGTATCGAGGGGTCAGAGGCTGCGGCCAAGGCCCTGACGGTGCGTCACTTGGATATCTCCAAGGACTTCAATGATTAATCCCCGGGTTGCTAGTTGGGCCCGGGGCCCTCTGACACTGACAACCCACCCCCCCTGCCTGAAGGAGGCGACATGCCTGCTATTACCAACACCTTTCTCGACAATGCGATTACCTCCGCTGAGGCGGCTCAGGAAACTGCCGTCCTCGATCTGTTCCTCGCACCTTCACCCGCGGCGAAGAATCAGGCTATCGCTGATTACTTCAAGGCCTCGGGCCGCGAGCTTGCTCTGGAAGATGTGAAGGCCGAACTGGCCCTCCCGTAATCCAACGCTCTCATCTTAAATTAACTGAAGGCTCGGCCCTACCGGGCTGAGCCTTTATTCTTTTCCAGGGGTCCACATGGCACGTCAGCCCGTGAAACTCAAGTGGCCATTCGGCGGTATCGTGGAGGTTACCTCCTACTCCGATCAGCCTGCCGGCACTACCTTCGATGCGTTGAACGTGCGACCCCACGACTCACTCAAGGCCCGCAAGCGGGGCGGGCAGCGGGCCGGTCTGGCCAAGTACCTAGCCACCGCGGTGAACGGCTCGAACTTTATCCAGCGGATCGCGTCGGTGGCCCTGGCCTTCGATAGCACGACGATCGTAGCAGATCAGGAACTGGTCAGCAAGGACTTCTCCACGACCGCCGATGGTGACCTAGACGTGGTCGATACCGACTTCACGGGCTACCAGAGCGAGTTCCAATCGGTTGACGATGGGACGACTCGGATTCGGGCCGTAAGTGGCGTGTTGCTCGGCGGCGGAGCCGCCACTACCACGGCACACTACACCCCCTCACTTGTGCTCGGGTCGGCCTACATCATCAAGGTGAACGGGCAGATGGCTGGGGCGATCAGCGGCACACGGCAGTTCGGCGTGTTCTTCCGGGGCGACGTGGGGGCTCGGAACTTCATCTGGTGTGGGATCACGGAGTCGGGGGGTAACGCTCTCCTAGACTTGCAGGCCTTCAACGTCGGTATCCCCGCCGTCGCGATTGCCTCCGTAAACGTCAACGCGAATATCACCGCCGACGTGAACGCACAGATTGATATCCACGTTAATGGTAACAACATCCGGGTCCTCATTGACTCGGTTGAACTCATCAACGAAACTGTTACGACGTTCTCAGCTCAGACCGATCTTGGCCTGTACATGAACGACTCGGCCGGGCGGATCAACTCCTTCGCGGTCTTCACGGGGTCTACCCCGGCATCGCGTCGGACGGTAAAGCTCATCGTTGCCTCGGGCGGGAACATCTACTCGGGCACGAAGGCCGAGGGCCTGACGCTGGTGGGTACCTCCACGTTTGGGAGCACGAACGAGGTGTGGACCCAGGACTCGTTCCAGATCGTCCACATGACGGACGGGGCATCCTACGCCCAGCTTAATCCCAAGACGAACGTGGTCTCCATCTGGCAGAACAACGTCACCGCCGGGGCCCTTCCGGTGGGCGGGAACGGGACGCAGTACGACATCACTGCCGTGACTCCAGCGACTCCATCGTTCACGGTAGCAGAGGACCTCAGTCTCGTCATTACCGCCGGGGACTTCATTGAGGTCCTGGGTTCGAACACTGATAACGACCAGACGTACACGGTGGCGAGCGTGGCCGGTACTGGTCCGACCGTCATCACCGTAGACCAAGCGATTCAGAGTTCAACTGTGGCAGGCACACTTGCCCTCGGCAACGTAACCGGCCGGTTCATGGCCCTCTACCGGGGACGCATCGTGATCGCCGGCCTAGAGACAGACCCCCAGAATTGGTTTATGTCCAAGGTAGGAAACGCACTGGACTGGAACTACTTCCCGACCGACCCGGACGGCACCGAGGCGGTGGCCGGCAACTCGAATCAGGCCGGGCAGCTAGAAGACATCGTTACGGCCCTGGTCCCGTACCTCGACGACGTGCTCTACTTCGGTGGGGACCACACGATCTGGGTTCTCTCGGGTGACCCGGCAGAGAACGGGCGGATTGACAACGTAAGCCGCCAGATTGGAATCGTAGGGCCAGAGGCCCACACGTTCGACACGGCCTCCAACATCTACTTCCTCGCCCAAAACGGCCTGTACAAGGTGCCGGCTGGGAGCCAGTCGCTGGAGTCCATCTCCAAGGGACGACTCGATGACACGCTCTCGCAGCTTGACTTCGGGGACAACCGTATCCGGCTCATGTACGACCGGGAGTGGCAGGGCGTCCACATCTTCATCACTCCACAGAACGAGCCCTCGGCCTCTACGGACCACTACTTTTGGGACGAGCGGACGGACTCCTTCTGGCGGGATCAGTACCCCACCGCTCACGGTCCTACTGCCGTTGCCCTGTTCGACGCCGACGACTTCGACGATCGGGCGGTGCTCCTCGGCGGGTTCGACTCGATCATCCGGTTCTTCGATCGGACGAAGAAGACGGACGATGGTACCACGATCCACAGCTACGTGCGGTTCACGCCGCTGATCGCAGGGGATCGCGGCAAGATCACTGCCAGCGAGACCACGATTAACCTGGCCACTGGATCGGATAGCTCGGCGGTTGTCCAGTTCCACACGGGAACGACGGCAGAGGCGGCAGCAGCCTCCACCACTATCCGAGCCGCGAAGACGTTGACCGCGGGCCGAACCGGCCCCATGATCCAGCGGGTCTCAGGTAACTCGATCATCATCACGATTGACAACAACACAAATGACACGACCTGGGCGTATGAGAACGGGTCACTGATTGCGGAAGATACTGGCGTCGTACGCCGTGAGGAAGAGTAATGGGCATCCCGTGCATCTGTGGACGCTATTATACCTCGCGACTGATTCAGCAGTTTTACCGCTGTTCGGAGTGTGGTCATGTCTGGGACCTACGCCCCGACCAACCGCGATCGACAGAGGAACGACTCGCACAAATTCAAAAGCACGAAGCTGAGGAAGAGTAATGGGTTTTGGTGGAACGATTAGAAACCCGGGCTCAAAGCGGCGAGAGGGTCGCAGTTGGGATCGGCTTAGTGGTAATATGGCGACCGTCGATGCGAACAGTGCCATCCAGCTAAACACCGCCGGCCAAATCACTCTTGTTATTGCGACGGATGAACCCTTTACTCAGTCGAGTGCGGGGTTGGCCCTCACCACGGATAACGTGACGCTTCAAAAAACGTCTGGTACGTTGTCTATCGACCCAGAGAACCGCTACGAAAACATCATCTATTATGGATAACCGATGGCTATTGACGGATCAGTTCTAGGACAACTTCGCCCAGCCGATACAAATGCGGCCTCGGTTTACTCCCCAGGAGCGTCAACGGAGACACAGATAACGGCGATTATTGTTTGTAACACGAGCGGGGCAACCGCTACGATGCGGGTCTTCATTGATGATGACGGCACGACCTATAGCGAGATTACAGCCTTATACTGGGACGTGCCCGTTGCGGCCAATGACTCGATCTCCCTGTTCTTTGATCGTGGCATCTTCATGAATGATGCCACAGGAAACCTCGCTGTTCGGTCGGGTGTCGCAGATGCTCTAACGTTCACAGTCTTCGGGTTGGAGAAAACGGCATGACAGTACACACGTTCGGACCTCAGACTACGGCGGGTCAACCTATCGTGGTGGCGAATGAGGTTGCGTTTGCGGCGGCTGTAGGTCAAGTTCCCGGTCTCCTCCCGGTTCACAAATTTGGTACGAATCCGGATGTGGACACGGCAGCCCCCGAACATGTCTGGTTTAACGGCGGGACCCTGACGTGGCTAACCGCTGCCTCAGTGATGGATGTAGTCTCTACGTCTGCGAATGATGATGGTAATCCGACTACGAACTCGGGTGCTCACACCATCACGATCGAGGGTCTCGACTCAAACTGGGATGATTTATCCGAGGTCGTAACGCTCAACGGACTCACGCCAGTTACCACGAGCGGGTCTTTTATCAGGGTTAATCGAGCGTTTGTGACGACCGTGGGAACATACCACGGGACGAATGAGGGCGATATCACAATCCAGGTGACTGGAGGTGGCTCTGTTCAGGCGAACATCCAAACAGGCAGGGGACAGACACAGAAGACTCAGTATTCGGTTCCCCGGGCTCATCAGGCATTCATGGTGCGGTTTTCAATTGACGTTGACTCGACCAAGGCGGCGAACCTTACAATGTTTCAATACCAGAATGCGGACGACATCACGCAGCCATACTCTGGGGCGGTTCGAGTTGTTCATACCATACCCAATGTTACGGGATCGTCTGAGTCAATTTTACGAGCATTCCCGCCAGCCTTTGGGGAAAAAACGGATATCTGGTGGGAGGCTGAAGTAACCGCGAATAACACGGGCGTCTCAATTGATTACGATTTGGCTCTCTTAGCCACGTAAAGGAATAGTAAATGTCACGACTAGGCAGTGCAGGACTACAAGAAATCATCAACTCCCTGACCTCGCAACGGGAGGCGGACCTCGGCAAGATCGAAAGCCTCTTCACCCAGTTCGGGGCGGGGGCACGGCAGGACGTTGCGACCACCTTCGCCAAGGAGCGAGGGCGACGTGAGCAGGACCTGACCTCCCGGGGGTTGAGCCAGACCACGAGACGCGAGACCTCCCTGGCAGACCTCGCCGCACGGGAGACCCGAGAGGGGGCTCGCATCGGTGAGCAGGTAGCCCGAGGCAAGGCCGGGTTCCTGGAGCGTCAGCTTGTAGACCCCGCGTTGATTACGTCCCTCATCACCCAAGCCGCGAAGGCTGAGGAGGAGGCTCGCCCGGTGAACGTGAAGGTCGGGGCCAGCGGGGTGACCGTGCCCTTCCAGGGCCGGGGACCGGGGGCAGCCGGGGGTGCAGGTGGGGCCGGGGGCAGTGCCGCCAGCCTGCCGTCTCCTAGTAACTTCGACCGGAG
>Ga0209633_10002503_pt1 | contig 17683 bp, 14 predicted proteins | sample Cruoilmetagenom1_FD_187290 | JGI IMG/M metagenome (GOLD analysis project Ga0209633, IMG submission 187290) | Oil polluted marine microbial communities from Coal Oil Point, Santa Barbara, California, USA - Sample 1 (SPAdes) (version 2) | ecosystem: Environmental > Aquatic > Marine > Oil seeps ... | reverse complement strand
TATGGGGGTCTGATGCGGGCATGACACTAGAAATAGCACATCACATCCCGATTCGACCACCAGCATTCGCCTGATGGGTTAATCTGATGCTTCAAGCCCTTCGGGCTGTCCGACCACCACAAAATGAAGGTCCTCTGGGCGCACCATCCGTTTGGCAACGCGGGCAATATCATCCAGCGTGACGGCGTTCACTTTGTCATTTCGGGTCGCAATATAATCAACCGGCAGGCCCTGCATCTGCATGCCGACCATGATATTGGCGATCGGCCCATTGCCATCAAACCGTAATGGGTAGGCCCCCGTCAGATAGGTTTTCGCGCCATTCAATTCGTCCTCGGTCACGCCATTTTCGGCCAGTTTGATCCATTCAGTCCGGATCACATCAATCGATTCGGCGACTCGATCATTGGCCGAGGCCACGCTGCCCATATAGAGTTCGGCGTAATCCATCGGGAGCAAATAGCTGTAAACCCCATAGGTCAGGCCGCGTTTTTCGCGCACCTCTTCCATCAGGCGTGATTGCCGCCCGCTGCCGCCAAAAATCGTGTTCATCAGGTAGGCGGCAAAGAAATCATCGTCGTCGCGTTTGATACCCTCAAGTCCGAAGGTCACCACAGATTGCGGCGTGTCGTACGGCACCAAAGTAACGCCGCCTTTGAGTTGATACTTAGCCCGCTCAGGCATGTCCGCCCCGACCGCAGGCAAGTCACCCAACAATTCATCCAGCAAGGCGCCAAGTTGCGTTGGCGTGATGTCGCCCACCGCCGCGACATGAAGTCGGTCCCGCGCCATCGTCGCCAATTTAGCCGCCAGCAGATCATCCCGCGTCAAAGCCGCCACAGATTCCAGCGCGCCACTGCGAGATGTGGCGTAGGGATGTCCGGCAAAGGCCAGTTCATCAAATGTGCGCCCTGAAATTTTGTCAGGGTCTTTGGCATCGCTCTGAATGCCTGAAACGATTTGTGCGCGCACGCGGTCAATCGCGTCTTGGTCAAACCGCGGTGTTTGCAGGGCGGTTTGCAACAAGGCCATCGCCGCCTTGCGGTTTTCGCTTAGAAATTTCGCCGAGACAGACAGGGAATCGTTACGCGTTGAAAAGCCAAAGCTCGCCGCCAGCCTTTCTGCCGCCGCTGCGAATTGGCGGGCATCCTTGTCGCCTGCGCCTTCCTCAAGCAGCCCAACCATCAGATTGGTCGCGCCCCGTTTGCCAGCGGCATCCAGATTGGCGCCGCCCTTGAAACGGATTTCAAGCGATGTGAAGGGGATCGAATGTTCCTCAACCAGCCATGCGGTGATCCCGCCGGGCGAGGTGATTTGTTGGATTTTAACCTCGGCCTGCGCCGTTGTTGCGAATGTCAGCAGCGCGATCAGCGCCAGATAAATCTGTTTCATTGGCTGACCTGTTCGGTTGTGGTTGGCGTTGAAAGCCAGCCGGTTACGGCCTGTTTTTTATCCAGCAACAAAGCGGCGGCTTTGATCACATCTTCGGCTGTGACGTCTTGCAATATTTGCGGCCAATCCTGCACATCCTTGATCGTCAAACCTGACGTCAGGGCCGAGCCATAGCGGTTGGCCAAGGCCTGCACATTGTCCTGCTCGTAGATCAGACCGGCGCGCAGCTGCATCTTGATGCGCTCAAACTGTTCGGCATCAACACCTTCCTCAATGAACTCGGCAACGGCGGCGTCCAGCAGGGCCTCGCCCTCGGTCAGGCTGATGCCAACGCTTGGCACAATCACCAACCCGAAGGTGGTTTGATCCAGCGACATGCCATCATAAAACGCCGATGTGTAAATCGCCTTTTGTTGCTCGAATTGCAGCTTGCGGCTCAGCACCGAGGTTTGGCCATTGCCGCCCAAAAGTTCGGCCAACATGGTGAGGGCTGCGGATTGTGTTTGGTCACCGCTGTTGCGTTCCGGCGCCAGATAGGTGCGGATCACATAGGGCTGTGACACGCGCGCATCCTGATAGGACAAGCGCCGTTCAGACAGTTGCGGTGGCTCGATTGTGCGGTTGCGTTTTGGTAAATCGACGGTCGGGGCCAGCGGGCCGTAGTGCTTTTGGGCCAGCGCCAGAACATCGGTGGGCTGCACGTCGCCCGCCACGACCAAAATCGCGTTGTTGGGGGCGTAGTAGCGGCGGTAATAGGCCAAGGCGTCCTCAAGCGACAGCTTGGACATTTCGTGTTTCCAGCCGATGATCGGAATGCCGTAAGGGTGGTTCATATATTGCGCGGCAGTGCGTTGTTCGCTGAACAGCGCGCTTGGGTTGTTTTCGGTGCGCATGTTGCGCTCTTCCAAAATGACATCGCGCTCGGTGGCAATGTCATCAACCGTCAGGCGCAAATCGCGCATCCGGTCGGCCTCCATCGTCATCACCAGCTCCAACCTGTCCGCCGCGATACGTTGGTAATAGGCGGTGTAATCTTTAGACGTAAACGCATTGTCCGACCCGCCATTGGCCGCCACGGTGTCTGACAATTCGCCGGATTCCAGATCATCGGTAGCCTTAAACAACAAATGTTCCAGAAAATGCGCCACGCCAGAGACGCCGGGTTTTTCGTCAGCCGCCCCAGCCCGATACCACACCATTTGCACCACAACGGGGGCGCGGTGGTCTTCGATGACCAAAACTTCCATGCCGTTTTCAAGGGTGTAGCTGTTGATATCCTGCGCCATCAAGGGGCGGACCATCAATGTCAGGGCTAAAACAACCAGACTGGGTATGCGCATGAAAGAGCCTTTCACAATGCGTTTCAATTAGGCCAATTTATGCACAAAAATGCCAATCACAAGCCCCGATAGCGAAATTGTGACGACTGAATCTAGTCGAATTTTGCTGGATCAGGCGGTGCAGACGGGGTGCGGATACCCAAACGGCGGAACCGTTCCAATTCGCGGTATTGGTCCAGAGATACCTTGTCATAAGCCTTGTAATAGACGTTCAAATTGAACAAACGCTCTAACAGACGGCCTTCGTTTTTGCGCCGGAATTCAAGGTCTTCAGCCGCCAACGTTTGCCGGATCACCCGATCTGCGCCGAAACGGCGGGCATGGGTAACCAATGTCGCATCACCGCGCCCGATGCTGCCATCATTCCTTGGGGCAACACGCGCAGGATTACCGCCCAGCGCCGCAACAGCGTCCGCTTTGGGGGTTGGATCGGTCAGGTTTGCCCCACCCGGTGTGGGGGACGGAAGCGCGGCGGTAAAATCGGGGGCTTCCAACGCTTTGGTTGGCAGAATCGTAAATTCATCCGGTCCGCGGCCTTCTGGGCGGATATTCATCAATTCAGGGTCTTTATTCTTGTTGCCACAGGCCGACATCGCCAGAACAGCGATCAAAGCAAGCGTAATGGTGCCACGTGCCATCTGCATTGATGTCTCCTTACCCAATTAACAGCTGTTTAACCGATCAAATCGGTGCCGTCACCTAGTCTTCTTTTCTCCAGCGAAAAAGATCAACCCAAATGCGCCCGCAAATACCGCAATATCGGCAATATTGAACGAATATGGGTTCTCGATGCCGCAACAGGACATATTTATGAAATCCGCGACCGCCCCGTACAACACCCGATCCATCACATTGCCCAGCGCGCCGCCAATCAAAATTCCGGCGCTGATATAGGCCAGACGCCCGTGTTTTTCGCGGGCAATCCAGATGAAAACCCACAGGCAAATCGCCAAAGCCACCCCGATCAGGATCCAGCGGCCCAATTCCGCATTGTTGGACAGCAGGCCAAAATTCACCCCCCGATTCCACGCCATGCGGAAATTCAGCAAGGGTGACAGCACATCAATTTCACCACGCTCGCGCAGGTTCAACCAATGCACCACCAGATATTTTGAGGCCTGATCCAGCATAAATGCCCAAAATCCAGCCCAAAGGGTTAGCCGCATGCCCTGCTCTCCTTAGTGTCTAAAGTGGCGCATGCCAGTGAATACCATCGCCAGCCCCGCCTCGTCCGCGGCTTTGATCACTTCGTCATCGCGCATGGAGCCGCCCGGCTGAATGATCGCGGTGGCGCCAGCTTCGGCGGCACTTAGCAACCCATCCGCAAACGGAAAGAACGCATCCGACGCCACAACAGACCCTTGGGTCAACGGCGCATCCAGCCCCAGAACTTCTGCCATGTCTTGAGCTTTGCGTGCCGCAATACGTGTGCTGTCAACGCGGCTCATTTGGCCAGCGCCGATGCCCACGGTTGCGCCGTCTTTGACGTAGATGATTGCGTTGGATTTGACGTGTTTGGCCACCCGCCATGCGAACATCAGATCAGCCATTTCGGCGTCAGTGGGCGCACGTTTGGTGACGACTTTCAAATCGTCCATGGCGACGTATCCGTTGTCTTTGCCTTGCACCAACATGCCGCCTGCGACTTGACGGTAGGTCAGAGCCGCGCTGCGGGGGTTGGGCAGGCCGGCCACTGTCAGCAGGCGCAGGTTTTTCTTTTTGGCAAAGATCGCTTTGGCGTCTTCATCGGCGCCCGGCGCAATCACAACTTCGGTGAAAATCTTTGAGATCTCTTCGGCGGTGGCCGCGTCTAAGGTTTGGTTCAGGGCGATGATGCCCCCGAACGGCGAAACGTCATCGCAGTTGAATGCCGCGCGATAGGCCTCGACCATGGTTGCGCCACGCGCCACGCCGCATGGGTTGGCGTGTTTGATGATCGCACAGGCGGGGCCATCGGCTGGATCAAATTCGGCCACCAGTTCGATCGCTGCATCGGTGTCGTTGATGTTGTTATAAGACAGCGCTTTGCCCTGATGTTGCACGGCGGTTGAAACGCCTTCGCGCGATGATCCATCGGTGTAGAACGCAGCGGATTGATGCGGGTTTTCGCCATAGCGCATGACCTGGGACAAAGTTCCGGCAAAGGCGCGGCGACGCGGGAATTCGACCCCGATGGCCTCGGCCATCCACGTCGAAACAGCCGCGTCATAGGCGGCGGTGCGGGCGTATGCGATCTGGGCGCGACGTTTGCGGAATTTCGGGCAGGTCGCGCCGTTATGCTTAGCCATATCACCCAACAGTTTTTCGTAATCTTCGACATCAACAATCGTTGTTACAAAGGCGTGGTTTTTCGCAGCGGCGCGGATCATCGCAGGGCCGCCAATGTCGATGTTTTCAATGCAGGTGTCATAGTCAGCACCCTTGGCGACGGTTTCCTCAAACGGATACAGATTGACCACCAGCAAATCGATCCCAGCGATGCCATGTTCCTGCATCGCGGCCAGATGGTCGTCATTATCACGCAGCGCCAACAGGCCACCATGCACAGCAGGGTGTAGCGTTTTCACGCGCCCATCCATCATTTCGGGAAAGCCGGTGACATTGGCCACATCGGTCACCTCTAGCCCCGCATCGCGCAGCGCTTTTGCCGAGCCGCCGGTGGAGAGCAATTCAACCCCCATCCCCGCTAAGGCGCGGGCAAGGTCCAGCAAACCGGTTTTGTCAGATACAGATAAGAGCGCGCGGCGGATTGGCAGGTTCGTAGTCATTCAGTTTCCCCATTTGGTGTCGTTTGCAGAATTTCATCATCGCGCGCAAGATCGCGCAGGCTATTGGGTGTGTCCTGTGCTTTGTTCAGCGTCCAGTTCACACGGCTCGCATACCCCAATGCGCGGGCAGTTAAAACTATCTGTTTTGTCGCGCGGGGCTTTAGACGATTTTTCTCAAGATATGCGCTTGATTCAAGGCCCAAAACAGCCTCGCCGCTGTGGCGAAACACCCAGATCTCGCCGCTTTTCAGGGCCAGCGACACCGCGAATCCGCCCATATCAAGCGATGCATCCACATCAGGATGCAGATGAAACCGCACGGTATAAGGCAGACCTTGCAATTGCACGGCATCCATAGCGCGATCAAACAGGCGTTTGTCGGTGTCGGTTTGGGCCGTCAATACGTCTTCGCCCGACAACATGCGCCCGTCAATGGACTGATCAAGGCGGCGCGTGTGGATCAAACCATGGCTTTTTTCATAGCCATCGTGGCTGGCCTCAAGGCTAGCGCCGGACCTGTTGGACGATTGTTTGAAATCAACCACCTTCGGGGTGCGCTGCAATTCGTTCGGCTTGTTTTTCTCATCGCCACCCAATTGCGAAGAGGAATAGCCCTCAAGGCCCAGAACCGAATGCGACGGCGTTGCGCGCCCGGCCCGCTGCCACTCATAGCCAAACGAGATGCCCGAGCCGCAATTCACAATCAGCGGGCGTCGCCCCGATGTCAGTTCGAACGCCAAAGTCGAGGCATGACCATGCAGGGAATTCGCCCCCTGTGGCGGGCGGCTGACATCGACAACAACGCTGCTGCGCCCCGCCTTTAGGCGCGCATATCCCATTTGCAATCCGGTGCTGCTTTCGGCCCGCACGCCGCTGGTGGCCAAGGCATGATCCAGCCGCCCTTCAATGCCGCGCCCGCCCCCATGAAACCGCGCCAAACCGCCGTCACTATGACGCAAGGCGCGCAGGGTCGGGGCGATCCGTTCAATCGCAGCCAGATGTTCGCGCTGGGCGATCCATCCGGCCTCGCTTAAGGCCGAAGCGGCCCAGATCAGCAGGGAAAACACCTCGAGCAATTCTTCGGGGTTGCGGGTTGGAATGCCGCCCTCGGCATCTATCTGGTCATGGCATTCATGGGCCAAGGCCTTCATGGCGGGTTTGACGTATTCCTCCATGCCATTCAACGCCAAGCCCGCATAGATCAGCCCCGTCAAAGCCTCAAAGCGCGGCAAGCCCGCCGAGGCCACTTTCCAGCGTTTGCTGAGGAAGATTGTCTGATGGGCGAGGGACTGAAAATAGGCCTCGGAGGCCTGTGCATCGCGCCCTTGCAACAAGAACAAGGCGTGGTTGATCCAGCGAATTAGGCGGCGCCCGGTTAAGTCAGGTGTCCAGCCAACCCCGCGCCCGGGCCCAAACCTGTCGATCCATTCAAACACCCAATCCTGGGCAGCTTTGCGGGCCGGACCATCGCCCACCGAGGCCAAATCATCGAGCCATTGAAAGCCTTGCAACTCTTGCTCAAACGGGAGCGATGGGATCTCAATATCCCACAGGCCCGCGGTTTTATCCTCAACCAGATAGCCCGCAAATTGAAAGTTGCCAGCCAGCATTTGACGGCCCCGCGCAAAAGATCCGATCGTGCGGGGTTCAGGTTGTGAGGTGAAACCAGTGGCCGCAGGCGCACGCCGACTGCGCCGCGCATGTAGGCGGTTCATCCAACGCACATAGCGCGCAGAAAGACTTGTTGTATCTGTCACGGACTGCTGCGCCTTCTTGCGGGGACGTTAGAGTGACGGGTTGCTCGCCGGCATCATAGGACGTGCCACTGCGCGTGTCACCGCTGAAATCGCCGCAAACCCAGAAACTGGGAATTGACGTGGCTTATGGGCATAAGGTGGTGAGCGGATTATTGAGTCCGATCAACCACATCTGATATTAATCAACAAAGCCAACAGGGCTATGCGTTGACAAGCACAGTGCGCTAAGACATTCCATATACAAAAAGAATAACAGGCAAGTTTCGGAGAGTGGTAATGCGTATTGCAATGATTGGCACGGGGTATGTCGGGCTGGTATCAGGTGTGTGTTTTTCTGATTTCGGCCATGACGTTATCTGTGTTGATAAAGACCCTGAAAAAATAGCCCTGCTGGAACGCGGCGAAGTGCCGATTTACGAACCGGGGCTTGATGAGTTGATGGCCAAAAACGTCAAAAACGGTCGGCTTTCGTTTACGCAGGATTTAAAGGCCGCGGTCACTGATGCCGATGCGGTGTTTATCGCTGTTGGCACCCCGACCCGTCGTGGCGATGGCCATGCGGATTTGACATTCGTTTATGCCGCCGCCGAGGAAATCGCCAATGCGATCACCGGCTATACCGTTGTGGTTACCAAATCGACCGTGCCGCTGGGCACCAACCGTCAAGTGAAACAGGTGATCCGCAAGACCAACCCGAAGGCTGATTTTGATGTCGCCTCCAACCCTGAATTCCTGCGCGAAGGAGCTGCGATTGATGATTTCATGCACCCCGACCGTGTGGTTGTTGGCGTGCAGTCTGACCGCGCACAGGATGTGATGGATGACATTTACCGCCCGCTTTCCCTGCGGGATTATCCGGTGATTTACACTGATCTTGAATCAGCCGAGATGATCAAATACGCCGCCAATGCATTTTTGGCGACCAAGATCACCTTCATCAATGAAATCGCCGCCCTTTGTGAACGCACCGAGGCCGATGTGAAACAGGTCGCCAAAGGCATGGGCATGGACGGGCGCATCGGTGATAAATTTCTGCATGCCGGTCCCGGTTATGGCGGGTCGTGTTTTCCAAAAGACACCAGTGCTTTGGCCCGAATGGGTCAGGAACATGCGGTGCCCATGCAGATCACCGAAACCGTGATCAAGGTGAACGACGAAATCAAGCGCCGGATGATCGACAAGGTAATGGACCTGTGTGACGGCAACGTAAACGGCAAGGTTATTGCGATTTTGGGCGTCACCTTCAAACCCAACACCGATGATATGCGGGATGCGCCCGCCTTGACCATTGTGCCGGCCCTGATCGGCGGCGGCGCCAAGGTGCGTGTGGTTGATCCACAAGGTCACCGCGAGGCCGAGGAAATGCTGCCCGGCGTGAATTGGGTTGAGGATGCGTATAAGGCAGCGAACAACGCGGATGTTATTGTGCTGTTGACCGAATGGAATGAATTTCGCGCGCTGGATCTAAAGCTAATTGCCAAGAAAATGACCACGCCACGGATGGCCGATCTGCGCAACATCTACAGCACAAAAGACGCCAGACGCGCCGGGTTCGAAGCCTATGTTTCAATCGGGCGCAAAGATATGGTCATCCATCCTGACGATTAAGCAAAAGGGCCCGTTTTGAAACTCGTTGCAGTCACATCCATGCGAAATGAAGGGCCCCATTGTCTGGAATGGATCGCCCATCATATGGCTGTCGGTATTGACCATTTTCTGATCTATACCAATGACTGTGATGACGGCACCGATCTGATGCTGGATGCGCTGCAAACCGCCGGATTAGTGACACATATCCGCCAGTCCCCCAAAGGCAACCGAACCGTGCAATGGCAGGCGTTAAAACATGCGTCGGATCACCCTGTTGTGGCGGATGCGGACTGGGTTCTGGTCACTGATTGCGATGAATTTATCAACCTGCGCGCCCCGCTTGCGACCCTGCATGACCTGATCACAAAACTGTCCGCCGATACCGATGCTGTCGCCATGCCGTGGCGTTTGTTTGGCAATAACGGCCAGATCGAAATGTCCAAAGAGCTGACGCTCAAACGGTTCACCCGCGCAGCCCCCGTCGACGTTCAGCTGCCACTGGCGCATTTCTTTAAATCACTGTTTCGCCCTGCTTCGTTTCGCCAGATTGGGGTGCATCGCCCCAAACGCGGCAAAGACCATTTGCCAAACTGGGTGGACGGGGGCGGCAACCCGCTGCCCGAAACCTTTGCCAAAATGGACGGCCGCATCAATATGTTCGGCATTCATGCCAGCTCTGATCTGGTGCAGTTGAACCATTATTCCTTGCGCTCGGCCGAATCCTTTATGGTGAAACGCGCCCGCGGCCTGCCCAACCATACTAACCGCGAAATCGGGCTGGGGTATTGGGTTGAACGCAACTTCAATACCGTCACAGACACCAGCATCCAGCATATGATTGCCGCGACACAGGTCAAAATCGACCAATTGATGCAGATCGATACAGTCTCTAACCTGCGGATTAGAGCCTATCAAATCCACAAAGCCCGCTTTGACGAAATGATGACAAATCGTGCCAATATTCAATTGTTCTGGCATCTGGCCTTAAGTGCCTCAAGCCACCCTCCCAATGTGGTTCTTGCCCGCAGCCAAATCAACCGGATCATCAAGGCAAATACCCAAGACGGATAAAGCCATAGTTTTGGCAGAAATACGGGCGTGCAGCGTTAATAAATAGCAACCACTTGAGGCATCTTTGTTAATCATGATAGGTTATGCACAACAAGTAACAGATCAGACAGCGGGCAAAATATGCGCACAGATATCAACATCGTCTATCATCTGGGGGCGCCTCATACCGACAATGATCAGCTCACTTGGTCCCTGCGCAAAGACACCGAAATGCTTGTTGGAAAAGGCATCCTGCTGCGCCGACCCAAAGGATACCGCCCCCAAATCAAAGAGATGATCCTTGAATTGAAGGGGGATAAACCCTCTATCGTTGATCAGGAAAACCTGCTTACGTCCATTATCAAAAACGAACAGGTTGATCGTCTGATTATGTCTGACAGCCGGTTTTTAGGGGTGCCGGCGTGGATGCTGTATGGGGGCGGTCTCTATAAAAACGCGGGCAGAAACAGCGTTCGAATTCGCAGTTTATTCCCCGACAATCCCTGCGAATTTCACCTTGGTATTTCCAATCCGGCCAGCTTTATTCCGGCCGTTTTCAACGCCCAGACCGATAAAACCTATGAACAATTTATTGACGGAGCGGATCTGGCCCAGATCCGGTGGTCTGATGTTATCAACCAAATCCAGCAGGATAATCCGGGCTGCCCGCTGACGGTCTGGTGCAACGAGGATACGCCGATCATCTGGCCAACAATTTTACGCGAGATTGCAGGGCTTGATCCGCAGGTCCGCCTGCAGGGTGAGCTGGATGTTATTAAGGGTATTATGTCAGAGGAAGGCGTCGAATTGCTGATCAAATATCTTGAGGAACGCCCTAATCTAACCGAGATTCAGCGCCGCCGGATCAGAGGTATTTTCCTTGAGAAATTCTATCTTGATGAGGCCGTGGAAGAAGAGATCGATCTGCCCGGCTGGACCGAAGAAACCGTGGATGCGTTAACAGACATCTACGAGGACGATCTAGAACGCATCGAGAGTTTGCCTGGCGTTCATTTCATTACGCCATAGGCCGGACCCCCTGTTATAAATCACAACCACAAGGCAACATATTATGCGCACCGCCCTCGTTACCGGATCAGCCGGATTCATCGGATATTTCACCAGTAAACGCCTGCTCGAGGCAGGGTTTCGGGTGATCGGCCTTGATGCCATGACAGATTATTACGATGTTTCCCTAAAAGAACGCCGTCATGCGATGTTGCTGCAAAATCCGAATTTTACGGCAATCAATGCGCGGATCGAAGAGCCCGATATGCTGAAAAACCTGATGCGCGATGAGCAGGTTGACGTGGTGATCCACCTCGCCGCCCAAGCCGGGGTGCGATATTCGATTGAAGACCCGAAATCCTATGTTCAGGCCAATCTGCTCGGCGCTTACGAATTGCTTGAAGCGGCCCGCGCCCATAAACCCCAGCACTTGCTGATGGCCTCGACATCGTCGGTTTATGGCGCCAACACGCAGATGCCTTACAAAGAAACCGATAAGGTCGACACCCAGATGTCGTTCTACGCCGCCACCAAAAAGGCCAACGAGGCGATGGCGCATTCTTATGCGCATCTTTACGACATCCCGACCACGATGTTCCGGTTCTTCACGGTTTATGGCCCCTGGGGTCGCCCCGATATGGCGCCGATCCGCTTCGCCAAAGCGATCTATGCGGACGAGCCGATCGACATCTACAACCACGGCAAAATGAAACGTGATTTCACCTATGTCGAAGATTTGGTCGAAGGCATTTTGCGCCTGATTGAGGCCGTGCCGGTCCGCCCCGCCTCCGAGGATGACATTGAAGAGGGCGATAGCCTAAGCGCGGTTGCACCATTTCGGCAGGTAAATATCGGCAACGCCGATCCTGTGCCGTTAATGGATTTCATCGCCGCGATGGAAGCCGCGATCGGGGTCGAGGCGAAAAAGAACTTTATGGATATTCAGCCCGGCGACGTGCCTGCAACCTGGGCTGACATTACCCTGCTGAAACGCCTGACCGGATATGCGCCAAAAACAGATGTGATGGCAGGGGCGGCCAAATTTGTGGACTGGTATAAAGAACATTACAATCAGGGGTGATTGAATCCCCCCTTGCAGACTCACCTGCATTCCCCTATATCCCCTTTAACAGCGGCGCGCTGGTCTCCACCCCCAGCGCCCACCGGAGATTTCAACGGGCCGCGCGCCCGTTTTTTTATGCTCTAATGCAAGATGCAAAATCTCGGGTTAATGTGCTGTAAAAGATTAAAGAAAAGAGCGAATGACAGACCTGATTGCCAAAGCCGCCATCGACCGTAAACTGGCCGAAATCATCCAACCCGTCATTGAGGGTCTGGGGTATGAACTGGTGCGCGTGCGCATGCAGGGCGGCAAAACCAAATCCATGCAAATCATGGCCGAACGCCCCGATGGCGGCATCGAGGTTGATGATTGCGCGAAAATCTCAACGGCTGTGTCCGCCATTCTGGATGTCGAAGACCCGTTTGAAGACCCCTATGCGCTGGAAGTTTCCAGCCCCGGTATCGACCGCCCGTTGACCCGTTTCAAAGATTTCGAAATGTGGAACGGTTATGAGGCCAAGATCGAGACCGACGAATTGGTTGATGGCCGCCGCCGCTTTAAGGGTGTGCTGGCTGGCGTTAATGACGACGAGATTTTGATCACCATCGAAGAAGGCACCATCGGGCTAAAGTTCGATTGGCTGTCTGACGCGAAACTTGTTCTAACCGACGAGTTGATCAACGAAATGTTGCGCCAGCGCAAAACAAGCGGCGACATTAACGAAGACGATTTTGACGATATTGAAACCACTGATACGGACACCAACGAGGACTGACATGGCTATTACCAGTGCAAACCAACTAGAACTTTTGCAAACCGCCGAGGCGGTCGCGCGCGAGAAAATGATCGAACCGGAATTGGTGATCGAGGCGATGGAAGAAAGCCTGGCCCGTGCCGCGAAATCGCGCTACGGCATGGAAATGGATATCCGCGTTTCGATTGACCGCAAGACCGGTCGCGCCACGTTCAAGCGGTTCCGCACCGTGGTTGCCGAAGACGAGCTGGAAAATTACCAAGCCGAATTCACCGTTGAACAAGCCAAAGAATATATGGACGACCCCGCCATTGGCGACACTTTCGAAGAAGAAGTGCCACCAGTTGAAATGGGCCGCATCGCGGCACAATCCGCCAAGCAGGTGATCTTGCAAAAGGTCCGCGAAGCCGAACGTGATCGTCAGTTCGTTGAATTCCAAGATCGCGCTGGCACCATCATCAACGGTGTGGTCAAACGCGAAGAATACGGCAACGTCATTGTCGATGTGGGCCGTGGCGAAGCCATCCTGCGCCGCAACGAGAAAATCGGCCGCGAGAGCTATCGCCCCAATGATCGCATCCGTTGCTACATCAAAGACGTGCGCCGCGAAGTCCGCGGCCCGCAGATTTTCCTGTCGCGCACCGATCCACAATTCATGGCTGAATTGTTCAAAATGGAAGTGCCTGAAATTTACGATGGCATCATTGAAATCAAGGCCGTCGCCCGTGATCCGGGGTCGCGCGCTAAAATCGCTGTGATCTCGTATGACGGTTCGATCGACCCTGTCGGCGCTTGCGTCGGGATGCGCGGCAGCCGTGTGCAGGCCGTTGTGAACGAGCTTCAGGGCGAAAAAATCGACATCATTCCATGGAATGAAGATGCGCCGACCTTCCTTGTGAACGCGTTGCAGCCCGCCGAAGTGACCAAAGTGGTTCTGGACGAAGAAGCCGAACGCATCGAAGTTGTGGTGCCCGACGAGCAGCTGTCCCTGGCCATTGGCCGCCGTGGTCAAAACGTTCGTCTTGCCAGCCAGCTGACTGGTCTGGACATCGACATTCTGACCGAAGCCGAGGAATCCGAGCGTCGTCAAAAAGAATTCACCGAACGCACCAGCCTGTTCATGGCAGCGCTTGATGTGGATGAATTCTTCTCGCAGCTTTTGGTTGCCGAGGGCTTCACCTCGCTCGAAGAAGTGGCCTACGTCGAAGTTGACGAACTGCTGGTGATTGACGGCGTTGACGAAGCCACCGCTGGCGAACTTCAGGCCCGTGCGCGGGACAATCTGGAAGCCGCCAACAAACGCGCCATGGATCACGCCCGCGAGTTGGGCGTCGAGGATAGCCTTGTGGCCTTTGAGGGGTTGACCCCGCAAATGCTGGAAGCCTTGGGCGAAGATGGCGTGAAAACGCTGGAAGATTTCGCCACCTGCGCCGACTGGGAACTGTCCGGCGGCTGGACCACAGCGAACGGCGAGCGTGTCAAAGATGACGGCGTGCTGGAAAAATTCGATGTGTCACTCGAAGAAGCGCAAAACATGGTAATGACCGCGCGTATCGCATTGGGCTGGGTTGATCCGGCTGATCTGGAAGCCGAAGGAGCCACAGAAAACGACGGCGAAGACGACGCTGAAATTGATTTGGAGGCTGGGGTCTGATCTCAGACCTCAGGTTTGTAGAATGGCACGCGGTGGTCAAAACAAAAAGCAGGATGCGTCGGAACGGCGCTGTATCGTCACGGGCGAGACACAGCCGAAATGCGGGTTGATCCGGTTTGTTGTGGGACCAGAGGACCAGATCGTTCCTGACCTGCTGGAAAAATTACCGGGACGGGGCATCTGGGTGTCTGCGGATCGCAGCGTGTTGGAAAAAGCCGTCAAAAAGGGGCTTTTTGCGCGTGGTGCGAAACAGGCGGTGACGGTGCCGGCGGATTTGATTGACGGAATCGAAGCCGGGCTGGCACGGCGTGTTGTTGATCTGATTTCAATGACCCGCAAAGCCAGCCGCGCGGTGATGGGATATGAAAAGGTCAAAAGCTGGCTGGCCCATGAACGCGCCCGCGTTTTGATACAGGCCAGTGACGGATCTATTCGCGGCAAAACCAAACTGCGCGCCCCCGAAGGCAACGACACTTTCATCGGGATTTTAACGGCGAGCGAATTGGGTTTGGCTTTTGGGCGGGAAAATGTGATACATGGCGCGCTTGCGGCTGGTGGACTCACAAAACGTGTTGTAGAGGAAGCAGCAAAGCTTAAGGGCTTGCGCAGAAATGCTGGTGGAAATTCCACCAAGAAGGGTTTGAGGACCATAGATGAGTGAAAATGACGGCAAAAAGACATTGGGCATCGGCGGTGCCCGCCCCGGGAATGTAAAGCAAAGCTTTAGTCACGGGCGCACAAAGAATGTCGTGGTAGAAACCAAACGCAAGCGCGTTGTTGTACCAAAGCCTGGGATGGCCAAACCGACCGTGGGCGGCAGCAACAAGGTTGCCAAAAGCGATCCTTCCAAACGTCCTGCCGGAATTTCCGATGCGGAAATGGAACGTCGCATGAAGGCGTTGAAGGTTGCCAAGGCCCGCGAAGTCGAAGACATAGCCAAACGCAAAGCCGAAGACGATGCACGCGCCGCTGAACGCGAACGCCGCAAGGCCGAAGCCGAAGAAAAAGAACGCGAGGAAAAAGAGCGCGAAGAGCGTTTGAAAGCCAAAGCAGAAGACGAAGAGCGCAAGCGCGTTGAAGCCGCCGCCGCTGAAACACGCGCCAAAGCCGCGACACAACCCGTAGCCGATGCTGGTGTATCAGCTCAAGCACCACGTGGTGCTGGCGGCGGTGGTGCTGGCAAGCCGTCATCGGCCCCTCGCAAGGCTGACCAAGAAGCGCGTGATCGTCAGAATAAGGGCGGCAAAGGACGCGATGATGGCCGCCGTTCAGGCAAGCTGACGCTGAATCAGGCGTTGTCCGGGGACCGGGGACGCCAACGCTCAATGGCTGCGATCAAACGCAAACAGGAACGCGCGCGCCTCAAGGCGTTGGGCGGCACTGTCGAGCATGAAAAAGTGATCCGTGATGTTCAGGTGCCCGAAGCCATTGTGGTTTCGGAACTTGCCAACCGGATGGCCGAACGTGTGGCTGATGTGGTCAAAGTATTGATGAACATGGGCATGATGGTGACACAAAACCAATCCATCGATGCGGATACGGCTGAATTGATTGTCGAAGAATTCGGCCACAAGATTCAGCGGGTTTCTGATGCGGACGTCGAGGATGTGATCCACGCCGTTGAGGACAAAGACGAAGACCTGAAACCGCGCCCACCGGTCATTACCGTAATGGGCCACGTTGACCACGGTAAAACTTCGCTGTTGGACGCAATCCGCAAAGCCAAGGTCGTATCCGGCGAAGCTGGCGGCATTACGCAGCATATCGGCGCATATCAGGTGAAAACCGATGATGGCAAGATGCTGACCTTCCTGGATACACCCGGCCACGCCGCGTTTACCTCGATGCGTTCACGTGGGGCACAGGTGACGGACATCGTTATTTTGGTGGTTGCGGCGGATGACGCTGTGATGCCGCAAACGATCGAGGCGATCAATCACGCCAAAGCAGCTGGTGTGCCGATGATCGTTGCGATCAATAAAATTGACCGGCCCAACGCCAACCCTGACAAAGTGCGCACCGATCTGTTGCAGCACGAAGTCATCGTTGAGAAAATGTCAGGTGATGTGCTGGATGTCGAAGTTTCGGCGATCAATGGCAGCGGTCTGGATGTGCTGTTGGAAAACATCGGCCTGCAGGCTGAATTGCTTGACCTAAAGGCCAACCCTGATCGTGCCGCTTCTGGTGCTGTGATCGAGGCACAGCTGGATGTGGGCCGCGGCCCTGTGGCAACTGTTCTGGTTCAAAACGGCACTCTGCGCCGCGGCGATATCTTTGTGGTTGGGGAACAATTCGGTCGCGTGCGTGCGTTGATCAATGACCAAGGTGACCGGATTGAAGAAGCTGGCCCATCTGTTCCGGTCGAGGTTCTGGGCCTGAACGGCACACCCGAAGCTGGCGATGTTCTGAACGTGGTGGAAACCGAGGCACAGGCCCGCGAGATTGCAGAATTCCGCGCCCATGCTGCCAAGGAAAAACGTGCCGCTGTCGGGGCTGCCACCACGCTGGAACAGCTGATGGAGAACGCCAAACAAAGCGAAACCATGGCTGAGATGCCAATTCTGGTCAAAGCTGACGTGCAGGGTTCTGCCGAAGCGATTACCCAAGCCATGGCCAAAATCGGCAATGACGAGGTTCGTGTTCGGGTCCTGCATTCCGGTGTTGGCGCGATTACCGAATCCGATATTGGCCTGGCCGAAGCCTCGGGCGCGCCTGTGTTTGGCTTTAACGTGCGGGCCAATGCGTCTGCCCGGAGCGCCGCCAACCAAAAGGGCATCGAGATCCGCTATTACTCGGTGATCTACGATCTGGTGGATGACGTCAAAGCGGCGGCCTCCGGTCTGCTCAGCGCTGAAATCCGCGAAAGCTTTATCGGGTATGCCAAAATTCAGGAAGTGTTCAAAGTGACGGGCGTCGGCAAAGTTGCGGGTTGTCTGGTGACCGAAGGCGTTGCACGTCGCTCGGCTGGGGTGCGTTTGCTGCGTGACAACGTGGTGATCCACGAAGGCACGCTGAAAACCCTGAAGCGCTTTAAGGATGAAGTGGCCGAGGTTCAGTCTGGTCAGGAATGCGGTATGGCGTTTGAAAAATACGATGACATTCGGGCTGGCGATGTGATCGAGATTTTTGAGCGCGAAGAGATTGAACGCTCGCTAGAGTGATCAAAGCGCAAACATAGAACAAGGAAAGGGAGGGCCAATGGCTCTCCCTTTTTACTTTAACGACGCCAAGGTGCGTTCAAGCCCTTCTTGCAGGGTGAAGGGGGCAACAAACCCGTCCAAGTCGTTAATGGAGGTTGCAAAGCTGG
>Ga0209633_10002502_pt1 | contig 17684 bp, 13 predicted proteins | sample Cruoilmetagenom1_FD_187290 | JGI IMG/M metagenome (GOLD analysis project Ga0209633, IMG submission 187290) | Oil polluted marine microbial communities from Coal Oil Point, Santa Barbara, California, USA - Sample 1 (SPAdes) (version 2) | ecosystem: Environmental > Aquatic > Marine > Oil seeps ... | reverse complement strand
CATCACGTTGTCGTCGATAACCCAGGGAGAATTCGCTTGATTCAGGGTCAGGTCATTTTCAATGAGAGTGGGCACCCGGCTCGCATTCTCGGGAGGCGATATCTTGCCGGGTTCGTCTTGATCGTCAGGTGATTTGTGCCATTTTTCTGTCCATGTCCTGGCTCCCCTGCGGACTTCCTGGTACCGGTGGGCGGGCGGAAAAAGAACGCCAGTTAGCCCCAGCAGCCCAAGGCTGATAAGCAGGCGTCTTCTCGACCTTGATGGCGGGTTCATTACGTGCCTTTTTATGACTGGTACCGTCACTGGACGTGACGGGAATCACTCTCACTCGGTCTATGTTAGACGCATAACCTTAGCAGAGCCTTAAGGAAACATATGACATTTTCTTAATATTTGACTGAGTCTGGTCTGATTCGCACCTTGCTACTGTGACTGCTACCTGAACCCCGGGGTGCGGGGTGTGATCTTGCCTGTGAACAGCTAGGCTGGTTGTTTGAATCAGGTGCACAGTCAGGTGGTGGCAGGGCCAGGTTATGGTTCAAGAAAACCGGCAAGCGACCCGGCATTATGTTTTGAGGCGTTTTTGAATGATAATTGGTTTGGCATAGTCTTATTTGCTGGACTTGTTCTCGTTTACCAACTCAAGGGGAAAACATGATTACAACAATACGCTTACTTATTATCACACTGGCTGTACTCTCGTTTGCAACACATGCTTCCGATCTGGCAAAGGAAAAACGCTGGGCCGACCAGGTTGTTGATGCCATTCTCGATGGTAATGCTGTCTGGCTCAATGACGGCACCGGCGAGTTTCTGGGTATTTACACCGAGGCCGAGGAAGACAAAGGCCGCGCTGTCATCGTCATGCATGGCACCGGTATTCATCCAGACTGGCAGCAGGTTATTCAGCCGCTTCGTGTTGGTCTGACCGAGCATAACTGGAATACCTTGTCGATCCAGATGCCTATCCTGCCCAATGAAGCTGAATACCCTGAATACGCGCCTCTGTATGAGGAAGTTGCACCGCGCATCAATGCCGCCATCAAATACTTACAGGGCAATGGTTCCAGCAACATCGTCCTTATTGGTCATAGCCAGGGCGCAGCGATGACAGCTTACTATCTGTCAACATCAAAGCAGGACATTAATGGCTTTGTCGCCATTGGCATGGCAAGTTTTGCAGATGACCGTCGTATGAACAGTATCAAGGCACTGGAAAAGATCAATGTACCTGTGCTTGATTTGTACGGTGACGAAGACCTTGAACTCATTCTCACCAGCAGTAGAGACCGCGCTGCGTCAGCCAAAAAAGCAGGCAATAAAAATTACACTCAAGTTAAACTTTCTGGATCCAACCATTTCTTTGACGGCAAGGAAGATGAGCTGGTTGAATCTGTTGCCGGATGGCTGGATAAACTGGCTGACAAATAATCAAAGCTAACTACTGTGAACGCATCGGCATTGATACTGCGCAGATTACTCGTCTGTTCAAACCTTTTGAGCCGGCTGACGATTCGATCACACGCCGGCATGATGGTACTGGACCTGGAATTGCCATAATCCTTGACCTCGACAGTCAGGGAGTCGCCAACAACAGCTGTTGCAACAGTAACAGGTCTGCTGCATTGATCTGGTTGTCGTTGTTGAGGTCCGCCAGTACGGTTTCCAGTACATCCGCGGTTATGATGCGGGTGACCAGTCGGGTGAGCACCACGGCGTCACCGGCATTCAGCACACTGTCAGGCGCACCTCTGGGGGCGACATCACCAATATTGGATGCGAGGGGTTCGGTACCAAAATCTTGCTCACCGTCAACGAAACCGTCACCGTCTGTGTCAACTCCTCCGGGCAGGGCGGCAAGCGGAACTATTCCACCAGCACCGTCGGCAAGGCCATCACTATCCGTGTCAGCGTTGTTTGGGTCTGTGCCAAGGGCTGCCTCAGTGGCATCGCTTAATCCGTCATTATCAGTGTCCACTGCCTGGTTTGCCGTATCTGTATTAAAGAACCAGTTGTAGCCGGTGTTAAAGAAAATGTTCGCGGAAGTGATTCTAATATGATCCGAGCCGAGAAAAGATCCGCTTGTGTAGCAGGCCGCAAATCCGGTCTGGCTGTTATCAAATTTCAGGTTGATATCGCAATTGCTGTTGCTGATGCCGCCGTATTCCAGATGGATGGTGTAGTCGTCATTATTGCCGGCCACTTCATCTTTGCCACTGGCCGAATACAGCAGGGTAGCCACGTCATCGTGGCTCAGGGTGCGCTGTGCTTCATCAAAGAATGTACCTTGCTGCATTACAGCCTCAGTGCCGGGGTATCCCGAGTAGTTTGCAACCGTGCGGTCGGCATTGGTGGCAAAACTGTGGCCAGTGGGCAGGTCGGAAAGATCACGGGCGTAGGTGCTGGAGTCGACCGTAGTGTCGATGGTGAATGGGTTATTGTTTGACTTGCGGTACCAGTGGAGATTGACATCATCACCACGAATATCATCGCTGGATCCGATAACACCATCCGCACCTGCGTTGAGATCAAATTGATTGTTGCTTCCATCTGTGGCCCTGGTGTAATTCTGGTTATTGCCTGACAAGCTGGATTCCGAGGCGGCATTGGCATGTGCCAGTCCGATACAGTGTCCGAGTTCATGGAGTGCCACCGATTCAAAATCAATATGTCCACTGGGGATGTTGTTGTTACTGCCGCTGACGAGGTTGCCGGTTGTCGGCTGCAGTCGATTGTAAATATTAATATTGTTCTGGACAGGGATCTCCATGGCGGTGGCATTGGCGCTATTTGGAGCAATGCAGATACGAACCGTGAGAGTGCCGCCTTGCCCGGTATACGATGTCGGATGCGCAACCATGTCCACACCGTTTGACTCTCCAGCGAAGATAAATGCACCTGCAAAACCTTTACTACACAGGGAAAGGCCGAGCAGGCATACAAGAAGACGCGTGAACAGGTTTGTTTTTGTGAGTCTTCGTGTCATCGAATTTTGTCGTTGCTACCGGATTTTCACGAGGTCAGCACTTTGCAGCAAGGTGTCCAGCCGTTGTGTAGCCTTGTTGGCATTGGTGATCTCGCGTAACCGGGGGAAACGCCTGGCGTCCTGTTTCAAGTCGGGCCATATAAACCGTTTTTTCAGGTTGAGAACACGGGCAGTACCCGGTCCTTTTTGATATTCATTGAGCCTGATGCCGATGACAGTATCTGATGAGTCCGAGATATAAAACAGGGTACCGGTTGCTGCTCGTTGCTGCGCATCGAATTGCTGCCGCTGGTATCTGGTTGCCGCCGGGTCGAAATCAATGATGCCGTCAGTTGCCAGGGCCCGCAGCAGGGTGCGGAGTTCTGGTTGGCTCAACTGGAGTTCATAGTTGCCGGCCCTTGTCATGTAGGCAGGGTAATGCACATGGACCCTGCCATTGCCGTAGATACGGAGCAGGGGTTCAGGGTCTGGCTCGGCCAGCATGTGGTGAACCAGGTTGTATTCAATGACAGGTTCAGCGGCCGTTTCTGAATACTGGAATGCCGGGTATGTTCTTTGCGTGGGCTTCCCTCTTTCCTCGGCAGCTATGGCCGAAGCGCCGTGCAGGAGAAGAAAAACAGAAGCGAGTAGTAAGCGGCAGAATATATTTGGATATTTCATGCTTAAACAGGCCAGTGGGAGGGGCGTTATTATTGATGATTGGCGGGGTTTTCCAGGCATAAAAAAGGCGACCCGCCGACGCCGATCCTCGGGAACCCGAAAGCCTCCGCTAAGACCTGTCTACAACGTTACGATGAGAAGCAATTGGTATGCCAAATAATAATTTGCGTCTGATAACAGTGGATTATTGTTGCCGGCAACAGATTCGACAGTGATATGTGTTACTTATAAGCGACGCTGAATGCGCGAATGATGCTAACTCACTGAATATTGTGTTGTTACTTTGTCGCTGGGCTGCGACGGTTCTGTAACTTCTGTCTGTTGGTACCTCAGGACAATATGCAGGCCGCTGGCTATGCCCTATCTTGTAAACCAGTGGCGCAAATTATAAGTCCACCATATCAGTACCATTACACGTCCCGGTTCTCTCCAGACCCGGGGCGTTTTTATTTGTGCCGGTAAATGTTTACGCACCCGATTAGACCGAGGCCACATGCCCGGGAACCGCCAACGGCCTGGCCATGCCGGCAGAGGGTGCTTGATTTGACGGGCCACCCTTCGGGGTGGCTTTTGTTTTTGTGCAAGCGTCTTATACCTTCTGTATGAGTGAAGGTATTGGTATCTCTCGCAGTTTTCCGTAAAATCACCCCAAATTGAAGTTGGTCCACAACATATTGTGATAATCAACCATCCGGGGCACTATATGAAGATATATGAATTGGAACTCCCGCAGAACCTCTTTGCAGAGACGACAAACCCTGGTGGTGCCGGGGACAAGCTAATCGTACCTGACATGCTGGTTTCCTGGGCGGAGCAGGGACGTGGCGACGCTATTTACAGATTGTGTCACACGGTCTATGAAAGGCGGTTAGCAAGTATCAACGCGTGGGAAAGCGACCGGATTCAGCAGCTGGAAAAAGAATTGATGTTGTCCGGAAATGACGAGGACATGTCCGGTAGCAAGTACGTAAACGTAAGGCACTATCACACGACTCTGGAGGACGTCGTGAGGGAAGCGGAGCTGAATCGTGCCAGTGTCAAGGAACGTATGACTGAACACCAGACCGCGATTGAGAATCTTGTGCAAGAGGCCAGGGAGTTTATCTCAGCCTTTGTGGTGCAGCAGGACGAGGGCAATATGCTCACATATTTGCTGATCATCATCGCCATTGTCGCAGCAGGTTATGCGTTCTTCTGCTGATAGATGAACTCGTATAACTCGACCCGATCGGTCGCCGCGAACGTGCTCCATGCTATGGGATACATCAAGGGATTCCGATCCCCCGGCCTTCATGAACTCACCACTTCTTAGATATGCCCTGCTGGCCGGGATGGCTTATTTTTGTTGCATGGCTATGGCTCACTATTTCGGCATCAAACTACCTCTGTTGTTTGTCTACTACGATACGCCGTTCTATGCCTATCAAGATAAAATCATATCATTCGCTGTCGTGTCCTATATTGCTCTGTTTTACTCTGCTGCTCAGAACCGTGAGGTCGTCCCTGCTGCGTTGATTGTCCTGGGGGTCACTGTTTTGGGCCTTGCATCGGTAAACGAGTCTGATGCACTGGCATCAGTTCTTGAGGAAAGTCAGTCAACCTTGTCCTACTGGGTTCAAACAGGATTAATTGCTGCGTATTTTGTCGTGCTGCTGGTGCTTTATTTACGCGACAAGGAAAAAGTATAACGCATGCACTATCACTCATTGGCTGGAATAAGCCGCAATACACGGAAGAACAAACTTCCGGTTTGGTTCGTCCTGTTCTTCCCTCGGAATAACGGCGGGCTGCAGGCTAAACGCGTGCTATCGGGGCAGAGTTGCCGTTCCCCGAGCACAGAAAACCCCGTTGATGCAGAGTTTATAATCGGCAGTTATTGGCCCAGAATGCGACATTCCCCGAGATTCAGTAAAGGTCTCAGATGCCGCATACTCCGGTCATTCATAACGCCGTGGAGGCCTGTCCGGCTCAACTGCGCTTGTTATGTTTCAATTTCACCGGCCTCCACCCACTCAATATGGCAAATTAATTTCGAAGCAGACATTCTGGTGAAGCTTGCGATCTGACCGCGCATAGGCTGGTACGCTACAATTCTCGTCTGGCCTGCCGGGCACGAATCAGCGATATTGTAGTCTGATCGAGTCCCACGTCCTGCAAGATGCGGGTATGGTGCCCTTATCCATTAACTAAAGGATGTCGCAATGACCAAACGCATGTTGCTTGTCCTACTGGCGCTGGGCCTGGTGCTTGGTGCCATGTTTGGCTGGAAATTCTACCAGGCGCAGAAAATGGCGGTAATGGCCTCCATGCCACAGCCACCCGTCACCGTGGCCGCAACCGAGGTACAGGTCGAAACCTGGCAGTACTACCTGGCGGCAGTGGGTTCGCTGGTGGCCACCCAGGGCATTCTGGTGACCACCGAGGTGGCTGGGAATGTCAGCGCGATCCACTTCGAGTCCGGCCAGCAGGTAGAGGCAGGCGCACTGTTGCTGGAAATCGATGAAAGCGTCGAGCAGGCTGAACTTGAGGGGCTTGTTGCTGAACGGCGACTGGCAGACCTGCAGTTCAAACGGCGTGAGGGCCTGCTGAAATCCAAGACCATTTCGCATTCGGATGTCGACGAGGCCCGGCTGCGGCTGGAAAACGCCACTGCACAGCTGGCCGCCAAGCAGGCCGTTATCGCGAAAAAACACATCACCGCAGCCTTCGGCGGCTGGTTAGGCATCCGTCAGGTGGATCTTGGCGAATACCTCCAACCGGGCACAGCCATCGTGCCGCTGGAGGCACTGACTCCGATCCACGTAGACTTTGCACTGCCCGAGCGACATCTCGATCAAATCTCGGTTGGCCAGGCGGTGGAGATCGAGGTGCAGGCCTTTCCGGCAGAGGTTTTCACGGGCCGCATCGCTGCTTTGAATCCTGGTATCGATCCGGGCACCCGCAGCCTGCAGATCCGCGCCACACTGGAGAATCAGCAGGCCCGGCTGCGCCCCGGCATGTTCGCCGAGGTGCGCACGGTGCTGCCGCCGCGACCGTCGGTACTGACCCTGCCGCAGACGGCGATCACCTACAACCCTTACGGTGATTCAGTGTTCGTGATCCAGGAAGGCGAGTCCGGACCCCGCGTGCAGCGTCGCCAGATCGAGACCGGCGCAGTGCGCAAGGGCCGGGTCGAGATCGTGCGGGGGCTGCAGGCCGGAGAACAGGTGGTGATCGCAGGCCAGGTGAAGCTGCGCAACGATCAGGCCGTGGTTGTCGATAATAGTATCGTGCTGGAACCACAGATCACGCGCCCATGAAGTTCACCGACCTGTTCATACACCGGCCGGTACTGGCCAGTGTCGTCAGTCTGCTGATACTGGTGGTGGGGTTGCGCTCCCTCGGCTTGCTGGAGGTACGCCAATACCCCGAGACCCGGGATACAGTCGTCACTGTGACCACCTTCTACCCCGGGGCCAGCAGCGAACTGATCAAAGGTTTCATTACCACCCCCTTGCAACAGGCCATCGCGGAAGCCGATGGCATCGATTACCTGTCCTCGACCAGCAGCCAGGGCCGCTCGGTGATCGAGGCCCGCATGGTACTCAACTACGATCCCAAGGCCGCGGTCTCGGAAATCCAGGCCAAGGTAGCCAGTCAGCGTAATGTGCTGCCCGAGGAGGCTGATGACCCGGTGATCGATGCGACTACGGGCGAACGCACCGCATTGATGTACATGGCGTTCTACAGCGATGCCATGTCACCCTCACAAATTACCGACTACCTGCTGCGGGTGGTGCAGCCGAAACTGCAGGCAGTGCCCGGCGTGGCCAAGGCCGAACTGATCGGCAACAAGACCTTTGCCATGCGCATATGGCTTGATCCACGACGCATGGCCGCGCTCGGGGTGACGGCAGGCGAGGTGCAGCAGGTGCTGCGAGATAACAATTACCTGGCCGGCATCGGTCAGACCAAGGGCGCGCATGTCGCCATTGACCTCAATGCCACCACCGACATCAGCCAGGCGCAGGACTTCCAGGATCTGGTGCTGCGTAACACCGGGGATACGCTCATCCGCTTGCGCGATGTTGCCACCTCGGAGATGGGTGCGGCGGACTATGACAGCAGCACCTGGTTCAACGGCAAGACCGCCATCTTTATCGGCGTCAAGCAGGCGCCCGGCGCCAATCCACTGACTGTCGCCGGCATGGTGCATGCGCTGCTGCCGGAGTTGCGGGCGCAGTTGCCGTCAGGACTCGAGGCCGGAATCCCCTACGACGCCAGTGTCTTCATCGAGGATTCCATCAGGGAAGTGTTCACCACCCTGATCGAAGCTGTGCTGATTGTGCTGCTGGTAGTGTTTCTCTCGCTGGGTTCGATGCGGGCTGCGCTGATCCCGGCGGTGGCGGTGCCACTGTCGCTGGTCGGCGGCGTCTTTCTGATGTTGCTGATGGGGTTCTCAATCAACCTGCTGACACTGCTGGCCCTGGTGCTGGCCATCGGCCTGGTGGTGGATGACGCGATCATCGTGGTCGAAAACGTGCACCGCCACATCGAACAGGGCGAGACACCCCTTAAGGCAGCGCTCGACGGGGCGCGTGAGCTGGCCATGCCGATTATCTCCATGACCACCACGTTGGTCGCGGTGTATGCCCCGATAGGTTTCATGGGTGGGCTGGTTGGCACTCTGTTTACCGAGTTCGCCTTCGCCCTGGCCGGTGCAGTACTGATATCGGGCGTGGTCGCATTGACCCTCTCGCCCATGTTGTCATCACGGGTACTGAAGGCGTCCAGCGGGGAGGGGCGCTTCGAGCGGGCCGTGGAGCATTTCTTCAACGGCTTGGCGGACCGCTACCGGCGGGCCTTGCAAGGTTCCCTCGACACCCTGCCGGTGACCCTGGTATTCGCCGCCGTGGTGCTGTTCAGCATTTACTTCATGTTCGTGACTGCTCAGAGCGAGTTGGCCCCAGACGAGGATCAGAGCATCCTGTTCTTTCAGGCAACGGCGCCACAAACGGCAACCATTGACTACAATGAGGCCTATATCCGGCAGATCGTGTCGCTATTCGAGAGCGTCCCGGAGTACGACAAGAGTTTCATCCTGGCAGGCTTCGGCGGCGATGTGAGCACCACCTTCGGCGGCCTGAAAATGCCAACTCCGTCGCAGCGCGCGCGCAGCCAGATGGAGATTCAGCCCGAGGTGCAGCAGAAGCTCGGCCAGGTAGCCGGATTGCAGACCGCGGTGTTTCCCAGGCCCAGCCTGCCCGGCTCGGGCGGCGGACTGCCGGTCCAGTTTGTCATCACCAGCGACGCCGACTATCAGCGTCTTGACGAGGTCGCCGGGCAGCTGATCGGCACGGCCATGGAGAGCGGCAAGTTTGCCTTCCTGCAGAAGTCGGTCGAGTTCACCCGTCCCAAGACCACTGTGGTCATCGACCGCGACCGTGCCGGTGACCTGGGGATCAGCATGGCCGACATTGGCCGCAACCTCGCAACCTTGCTGGGTGACAATGATGTCAACCGTTTCAGCCTGGAGGGGCGCAGCTACAAGGTCATCCCGCAGGTGGAGCGACAATTCCGACTCGACCAGGCGATGCTGGAAAACTTCTATCTGCGCAGTGACGCCGGCGAACTCGTACCGCTGTCCAGTGTGGTCAGTTTCGAATCCACGGTTGAGCCGAGCAAACGCACCCAGTTCCAGCAGCTTAATGCTGTCAGCGTAGAAGGTGTCATGGCCAATGGCATAACGCTGGGTGAGGCGGTGAACTTCCTTGAGGAACAGGCCCGGGAACAATTCCCACGCGGATTTACCTGGGACTACATAGGCCAGTCCCGCCAGTACGCCCAACAGGGCAGCAGCCTGATCGTGACATTCTTCATGTCCATACTGATCATCTACCTGGTGTTGGCGGCACAGTTCGAGAGCTGGCGCGACCCGATCATCATCCTGGTATCGGTACCGATGTCGATTGCCGGTGCACTGGCCTTCCTGACCCTCGGTGTCGCCACGGTAAATATCTATACCCAGGTTGGCCTGATCACGCTCATCGGATTAATCGCCAAGAACGGCATCCTGATCGTCGAGTTCGCCAACCAACTGCAACTCAATGAAGGTCTCTCGAAGCGCGAAGCGGTAATCACGGCTGCTGCCATCCGGCTGCGACCAATCCTCATGACCACGGTTTCAATGATTATGGCCATGGTGCCATTGCTGATCGCCACTGGACCCGGTGCCGTGAGTCGCTTTCACATCGGTCTGGTGGTAGCCAGTGGACTCGGTATCGGCACCTTGTTTACCCTGTTTGTGGTGCCGGCCGTCTACCTGCTACTTGCCCGTGATCATACCGTTGTACACACGGCGCAACAGGGATGATACAGCCTGCTGTTGCAGGCACTTTTCGCAGCGCTACGAAGTCCACCCAAGCGAAAAACTTGTCCATAGTAGAATTATGTAAACGCCCGATTTCTCCCTATCACCAGACATGCAATCAAGGGCACTGAACTTCTGGGTTGGGTCGATGCCCATCCGAACCCAACCCGGAAACGACTGCTCTCAGTTCCTGACCTTCGGAGACCATGGGATGGCGTAAAGGGATAATGTGGGGTAGTGCGGCGTCACGTAGAGTTACATTAATCGTTATTAGTACAATAGTTGTTAATTGAGAGATGTGAATCAGCAATACAAGACCTGACGATTAAAGAATTATTGAAACGAGATATTACGGCCGAAAGGAGATGTTCGACCATGAATAAAAACCCCGGCATGATGGCCGGGGCTGTTACTGCTCGGATAGGTCAATAAAGCGTTCATTGAATGATTACAGGTGTGACGTCACTCTACGCAAAGTGTCCCCGAAAGTTCAAAATAGTTTTCATTGTCGTGGGGACAATTGCTAATGTAACCATCAGCAAATACTTCGGCAGATGTAACGTTGCTGAAAAATCTGGTTCCTTTTGCAATGTTGCTGATGGTTTCGTGAATCCAGAACGAACAAGGCGTTCCGTCTTCTAAGGAGTCACGAACATATGGAAATACCAATTCGGCTCTATCGTCGTTTGTGACAAAGCTATTTCCCTGTGGGAATCTTGCTTTGTGAGACAGCAGCGTTGCGCCAAAGCTGTCAGTGCCCGTAATGTTACCGACCAGAGTGCCGGTCTCACTAAACACCATACCACCATCGAGGTCGTTCAACGTTAAACTGATGTTTCCTATTTGGAGGGTGGAAGTAACATTTTCTGTAGTAACGGTGCCCCCCGCATCATAGCAAGCTTCAGCGAATAACGTATTTGAATATCCGATTATTGCGGTGGATGCCAATAGGGTTATAGCAACGATCTTTGATTTCATTCAGTTGTTTCCTTTGTCTGAGAAAAGTAGATGAACATAAAGCGTGGTTTTTTCGTGATTGTGCCTGATAGGCCGGGCGTAGACTACACCAGTGGCCACATATCACCAAACACTAACAAGTAGGTAAAATTACGAGCTCTATTCAGCTTTTCACAGGAAACGTGAACTTGTACTTTGGGTCGACGAGGACTCGTTAAGCTGTTTATATTGGAAGCCACGAAACGACCGCTTCCGGGGGCTCACTCGTTATTTGCCCACCGGTAATCACCCCTTTTCGAACTGTCGGCAAAAGTAGAGGTCATGCTGCTGCCAGCATATGATTCGGTGGCAAGCCACCATTAGCCGTGTGGGCCATTGCGTGGCATAGTCCTGCACTTCTCGGATTGAGTAAAACTGGTACTGGCTCAGCCACCCATATCGCACTGTACGGTTATAACGTTCGACGTAGGCATTGTGTTGCGGGTTACCTGGTTGGATGAACTCAAGCTGGATGTCATGTTTGTCTGCCCATTGCCTTAAGACTCTTGTTAATCACAATCGACCGGTTATAGTACCTGTCTCTGTGTATTTGGTGTTTAATTCCCATATACGTTGCTTGTAAACCCCGCTCGGATGAAACTATTGAGCAGAATGGAGTATTACCTGTGAAACATACATTTACGTCTACCAGGCTCTGTATTGTGCGAGTGGCATTATTCTCGTGGTTGGCATTAATCGTGTCAGTGGCTTCTGCTCAGGTCGCCACAGCAACCTACACTTTGGACAACGTCATTATGCATAATGATTACACGGGCCATCGTGGAGACAATGATTTACAAATGACCGGCACATTTACATGGGCTTATGATGTTGGCGATTTTGAGAATGGTGACGGGACATTTAGCGAGCTATTCATCCCGTGGTTGGCCCCCAGTGATTATGATTTGCTGACGATATCCTTTGATATTGGTAAGTCTATTGAATTTACACGGGGAGGGATCAGCGGGCACGATGCCGGGATTGATGTCATCCTCTTTTTTGAACAAGCTCTTACGCCCACTGGGTCTACGTTGATTGATCTGGACAAAAGTAAATTTGATATTGGTGGCAACGGTTTTATAAAGGGATATTTCACAGACGGAAGTATTTCTTCTGTTCCGATACCCGATGGTGATGTTGATGGTGATGGGTTGGTAGATGTTGCTGACCTTCTGATTGCAATGCAAATATTAAATGGTCAATACATACCTACACAGGCCGAGCAAAACCGCTGGGATGTTGCGCCTTTGGTAAACGGCTCTCCACAGCCTGATGGTCAGAATACGCTAGGAGATTACGTGGTACTTCAGCAGAAGGTTATAGGTCAACTCAATTTCTGATAATGATATTGCGATAACCTAAAGAGCCCTGTTATCGAATGGGGAAATGTTCTGTGCCGACTGCTAATCAAGCATGGTAGCAGGACGGGAACGTCCGAATTAGCATTTTGTTAGGAATGAGCATGGCATGGCTTTATACAATTATCACCGAAGCCGTGAGTGCCGCATCAGTTCGGCCAGAATAAGGCCTTCAACTCAATCAGAAACAGTGACCCGAAGATTGTCAAGTATCTGTTAAAGGGGTCATGAGACTTATAGCCAGAGATAGGTAAGTAGTAGCGGGGGTACCAGTAGAAGAAAGAGGAAAGCGGTTACGCACCGGGTGCATTTCAGGAATTTATCGAGCATTTCTTACAACCTCATCATGCTACCCATGGTTCTGCGGATAGTAACCATAGACAGTTGAATGGTTTTCATGGTCTCGCTCCCTGTTGTAATTTAGACGTGACTAGTGAATATGTTTTGAATTAACAGTGATGGCTTGCGACGCAAGGCTTGCAAGCTTGGGGATGTCTGCAACAACGAAGTTAAAGTTATCCCATTGCTCATCTGTAAATGTTGACATAACAATCTCCCTATTCATTAGCAGATAATGGATGGCCACTATCATGATTTGCCAGTGCAGAAGTGCACATAAGGACAAGTCCAGAAAAAACACCTGTATATTTCATTTCCATTTATTCCTGTTTCAGGGCTCCTGATCTAACAAGGGGGTGCAATTCTAGTTTCCACAAAATAATGCGCCATTGTGGAAACTACTTATTTGAATAAAAATGTGAATAAGTCACAAACTTTCACCTTCATGCTTCATGGGTTCTCATAGCAGGAGGTGCCACCTGAAAATGGTCCACTGACGGGTGGCTCTATAAGCCATTACATGAATAGCGCCCCGCCGGGGCACGAACCCGGTGACGCTGGTCGAGGTGGTTCGACTGGCCGCCTGGGTCGTCCTGCACCGCGTCTCCGGAATCCGCCGCGAACGGGTTCCATGCGGTCTCCTGGTTGTGCTTCAACATAAAAACCTGTACACACATAGCACAACCAAAGGATCAACCCTCCATGCCGCACGCCATCATCCACACGATCAAGGGCCAGTCGCAGGGTGCTGCGCAGACACCCGGTGAGAAAAAAGAAGCCCTGGGGCTGCTTGCATTCTGCTGGTTGCTGGCTGCTGGTGTTTTTATTGCTGTCAAATGGGCTGGTACCTATACCCCGCCCTGGACACTGGCATTCTTCCGCCTGCTGTTCGCAACGCTGTTCCTTCTCCCCTTTGTTGCCTCCCATTTCAAAGAAATGGCAGCCCGGCTGCGGGAACATTACATGGTCATTCTGCCCATCGGCGCACTTGGCCTGGCGCTCACCCAAGGGGCTCTGTTCACCGCGCTCAACCATTCAACAGCGATCAACGTCGGCATCGTGTTTTCAGTATGGCCGATTACTGCGATCATCCTTGCCGCAGTATTTCTGGGGGACCGCCTTACACTGCTGCAGGTCTTCGGCGTCATCCTCTGTTTTGCTGGAGTGCTTGTGGTCATTGCGCAGGGGGATCCGGACACAATCATCCGCATGGGTGTCAATACCGGGGATCTTTTGGTTATTGTCGCGGTATTATGCTTCTCTTTTTATACCGTCATGATAAAGAAGGTCAAAATCGACCTTGCCGCTTTACCATTACTCGTTCTCATCCTTGGGGCGGCAAGCCTTGCATCGGCCCCGTTTTTTGTGTGGGAAATATTTCATGATGAGCGTATTACCGTTGACTGGCACGATATCGCTGCCATCGCTTACGTAGCTATTCCGGGCGGCGGCATCATGTATCTGCTCTTTAACACGGGCATCGCGATGCTGGGAGCCGCAAAGGCAAGCGTTACCTTCTACCTGCAGACCCTCTTTACGGTCATTCTTGCCTATTTTCTTCTGGGTGAGCAGTTGCACATCTACCACGCGGTGGGGATCGCTCTTATTGCAACGGGCATCATAATCGTCACCTTGATCAAGCCCAGGAGTGTTACGTAATTCGTTCGGACAGATTTATGAAGTGTGGTGGTATTCACTATATCGTTGTCCAATCGGTATTCCCGGTTGTTAATGGAAGAGGGCTCTTTTGAGATGTTCAATCTCATATGCTGAGGTTACGGGTTGGATTGGAAGTATCCGGCAACTCTCCTCGTGTCTTTAATTAAACAGTTCATGGAGTTGCAAAACAACACCGCTTGCCTCGACTGAATTGTCACCGCTTGACGACAGCTGAAAAGGCACTATAAGCAGAATATCAGCCATCCAGAAAAATTCCTGTCGCCTGTGTGCGACACCCGTATTTCCCGCACATTGCAGCCGACCTGTCATCACGCTGTATTTCCTCTCGATTCTGTACCTGGCACAGGCCTTGCTTTCACCAGGATACGCAAGTGCCTTGCGTATCTAACAGACAATTCTTTATTGACAAGGAGTAACCATGAAGAAACAAATTCTGAGCTTAGTATTCATCACCGTTATCAGCTCTGCTGCACTGGCAGAAGACAGCGTAGCTGTTCCCTTTAATGATCTGGATAGAAATAGCGATAATATTCTGAGTGCAGCTGAAGCCAGTACGCTGCCAGAAATCGCCACACAGTGGAACGATCTGGACAAAAACGGTGACGGGAAGCTGAGCCGTGACGAGTATGGTGCCTATCAGTTACCGGCACCTGCTGCCGGCGCCAGCTAGCAGACTCGCAAAATCATTCAGTAAAACCATTGTATAGGATAGACAGTGGGGCGTGCTCTTCTGTACGCCAGTCATACAAGGATGTATCTGTGAGGTGGCAGTGGTTGAAAGCTGCCACCTTGCTTTATTGCATCAGCAAACCGGGTAGTATCTGGTTGAGCCATTGAATTGTGATTAATGCTTCCGGAAGATCTCACACCAGGTGACCTCGGTCGAGGCGTCCCGATCGGTCGCTGCTTGGGCGTCCGCCACCAGAAACCACCCGTCTCCGAACAGACGAATTGCATCGAAAACTGGAACATCCTACACTGCGTTTCTACTAGATATGCATGGCTGAGATGCTGTCCACTAGCCAAATACGAAAAACAAAAAGTCCAGGAGGAATATTCCCGTGAAGATACTTAACACCCTCTATGCCATCATGGCGGCAACCTTGCTTTCGACCGGTGCTTATGCGGAGACTGACAAACCCAACATCCTCGTGATCTGGGGCGACGATATCGGCGGCTTCAACATCAGCGCCTACAATCGGGGCGTGATGGGCTACAAGACGCCAAACATAGATAGTATTGCCAATGAAGGCGCACTGTTTACAGATTGGTATGGCCAACAAAGCTGCACTGCCGGTCGCGCCGCCTTCATTACCGGCCAGTCACCCATGCGTACCGGCCTCACCAAGGTTGGTCTGCCCGGTGCTCAGGAAGGCATGAAGAAGGAAGACCCGACCATAGCCACGCTGCTAAAAGCGCAAGGTTACATGACGGGCCAGTTTGGTAAAAATCACCTCGGCGACCTTGATGAGATGCTGCCCACCGCACATGGGTTTGATGAGTTCTACGGTAATCTCTATCACTTGAATGCGGAAGAGGAACCTGAGAACGTCGATTACCCGAAGGATCCGGAATTCAAGAAGAAATACGGTCCGCGTGGTGTTATCCACAGTTTCGCTGATGGCAGGATTGAAGATACCGGCCCGCTAACCAGGAAGCGTATGGAGACGGTGGACGAGGATGTCACCGCCAGGACGCTGGACTTCATGGAGCAGGCTGTTAAAGCGGACAAGCCGTTCTTCATCTGGTGGAACAGCACGCGCATGCACGTTTTCACACACCTCAAGCCTGAGTCTGAAGGCAAGACCGGTTTAGGTGTCTACGCCGATGGTATGGTCGAACACGACGGTATGGTTGGCCAGTTGCTTGATAAGCTCAAGGAACTGGGGGTGGAAGACAACACTATCGTCATGTACTCCACCGACAACGGCGCGGAAGTGTTTACCTGGCCCGACGGCGGAACCACGATGTTCCGTGGTGAGAAGGCCACGCAATGGGAGGGTGGCTTCCGTGTTCCAACCGTGATCCGCTGGCCCGGCGTCATCAAGCCTGGCACAGTCATCAACGACATCGGCGCGCACGAGGACATGCTACCGACGCTGCTCGCTGCGGCTGGCGACACCACGGTCAAGGAAGACCTGCTGAAGGGCAGAAAAATCGGCGACATGACCTATAAGGTTCACCTTGACGCCTACAACCTGTTACCAGCGCTCAAGGGCGAGGCTGAGTGGCCGCGTCATGAGTTCCTCTACTGGACCGACGACGGTAACGTTGCGGCTCTGCGCTTTAATAACTGGAAAGCCACATTCTTGCAGCAGAATGCCGAAGGCATGGATGTCTGGATAAAGCCATACGAGATTCTGCGTGCGCCGATGCTGGTTAACCTGCGCATGGATCCGTTCGAACGTGCCCAGCATGAAAGTATCGGTTACGGCCTATGGTGGGCGGAACACATGTTCGCTATCGCGCCCGCCGCTGGCTACATTGGCCAATGGCTGCAGAGCTTCCGCGAATTTCCGCCAAGGCAAAAACCCGGTACCTTTAGCCTCGACCATGTGATGGAATCGATAACCAAAGGCGCGGGCGACAAGTAACGGCCTGTTAAAAAGGTAACGGAGAGATTTAAATTCAATCCCTCCGTTACCTTTATTTATGATTATCAAAGTCGGGCTTCCAGCAAGCAGCTATTCAGATACTCTTACGCATTGTATAGCTTCTTTCATACAGAAGGTTGTATGTCCGGTTTTAGTAGACCCTGACATTCAGTGAACATAAAAACCCTCAAATCAAATTAGGCGGGGCACTATGTACTACGGTGAAAGACTCAACAGCATCAGCCATCTGGTTGGTGCTGTACTTGCGTTGATTGGTCTGGGAGCCCTGCTCACGATTGGTATCCAGACACGCGACCCATGGATTATCACCAGCTTCACAGTATTTGGCCTTACAATGGTACTGCTCTACACCATGTCGACCCTCTACCACAGCTTTCACCCGCCAAAATTAAAACGCACCTTTAAGCTATTAGACCATATCGCTATCTATCTGTTGATCGCGGGGACCTACACACCCTATATGTTAGTTAGCCTGCGTGATGGCAATGGCTGGCTAATTATGAGTGTCGTATGGGCGCTGGCCGGAGTGGGCATACTGACAGAGGTTTTTTTATCTGGCAGGGCCGTCAAGGCCGGGCAATTGATTATTTATCTTGCCATGGGTTGGGCCTGCTCATTTGATTATGCCAGCCTCAAGGCAGTGCTACCTGATACTGGGCTACAGTTGCTTGTTGCCGGTGGTCTGGCTTATTGCGTGGGCG
>Ga0209633_10002501_pt1 | contig 17684 bp, 1 predicted proteins | sample Cruoilmetagenom1_FD_187290 | JGI IMG/M metagenome (GOLD analysis project Ga0209633, IMG submission 187290) | Oil polluted marine microbial communities from Coal Oil Point, Santa Barbara, California, USA - Sample 1 (SPAdes) (version 2) | ecosystem: Environmental > Aquatic > Marine > Oil seeps ... | reverse complement strand
TCTGTAGGTAGTTCAAGAAGATCAGGGATATCAGAGAGCTGTTGTTTCCAATAAGAAAGCTGAGCGTCAAGAACATCACCTTGTAACCACTCTCTTTGCCAAAGAGAGAAGTCTGCATATTGAATTTTAATTTGGGGCAAGTTCACTGATCTATTATTTGATAACGAAGTATAAATTTGTGTAAACTCATTTACAAATATACTTGTTGACCAACCATCAGAAATTATATGGTGCATTGTTAACAAAAATACATTTTCATCTTCATCAGTTTTTATTAAAACAGTTCTTATTAGAGGAATTTTATTTAACTCAAATGGTTCATTAGCTTCCTCACTTATCTTATTTTTAAGCTTAGCATCTTTCTCTTGTTCTAATAAATATGAATAATCTAGAAGTGTCAGTTCAATCTTAAAAGCAGAATGTACTTTTTGAAATGCTTGACCATCTGAAGTTTGAATTGATGTTCTTAATATTTCGTGCCGTTCAATCAAATAATTTAAGCTATCCTCAAAAATTGATAAGTTAAGATTTCCTTTTATTAATACAGCTTCGGGAATATTATAAGCAGAGTTATTAGGATTTAATTGATCAAAGAACCACAATCGTTCCTGTGCAAAAGAAAGTGAAATTTTGTCTTCTCTTGGACTTAGGGTAATCGGAGTTTGTTTGATCCCAAGATTTTCCATTAAAGCTTTATCAATAAATTTTGCAATAGCTTCTACATCTTGGGCTTCAAATAAAATATTTAGAGGTGCCTCAATTGAAAATGAATCTCTAATTCTTAAAATACATTTAGTAGCTAAAAGTGAATGTCCGCCCATTTCAAAGAAATTTTGTTTTATCCCAATCTGAGGGATATCCAAAACTTTAGCAATTATCCCACAAAGTATTTCTTCAGTTTTAGAAGTTGGTTCAACATAACTCATGGATGATTCTAACAAAGAATAATCGGGGACAGGTAAAGATTTTCTATCAACTTTTCCATTTGGTGTAAGTGGATATTTCTTCAATAAAACAATAGCTGATGGAATCATATAATCAGGGACTCTTTCAGCTACAAATTCTCTGAGTATTTTTGGATCAACAACTGTTCCATTTTCTGATAAAACATATGCTACAAGACGTTTATCACCAACAGTATCCTCACGGGCAATGACAATAGAATCTTTTATGTGTTCATTCTCTGAAAGAGCATTTTCAATTTCACCAAGTTCAATTCTAAATCCACGTAATTTCAATTGGTTATCTGCACGTCCAAAAAATTCTATGTTACCATCTGGTAAATATCTTGCTACATCCCCCGTTTTATATAATCTGTCTCCTTTAATATTTGAATATAAGTTAGGCAAAAATCTTTCAGCTGTTAAATAAGGTCTGTTATAATATCCTCTTGCAAGACTAACTCCGCTAATGTATAATTCACCTTTTACTCCAACGGGAACAATACTTAAGTTATTATCTAATATATATATATTAACATTTGGGAATGGTTTCCCAATTGGGACTAACTTTTCTTCTGAAAGAACTAAATTATCTGCTTCAAAAAATGTGCTATCAATTGCAGCTTCAGTCAAACCAAATGAGTTAATAAGTCTAGTATTTGGTGAACAATATTTTTTAAATTCATTATATTCTTTTACGTACCAAATGTCTGAGCCAGCAATTAGTATTTTGAAAGTATCTAATTTTAATGATTTACCATCAACGTATTCAATTAGATTTCTTAAAACTGCTGGTACAAATTCTGCTATATCTATATTCTCTCGAATGATAATTTCATGAAGGTCTTTTGCTTCTAACAACTGTTCTCTATTAACTAAAACTAATTTACCACCTGAACAAAGAGCTCTAGTCCAATCTCCTCCAAAAACATCAAATGAAAAAGATGCCATCTGTAAGTGATTTTTTACATCCTCTAAAAGATTGTAATCTTTTTCCCAGCCTAAATATATATTGATTAAGCTGTTGTGTTGAATCATTGTCCCTTTAGCTTTTCCAGTTGACCCAGATGTATAAATTACATAAGCTAAATCATTTTTATTTATATCTACATTCGGGTTTTCTTTCGAGAATTGTGCTAAATCTTTCAAATCTTCAATAACAATTTTATTGTAAGAAAATGTTGAAAATACTTCTGAATTGTTTTGGTCTGTTATTAATAACTCAATCTCTGAGTCATTAATCATATAATTTAAACGCTCTTCAGGATAAGATGGATCTAATGGCAAGTAAGAAAATCCACTTTTTAATACACCTAAAACAGTTACTAATAAATTAACTGATTTATCAAGTGATATTCCTATTGGTAGATTTCTATTTTTGTTTTTTCTTAATAAGTAATTAGCTAGTTGATTCGCTTTTTCATTCAGAGTTTTATAACTAATATTTTCATTATCACTTACAACTGCTATCTCATTTGGTGTTTTTAAAGCCCATCTTTCCACTAATGAATGAATACTTTTTACTTTTGAAGTTTCAATTGTTCTAGTATTCCACTCATATAATATTTTAGTACGTTCATCATCTGAAATAACTGATAAATTTTGGATCCTATTATTTGGATAAGACAATACTTCATCCAAAAGTTTTTCAAAATGCTTAGTAATTCTAATGATAGTTCTTTTTTCAAATAAGTCTGTATCATACTCAACAGCTAATTCAAATCCATCTTCAGCACTTTCACCAATTGTGAATGTTAAATCGAATTTTGAGCTCGAAGAATCAACTGGATATGCTTCTAATTTAAGATCCTGTAGAATAACATTTTGATTTGATATTGTTTGATAGTCAAACATAATTTGAAATAAAGGAGTTTGACTTAAATTTCTATTGGGTTGTAGTTCTTCTATTAGAATATCAAAAGGAATATCTTGATTATCAAAAGAATTTAGAGAAGTTTCCTTAACATTATTTAGCAAATCAGAAAATGTTTCTAAAGTATTTATATTTGCTCTAATTACCAACGTATTAACAAAAAAGCCTAATAAATTTTCTACTTTACTTCTGTTTCTATTTGCAATTGGAATTCCAATTGGAATATCTGTCTGTTGAGTATATTTATGTATAAGTAAATTAAATACTGTTAAAGTGAGCATAAACATTGAAATGCCCTCTTCATTAGAAAATGATTTTGCCTTTTCAAAAAGTGATTTAGAAATTTTTGAGATTAAAGTTGAACCAAATTGTCTCCTCATTGGTTGTCTTGTAAAATCTATTGGGAGTTCTAACGGATCAGGCAAATATTCAAATTGTTCTTTCCAATATTTTAATTGTTTCTTAAAATTTTCACTATTTGACCATTCTCTTTGCCATTGGGCAAAATCAGCATATTGAATTTGTAACTCAGGTAATATAGGTTCTTCACCAATTAAATAGGCTTGATAACAAATTGAAAATTCTCTGATAAATATTCCAACAGACCAACCATCAGAAATAATGTGATGCATTACTATTTGTAATACATAATCATTTTGATTTATTCTATATAACAAAATTTTAAATAATGGTTCTTCAGAAAGATTAAAATAAATACTACTATTTTTTTGAATTAATTCTTTAAGCTTATTCTCCTTTTCCTTCTCTTCTAAATCAATCAGATTAACTTCTTTAATTTGATAACTTGAAGTACTTTTAACAATCTGCATTGGAGTTTCATTTACTGTAATAATCTTTGATCTTAGAACTTCGTGACGAATAATGATTTTTTCAATACTCTTTTTTAGAGTATCTATTTTTAAATCGCCCTTCATTCTAATTGCAACAGGAATATTATATGTTGCACTACCTGGATCTAATTGATCAAGAAACCACAATCTTCTTTGAGCAAAAGATAGTGGAAAAGAATTATACTTTTGAGAATCCTTTTTTAATCTTTGCTCAAGTAATGCCCTTTTTTCTGGAGACAGAGAGGAGAGGATTTTATTTATATCTGTCATTGAATCTACTGTCTTTCCGATTTAATTTCTTTTGCTAATAATTCTTTAGCCTCTTCGTCAGAAATATTTTCTAAATCATTAAGTAAATCTAAAAGATCTGAAGAACCTCTTGATTGATTTTCTATTTCCAAATCCTCTGAAATTTGACCAATTTTTTCAAGTTCAATTACTATTTCTGAGATTGTTGGATGCTCAAATAAAACTTTGAGCGAAATTTCTTTGTTCAAAGAAGTTTTAATTTTTGAAATAAATTGAGTTGCAAGTAATGAATGACCTCCTAACTCAAAGAAATTATCATGAATCCCCATTCTTTCAATTCCTAATAATTCTTTACCAATATCTGAAATTATTTTTTCAGTTTCGTTCCTCGGTTCTACATATTCTGCTTTAACAGATTTATGAGAAGAATCTGGAATAGGTAGTGCTTTAAAATCTATTTTCTTACTTGGAGTAAGTGGAAATTCTTCCAATATTACATAAGAAACTGGTACCATGTATTCTGGTAATTTAGATCTAAGAAAAGTTCTTAGTTCCGCCAACTCAATTGAGATATTCTTTGAAGGTGTAATGTAAGTTACTAATTGATTTAATCCAGGTAAATCTTCTCTAACCATCACAAGCGATTCATTAACCTGAACATAACTTGAGATAACTGATTCGATTTCGCCTAATTCAATTCTAAATCCTCTAAGCTTAACTTGATTATCAACTCTACCAATAAATTCAATATCTTCAGTAGATAAATATTTTACAAGATCTCCACTCTTGTACATCTTATTGCCTGGCACAGAAGAAAATGGATTGGGAATGAATTTCTCTGCACTTAGTTCAGGCTTTTTATGATAACCTCTTGCAAGACCTGCACCAGAGATATATAATTCTCCAGGAATTCCTATTGGTACTGGATTTAAGTTTTTGTCAAGAACATATAAATCAAAATTATTAATTGCTTTTCCAATTGGCGGATTTACTTTGCTTTCATCTGAACAATTAAACATTGAAGCACATACAGTAGTTTCAGTTGGACCGTAAGCATTTACAAATTGTCTATTATTTGACCATCGATTTACAAGTTCGGATGAACACTTTTCACCAGCAACAATTATAGTTTTTAGGTTTTCCAATTCAGTAGCATATTCTTTTGGAATAACACTTAACACCGATGGTGGTAACGTAACAGTAGTAATATTTAATGATTTTAAAACTTTTACTAAATCTTCACCTGAAGAAATAATTTCATGAGTAACTAAATTGAGAGATGCACCATTAAGCAAAGCCATTACTGTTTCCCAAACAAATGCGTCAAAACTTAATGAAGAAAATTGTAAGATATTACTTTTATTTGTTATGTTAAATTCTTGTTGCTGTGTTTCCGCTAAATTTATTAATCCTTTGTGATTTAATAACGTCCCTTTTGGTTTACCAGTGGTGCCAGATGTATAAATAACATAAGCTGAATTTTCATTATCAATATTCACTTTATTTAATGTAACTTCTTCAGTTTCAATTTTATCACGATCAACATCAATTAAAATTACTTCTCCATTAAAATCATCAAGTTGTGGTTTAACTTGTTCTTGAGTTATTATGTATCGCATGTTAGAATCACTAATCATATAGTCAATTCTATCATTTGGATAATTAGGATCTATTGGTACGAATGCTCCACCAGTTTTCAAGATCGCTATTATAGATATCATTAAGTCTAAAGATCTTTGTGTTGAAACCCCAACTAAGTCTTCACTTTTCACACCCTTATTTATTAAGTAACGAGCTAATTGATTAGTTTTTTCATCCAATTCTTTATATGATAATTGTTCAGTAAATAAAACATTATCATCAAACTCAGAAAAGGTAATTGCTGTTTCATCTGAATTCTTTTTTGCAACATTAGAAAAAGCTTGAGCGACATTACTTTGTTCACGAGTAACTTCTTTTTTATTATTCCAACCACTAACTAATTTTTTGTTTTCCTCATCCGAGAGTAAAGATATTCTTGATATTTTTTGTTTTGGATTGCTAATAACTAAATTTAGAATATTTATAAAATGATCTTTCATTCTGCCAATAGTTTCTTCTTCAAACAGATCTGTGTTATATTCAAACGTGCCAAATAATTTTTCATCTCTAATTTGTAAATACATAGATAAATCATATTTAGAAATTTTATTTTCGTGTTCAATTGGTTTTAATTCCAGTCCAGGCAATTTTAATTCTTCAGTTGGAGAATTTTGAAAAATAAATGCAACTTGAAATAGAGGAGAATGACTCATATCCCTATTCGGTTGCAATTTATCCACTAATTGCTCAAATGGTAAATCTTGATGTGCATAGGCTTTTAATGTTTTTTCTCTTACTCTTTTTAATACATCAACAACTTTATCATCAGAATTGAAATCTGTTCGTAGAACTAATGTGTTTACAAAAAATCCTATCAGATTTTCTATTTCTTTATGGTTTCTATTAGCAATTGCTGAACCAACCACTACTGTATTCTGATTTGAATATTTATGAAGCATGATATTAAATGTTGCTAGGGATACCATAAATGGAGTAAAATTTAAGGACTTAGAAAAATCAGTAAAATCTTTACTTGTTTTTTCAGAAAACTCAAAATTTAATTGGTTACCATTAAAAGTTTGAACAGAAGGTCGTGATTTATCAATTGGTAAATCAATCAGTTCCGGTATCTCAGAAAGTTCATTTGACCAGAACTCCAATTGTTTTTCCAGATTATCACCAGAAAGCCATTCCTTTTGCCACTGAGCAAAATCAGCATATTGAATATTTAATTCTTTTAAAGAATTGTCAGTCTTATCTAATTGCAGTTGATAGAATTGAGCTAATTCTTTTATCATAATTCCAATTGACCAACCATCCGAGATTATGTGATGCATGGTTACCATAAAGACGCATTCATCACTGTTTACTGTGACCAATAACATTCTGAATAATGGAAGTTCAGACAAATTAAATACTTTGGTTGCTTCTATTTTTGCCAATTTTGATAATTCTAAGTTAATTTCATTATCACCTAAGTCAGAAATATCTGTAGTAGGTAAATCATAAACAAAATTAGAATTTATTTCTTGAAGTGGTTTCCCTTCTTTTTCAACATAAAAAGTTTTTAATATTTCATGTCGATTTATAATATTACTAATTGAATTTTTAAACGCATTTACATCTAAATTACCTTTTAAAGAAAAACTAGTGAAAATATTATTAGAAATATTTTCTGGATCAAATTTTTGGAAGAACCACATTCTTTGTTGAGAATATGATAATTTCAATTCATTTTCTCTACCATATTTTTTTATTTGAATCGGTTGAAAATTATCATCTTCTTTTCTAATATTATCAATCTCGGAGGCAAGATCTTGGATTGTTTCTAATTCAAAAATATTATTAATTGGAAGATCAATTTCAAAAGCTTCACGTATTCGGGAAACTAGTTGAGTTGCCAACAAAGAATGTCCACCTAAATCAAAGAAGTTATCATTTACATTGATATCTCTAACTTTTAGAACATTCTTAAATATTGTGATTATTAAATCTTCTGTAGCAGATAAAACTTTTGTTTCACCATCATTTTTCTCAATTGAAACAATTTCATATTTAGTAAGTTTTTTACGATCAACTTTGCCATGTGAAGTTAACGGAAATTCATCAACGACTTTAATATGAGAAGGTATCATAAACTTTGGCAACGAAACACTTATCTGTTTTTTTATTTCAGAAATATCATAATTCCCAATAGCTGTTTTTATAAACGCAACAAGTTTTTTAACATTGACCTCTTGTACTACAACAATAGCTTGTTCAATTTGTTCTAAATTATTTAGAACTGATTCTATCTCCCCAAGTTCAATTCTAAAACCGCGAAGTTTTACTTGATTATCTATTCTGCCTAAAAATTCTAATTGACCATCTGGTAATATTTTTACCAAATCTCTAGTTTGGTAAATTCTTTCTCCTTCCAATTTACTAAATGGATTTGGTATAAATTTGTTTGCACTTAAGGCTGGTTTATTCAGGTAACCTCTAGCTAATGCGTTTTCTCCAACGTATAATTCACCTGGAACACCAATTGGTACAGGCATTAAATTACTATCTAATACATACACCTTAACATTATAGATTGGAATTCCAATTGGAGCGGTATCAGTTTTTAGATTTGCAGAATAACTTCCCCATGTGCATCCAACAGTTGCTTCTGTCGGTCCGTATCCATTTATAAATCTATAACCTTTTGACCATTTTTCAACAATATTCCAAGGACATGCTTCACCAGCTGAGAGAATTGTTTTTAAATATGGTGACTTAAAATAATTAATTGTCGCAAGAACAGAAGGAGGTAAAAGTAAATTTGTTAATTTGGAATTTATCACAAAATCATTAAACTTCGAAAGATCCTTTATTAATTCTTTAGCTATTAGTTGTACACAACCTCCATTGAGTAAAGGTGTAAATATTTCAGGTACAGATGCATCAAATCCAATAGAAGCAAATTGTAAAACTTTTGATTTTTCATTAATTTTTACGCTATCTGAAAAATCTCTAATAAAATTATAAACACTTTTATTTTGAAGAACGGTTCCTTTTGGTTTTCCAGTAGATCCTGAAGTATAAATTACGTATGCTATATTTTCTGGATAAATTTTAACATCTAAATTTTCATCAGATTTTTCTTTTAATTTTTCTTCAAGAGTATCAATTAAAATAATTTGTTCATCTGGATAGTCATATTTCTCAATTACAGTAGATTCTGTTAAAAGTATCTTAGTTTTTGAATCGGATAGAATATGTTCAACTCTTTCCTTCGGATATGAAAAATCTATTGGGACGTATCCGGCTCCAGTTTTTAAAATAGCCAGAATTGAAATTATCATTTCAATTTTACGATCTAAGTAAAATCCGACTAAGTCTTCAGTAAGAACACCTTGATCTACAAGTAAATGTGCAAGTTTGTTAGTTTTTTTGTTTAATTCATTATATGAAATATTTTCGTTGTTAAAACTAACGGCTATATTATTCGGAAATTTTTTAACAACCTCCTCAAATTGCTTAATTACAATCCATGGTTTAATAAGTTCAGGTTCTTCGAACTTAATTGGAATCAAGTATTCTTGTTCTTCATTAGTCAAATATTCTATTTCGCAAATTTTACTATTTGGTTTTAATACAAACTCTTGTAAAATATTTTTATAATGTTTCAATAGAAGGTCAATTGCAAATTCAGGAATTAACTCGTTACTATAAGCGGCATCAATATTTATATTCTCACCAGGAGCAGAAACAATTGTTAATGGAAAATTAGTTTGTTCAAAAGAATTTACATCTTCAATTTTGATACTAGCTTTACTATTTTTTACTGAGGAATCAACTGGATAGTTCTCAAAAACAAATAGACTATCAAAAAGATTTTCTTTTGGTGAAAGTTCACTTGCTTTTTGAATATCAACCAAAGCACTAGATTCATATTCTTTAAGATCAGTAAGAGAAGAATTAAATTCGAGAATCCAATCTAGAATATTAGATTGGGAATTGATTTTAGCTCTAATTGGTAATGAGTTGATAAACAATCCAACCATATTTTCTGCACCGTCTAGAGTAGCAGGTCTTCCAGAAAAAGTTGCACCGAAAACAACATCATTACTATTGCCATATTTATGTAAAAGTATTGCCCATCCAGCTTGTAAAACAGTATTCAAAGTTAATTTATTATTCCGAGCAAAATCATTTAAGTCAGAGCTTGTTTTCTTATTTAAAGAAATTGTCTTCTTACTGTATCCTCTTTTTTCTTTTTCAAATGGAATATTACTAATGGATAGTTGAGTTTTTTCAGTAAAACCTTCTAAATATGTTTCCCAAAATTTATTAGATTTTTCTACATCGTTATTTTTTAGATATTTTATATAATCTTGGTATGGACGTATATTTGGTAGATTTACCTGATTACCATTTATTTGTCCTTCATAAACAATAAATAAATCTCGCAAAATTAATGGTAATGACCAACCATCCAGCAAAATATGGTGATGACTCCATATAAGTTTATAAGTTTTATCATTAAGCTTTATCAGCTTAATCCTTTGGAGAGGAGCTTTGCTTAAATTAAAACCTTTCTTCTTATCCTGAATTAAATAGTTTTCAATTTCTTGAAGCTGTATTTCTTCATCTTTATCCGACCAATCTTCAAATTTAAACGGAAGTTCTAATTCTTTATGGACAACTTGCAACATTTTATCAAGTTTTTTATAAACAAAAGAAGTTCTTAAAACTGAATACCTATTTATAACTTGTTCCCAAGATTGCTTAAAAGCATCAATATTAAGATCAGCAACTAATGTAACATTTAATTGTTCAAAATAATTATCTGATTCATTATTATATATTGTATGGAATAACATTCCCTGTTGCATTGGGGAAAGTTCATAAATTGCTTCAATATTTTTTTTAGCATTACTCATCGTCAAATTCTTCGTTTAATTCAGAAAATATAGAATCCAAATCTTGATCATCAAGATTAACATCTTCAAAATCAGAAGGGGTATATCCACCGGATTCTGATACAGTTTCTACAATTAGATTGGTTAATTCTTGAATGTAAGTATCTGAGAATAAATTGAGTTCTTGTTCTGAATATTTATTTTCATTATACATCCAATTCAAAGTTAACTTACCATTTGTAATGCTTCCTGTAATATCCAATTGGAAAGGTCTATTGTTTTCCAATGCCCTTTCGTGGCTTTTATTTTCTTTAGCTACTTTGAATATTTCTTTTTCATCATTACTTTGGTTGAACTGTCCAAGATAATTAAAACTAATTTCTGGGAGGTGCGACAAATCACTATTTTTTATATTTTCGCTAGCTAAGTGTCTCAAAATGCCATAACCAATTCCATTATTTGGTATTTGTCTCAATTGTTCTTTTATATCTTTCAGCGAATCTACTCTTGTGGTAGAATTATTTAGTTTTAAGTTTACTGGATATAAAGACGTAAACCATCCAATAGTTCTAGAAATATCTACATCATCAAAAAGATCTTCCCTGCCATGTCCTTCCATGGAAACATTAATTTTTCGTTTCCCATTTATTACAGAATTTGTCAAAACTAATGCAGTTAGTAATACATCATTTATTTCTGTATGATATTTTTTAGGAACTTCATGGATTAAAGTTTCAGTAAGTTGTTCTTCTAAAGAAGATGAAATAATTTTAACTGCAGATTCAGTATTTATATTATCTGGTTCCAGTTTCTCTTCATTTGATAAAGGTTCAACACTAAATTTATTCCAATAATCATTTTGTGCCATAAATTCTTTGTCATCAATTAAATCTTTTAATCTCTTTGCCCAATACTTAAAAGAAGTTGTTTTTGCTGGCAAAGATATATCCGTTCCCATTTTTAATTGACTATAAATTTTTTGAATATCTTCAGTCAGAATTCTCCAAGAAACGCCATCAATAATTAAATGATGTGATACTATTAAAAGTCTATTTGACTGATTTTCTCCTAAATTGAAATATGCACATTTAAAAACTGGACCTAATCCAATATCCAAACTATTCTGAATTTCTTTTGATTTCTTTGCGATCTCAATTGTTTTATCTTCTTTGCTAAATTGCGATAGATCAAAATGTTCAAAGGGAATATTATTCTTTATTGACGAATATTGCTGCACCCATTCAGAATTTATATTGTGGAAACTCAATCGCAATGCATCATGATGTTCAATCAACTTAGCAATAGTTTTTTCTAGTAATTCAACATCTAAATTATCATTAACCTCTAATAAAATTGACTGGTTCCAATGATTCTGATTCTTAAATTCTTGTAAGAAAAACCATTTTTGAATTGGAGTTAATAATACATCACCCGATAATATTTCTTGTTCAGCAATAATTTCTTTTGTCGATTCAGCAACTGATGCCAATCCTTGTATAGTTGGATACTGAAATAAATTTTTCGGAGATATTTTTATTCCAGCTTGATTAGCTTTAGCAATTACTTGAATTCCAAGTATTGAATCGCCCCCAAGTTCAAAGAAATTATCTCTAATTCCAATTTTTTCTACTCTTAATATTTGTTGCCAAATTTTGGCTAAAGTTTCTTCCTTTAATGTTTCTGGAGCTTGATAATTATCACTAAGTTTTAAAGTATCAATTTCAGGTTCTGGCAACTCCCGTTTATTAACTTTACCATTAGGTAATAATGGTATTTCATCTAATAATGTAAAGCTAGCTGGGATCATATAATCTGGAAGATGCGAAGATAGATAATTCCTTAAATCAGTCAAATTGATTTTATCATTATCATCCAGTTTAATATATGCTACCAATTTCTTAATGCTAGGCTCATCTTCTCTTACTATTACAATTGATTGGTTAATCGTCTCATGCTTATTAAGTAATGATTCTATCTCACCTAATTCAATTCTAAATCCTCTTATTTTCACTTGGTCATCTAATCTTCTCAAATATTCAATGTTACTATCTGGCATAAACCTAACCAAATCACCAGTCTTATAAATTCTATCACCTTTATTTTCACTAAATGGATTTGGCAAAAATCTTTCAGCTGTAATTTCTTGTTTCCCTAAATATCCACGAGAAAGACATTCACCTCCAATATATAACTCTCCAGGTATTCCAATTGGAGATAATTGCATATTTTCATCTAACACATAATGAGGAGAATTGTAAATAGGCAAACCAATATTAGGTTTATCATGCTCATATTTTATTTCACAAATTGTGGAATCAACGCTACACTCAGTTGGACCATACATGTTAAAAAAGCTAATATGCTCAACATTCTTTATCTTATTCCAAATATTTTGATCAATTGGCTCACCACCAGGCAGTACAATTTTTGGGAATGAATTACTTTCATCCAATAAACCATGGTCAATCAAATATTTTAATTGAGTAGGAACGCAATCAAGTAAATCAATTTTTTTATTTCTTACATATGATAAGAATTCATCTGGAACTAATTTTAATTCTTCTGGAATTAGAACCAATGAATGACCAAAAAGTAACATTACAATTTCTTGCATAGATGCATCAAATGGCAATGGAGCATTTAGACTTACTCTTAATTTTTCACTATCATATTTGGAATATATTTTTTCATTTAGTCCAAAAGCTAAATTAACAGCCGATTTGTGTTGAACCATAACACCCTTTGGTAGTCCAGTTGTTCCAGAGGTATAAATCATATAAGCTAAATTTTCAGGATAAATCGAGACATTAAGATTATCATCCGTTAGTTTATTGATTTCTTCCCATTCTTCAGAAAGAATAATATTGGAAGAACTGTCTAACAATAAATTTTCAGCGGTTTTTTGTTCTGTTATTACTAAACTTGCTTCAGAATTACTTAACATATAGTCTAATCTATCTTTGGGATAAGAAGGATCAAACGGTAAATAAACTGCTCCGGCTTTCCATATTGCCAAAATAGATATTATGCTTTCAACAGATCTTTCAAGACAAACTGCAATTAAGGATTCTTGTTCTACACCTTTATTAATTATATAGTTAGCAAGTCTATTCGACTTTTTGTTTAATTCTGAAAAAGTCAATTGATCATTTTTATAAACTACAGAGATTCTATCCAAATTGTTTTTTAGATTGTCTTCAAATACTCTATGTAAAACTTTTAGGTTTGGATATGCTAGTTTCTGCCCACTATAGTTATTTAATAATTTAATTTCCTCAGATTTATTTATAAGCTGAACTTCACTAATAGTCTGAGATAAATTAGTTGATATACTAATTAGTGCATTCTTAAAATGCTCTATCATATTTTGGATTGTACTTTCTTTATACAAATCTAAATCATATTCAAGAGATCCACGAATTTTTTCATTTCGTTTGGTAAGTACAAGGTTAATATCAAATTTTGAAGTTCCAAGATCTATTGGTTTAGGTTGGATAAATAAATCAGGTAACTCAATTTGTGCAACAGGAGAGTTATTAAAAACAAACATTACTTGGAAAAATGGTGTATGACTAAGTGATCTTTCAACTTTAAGCTCATCAACAAGTTTTTCAAATGGAATTTCTTGATGATTCATTGCTTCTACAAATACTTGTTTAACGTTTTGAAGAAAATGTTTAATAGTTAAATCTTTAGAAAAATCGTTTCTTAAAACAAGTGTGTTTACAAAGAGTCCAATAATTGGTTCAATTTCATTTCTGTTTCTTCCAGCAACAGGAGTACCAATTAAGATATCTTCTGATTTAGAATACTTATGTAATAAAATATTAAAAGCTGCTAAAAATAATACATAGAGAGTTACATTTTCTTTATTAGCAATTGTTGTTAGATCTTGAACAAGAGTTGGATCGATCTCAAATTGAACTCGTTTCCCTTTCTGATTTTGAATTGCTGGACGATTAAAATCAGTTGGTAATTCTAGTAATGGTAAAACACCAACTAATTTATTTTTCCAATACTCTATATGTTTATTAAATACTTCTCCTTGTAGCCAGTTACGTTGCCAAACTGAAAAATCAGCATATTGAAATTTTAATTCTTCTAATTGTGGTTTTTCTCCATTTACATATGAAGAATATAAAATTGATAATTCTCTAACAAAAACTTCAGACGACCAACCGTCAGAAATAATATGGTGCATTGTAAGTAGGAGAATATTATTCTCTTGCCCAACCACCAATAATTTAATTCTTAGTAAAGGTGCTTCTGAAAGATCAAATGGCATTTGTGAATCTTCTTTAATAATTTCATCAATTTCGATTTCTTTTTTACCGCTTTTAGAAAGACTTAGATCAATAATATCAAGCTTAATTGGAATATCATTTGTTATAATTTGTTTAGCTATACCTTCTTCTGAACTAAAAGAAGTACGCAATGATTCATGTCGTTCAACAATTTTATTTATAGATTTTTCTAAGACCTCAACATTTAAGTTCCCTTTTAATTCAACCACTCCAGGTATATTGTAAGTAGCTTTCCCTGGTTCTAATTGATCAAGAAACCACAATCTTTGTTGCGCATATGATAAGGGTAAATTAATATCTCTCGATATTTTTTTTATTGTAGAATATCTAAATGTCTTCCTATCAATATTGCTAATCTTTTCTTCTGTTAAACTATAATTTAGTTGTTTTGCAATTTTAATTGATTCATTGCATAAAAAATTTTCTTTATGAAAATTCTTCCAGCGATTAACAACGTTAGAATCAATTTTTTTTCTCAGATAAAATTTAAAGTCTCCTACCATTTGTGTATTCTTATCAATAGCATCAGTCATTCTAGTGCCATCATAAGGATTTATCAATTTATCATCATATTGTAATCCAAGGAAATCGGATAGACTTTTCATCATTGGTTCTGGATTAAGTACAAGATCTTCAAAGCTAATTCGTATTTGTCTTTCTTGGGGAACATTTTCTAAAAATTCAAGTGTATTTTTATGGCATGTTAACCAAATTAGAGATGCTAATTCCCTTCTACTAAATGGATTTTTATAGCGGAAAAAATTCTTGTCTAGTTTTGCCTCTATAAAAGAATATATTGATGCGTAAGGATTTCTTGTAAGATGTATATACAATGGATTTTCAAAATAATCTTCAGCTCTCTCTAGTATTTTTTTATCTAATGCATACGTTGGGGTTTTATCAACTAATAATTTATTGCCAGCTAATCCTTGTAATTCTCCGTAGAATTCTTTGACAGACATATTCTCTTTTTCAAATCTATCCATTATCTTTTCTGCTTCATCACTACTGCAATTCTTTAGTTCCATGATTGCTCTGATGGTTGCTTCAAGCCATAATGAATGATCACCGGATAATTTTTCTTTTCTCTCTTGAAGAGTATTAAATGACAGCAAATCTAGTTCAGGAGGAGAAAATAATTTATCATGTCCCTCTAACATTACTCTTAGCAAGGTTGACCCTGAACGTGGCGGAGATAAAATAAAAATAGCTCTGGAATTTTTCTTTTTAATGTTGGAAGCTAGAGGAGCAAGAGGAATAATTATATTATTAAACTCATTTATTTTTGATTCAGAAAGGATATCAGATTCTTCGATTTTTAATTCCAAATCAACATTTTGAGGAATATCATTAAACTTTTCTGAAATTAGATCAGAAAAATATTCTTGAGCATAAGTCGCAAAATCAGAAATAGTAGGTGCTAAAAATATTGATTGCACTTGTATTTCTACATCTAGTTCCTTTTGAACTCTGTTAATGAGTACAGCAGCCTGAAGTGAATTCCCTCCAAGATCAAAAAAGCTATCATGAATAGAAATCTTTTTCACTTTTAATATTTCTTGCCAAACTTCAGCTAAATATTTTTCAAAATTATTTCTTGGTTCTACAAATATTTTCTCATCAATCATCTCATCACCTTGCAATAAGGTGATTTCTTTTTTATCAACTTTACCATTTGGAGTTAAAGGAATAGCGTCAATTTTTATAAACTTTTTGGGAACCATATAAGCTGGTAGCTTTTTAGAAAGTTTTGAAGACAATTCTTCAATTATAATTTCCTCATTATCCTTTGGCACTAAAAAAGAGATTAGTTGTTTATCTATAGAACTGTCACCAATAACCAAAACTACAGTATCTTTAATATTTGGGATTGCTTTTATTGCTGTTTCTATTTCACCAAGTTCAATTCTAAAACCTCTTAACTTTACTTGATTATCTATTCGTCCAATGAATTCTATATTACCTTCTTCGTTATACCTTACTAAATCTCCAGTTTTGTATAAGATTGAACTATTTGTTCTGTCAAATGGATTTTTTATAAATGCTTTTTTAGTTATATCATTTCGATTGTAATAACCTTTCGAAAGTCCATCACCGCCAAGATATAACTCTCCCGGAACTCCAATTGGAACTGGAGTTTTATGTTCATCAAAAACGTATGATGTAGTATTAGAGACTGATTTCCCAATTGGAATTGTATTATCATTTTCATTATTTTTTTGGATCAAGTGGAATATAGAAAAAGTTGTATTCTCCGTTGGACCATAAACGTTTAATAAGTTTTGAGGTGGTTTACCATTTATACATACTTTAACAGTTTGAGTGTCTATTTCTTCACCACCAACCAGAAGCGATTTTATTGATTTAAACGCTTCTGGAAATTCATTTACTACTTGGTTAAATAAAGCTGTTGTAAGAAACATTATTGAAATTTCATTAGTAACTAATTCTTCAATGAAGGTCTTTGGATTTAAAACAATTTCTTTATCTAAAACTATTATTTCTGCACCATTCAATAAAGCTCCCCAAATTTCAAATGTGGCAGCATCAAATGAAGTGTTAGCTATTTGGGCGATTTTATCATTCTCAGATATTTCTACATAGTTTGTATTTATAACCAATCGGTTAATTGCTTTATGAGGAACTGTAACACCCTTTGGATTTCCTGTTGATCCAGATGTGTACATTATATATGCTAAATCTTCAGACGTAATTTCAATATTAATATTATTTGATTTTTCTTCTAATAAGTTATCGGTTTCTTCATTTAGAAATAATAACTGAGTATTGAATTTACTTACACTTTCTTTTAATGTACTTTGAGTTAATAATAATTTAGCTTGAACATCATCAACCATAAACTGAAGTCTTTCCAAAGGATAAGATGGATCTAATGGAACATAAATTGCCCCTACTTTTAGAATAGCAAGCGTACTAATTAAAAGATCTATTGACCTTTCCATAAATAATGCAACTCTATCTTGAGGTAAAATATT
>Ga0209633_10002499_pt1 | contig 17695 bp, 8 predicted proteins | sample Cruoilmetagenom1_FD_187290 | JGI IMG/M metagenome (GOLD analysis project Ga0209633, IMG submission 187290) | Oil polluted marine microbial communities from Coal Oil Point, Santa Barbara, California, USA - Sample 1 (SPAdes) (version 2) | ecosystem: Environmental > Aquatic > Marine > Oil seeps ... | reverse complement strand
GAGATTATCTGGGTATTATTTCTCAAGATGGCTGGGTTTATCCGGTATGGACTGATAACCGTAGTGGCTCAGCAATGACATATTGCTCTCCATATCAAACAAATCCTCTTAACAAACCAAGAGACCTTGTTGGAGTGGTTACTTTTGAAACAGGCAGCTGTGATTTAACATGGACCTACGAAGAAGGTGAAAACTTCCTAAATTTTAAATTATACCGTGATGGTGTATTCTTTGCTGAAACAACCGACACTACTTTCACTGATGTACTTCCCGACTACGGCATTTACGGATATCAGGTAACAGCCTGGTATACTGAAGATATGGAGTCGAGTGCAACAGGAACAAGTGTGCAATGGGGAGATGCTCATATAAGTGTCGATCCTCTCGAATTATCCGAACACTTAATTGTTGATTCAACCTCAACAAAACAAATAACAGTTATAAACACAGGTCAACTTGATCTAGCTTATAATATCACTCCTTTCGTAAACTTTAATAAAGAAACTCGTGATTATTGTACAGCAAGTGGTGGTGGTGATGAGTATATTTCAAATGTAGAATTTGGTGACATATCCAACCCCTCAGGAAGTACTAATTATGGTGATTATACAAGTATGTCAACAACCATGGAGGTTGGTCAATCATATGATATAACAATAACAAACGGTAATCCAATTTATAGTTCGGATCAATGTGGTGCATGGATTGATTGGGACCAAAATGGTGAATTTGATGATGGTATGATAACTTTTAATGGCAGTCCGGGAGTTGGGCCATATACTGCAACAATAACTCCGCCAACTGGAGCAATACCAGGTGAAACACGCATTCGCATGCGTGTTATATATACTGGTGCATTATCACCATGCGGTAGTACTACATATGGTGAAGTTGAAGATTATACAATCAACGTACAAGGATGGCTTAATATTGACCCAATGGCAGGAACAGTTCCTCCGGGTGACACAAGTGTTGTTAATGTTAATTTCGATTCACATAATATGGACGCAGGTATATATACTGCTGTGGCAACCTTTACTTCCAACGACCCCTTATTAGAGGAGGTTGAAGTTGATATTAGCCTGACTGTAAGCAATATGATAGTAGAACTAGAAGCTGATACAGAAGGTATTTGTTTTGGTGGTGATGCAACAATTTCGACAGAAGTATTTGGAAATCCTGATACATTAATTTATACATGGTCATCAATTCCGGAAGGATTTGAATCTGACACGTCAACAATTATGGTAACTCCTGAAATCTCTACATGGTATTTTGTTACTGTAAGTGACACCTCTGATAATAGTGCGCAAGATTCAGTATTTATCGAGGTTTACGATCTTCCAATTGTTGCTCTTGGTGCCGACACAAGTATCTGTAGCGAAATTGTATGGGGACTTAATGCTGGTAATGAAGGATCGACTTATTTATGGTCGACAGGTCAGGATACTCAATCTATTGATGTTGATACTACAGGTTTTGGTTTTGGAGTCAGACAAATATTTGTTGATGTTACTACAGAGAACGGATGTATAAGTTCAGATACAATAAACATCGATTTTGTTGATTGTACAGGAATTGATGAATTTGCCGACAACATGGATGTAAGTGTTTATCCAAATCCTTCAAATGGTGTTTACAATATAGAACTTAACTCAACAGAAAATACTGATGTTGATATATTAGTTGTAAGCAGTACAGGAAGTGTAATTTATAGAAATGAAAACATTTCAATTGCAGGTAAAACAAGTTTACGAATTGATATAAGTAATCATGCAAATGGTGTTTATCAGTTAATTATTAAGGGAGAAAACGGGCTGATTAACAAAAAGCTTATTGTAAGATAGTTGGTCAAAACTTCTTAAGAAATTATAACCGTGCTTGCATTAACAAGTACGGTTATTTTTTTCTAGTATTGTCAGAATTGCTCTTCACCTAATTACTAAAATGGAGTATAACTCCCATTGTAACTAGTAATACCTGAATCTTTAAAAGCACTAGCCATCTGTTCCATTTGAATTATTGATGGAGTGCTATTTAAATCCATTGGATAGCTACGACCAACCAAAGGATATTTTTCCCTGCCAAGATGATGGAGAGGAAGTAAATTAACTTCAGATATATTGTTATCCTTAAAAAAGGTTATATAATTTTTAAGTATTCTATCGGTATTATTATAACCTGGGATAACCGGGATTCTTATTATTAGCCGTCCTTTAAATTCCTTTGACAATCTTGCCAAATTATGAAGAATTTGCTCATTCCCTGATCCTGTTGATTGTTGGTGTATTAAATTATCTGGATTTTTTAAGTCAAAAAATATCCAGTCAAGAAAAGGTAATACTTTCTCAAAATTCTTCCAAGGAACATTACCACAAGTTTCAATTGCAGTATGGATATATGATTCGTAGCACTGCTGTAATAGTTCTTCTACAAAAGCAATTTGAAGCAAAGGCTCACCTCCTGATAAAGTCATTCCACCATCCTGACCCCAAAAATGTCTATCACGGTTTATAATTTTCATGAGCTCTACTACACCCATTTCTTTAGCGCTTACACTTAACGCTTTAGTGTAGCAATTTTTAAGACAAGCATAATCAGAACAATCTTTACAATAATCTCGATTAACTAATAATTGATTATTTACTATTTCTATAGCATCAAAAGTACAATCCTCTACACAATTACCATCGAGACGGCATTTCTCGCTATTGTACAATAAAATCGGAGTTTTGTTTATACCTTCAGGATTAGAGCACCAGTCACAATTTAACGTACAGCCTTGCATAAATACCAAAGTACGACAACCGGGCCCATCATGAACACTCAGTCCTTGTATATCAAAAATATATGCTTTCGGAGTCACCTTAATTCCAATGAAAGTCAGTACAAGTAAGGGCATTCATTCGAGGATAGGCATCATATTTTTGCATGCAAGTACCCATATCATCTGTTGTCAGCTTAAAATTAGAGCAATCCATACACATCTTGGCTTTCTCAAAGTGTTCACACGAATCATCATCTGCAATAATATTGCTTTTATCCCTTTTACACAATCCTTTAAATGCATCTATGGTAAGATAATATTTACAATCGTAGTGTTTCATTTATAATTGATTATTTGACCATTTAACTCTAAATTTTCTCATATTCCGTTCTCGCAATTACCTCATCCTGAATTTGTTTACCAAGCTCAACCCAGTATTGAGTAAAGCCTGCAACTCTTACCATTAGTCCGCGATAATTATCAGGATTTAATTGTGCATCCTTTAGCATTCGAGAATCTACTATATTAAACTGTGCATGAAAAGCCCCTTTTCTGAGGTATGCTTTAATCATTTCAAGGAATTTTTTCGATCCTTCACGTCCTTTAACAACTGAGGGATGAATTTTCATATTCAACTGCGAATTCTGCGAAAGCGCATGATTATAACATGTTGCCGAGTTAAACAATGCATAAGGCCCGTTTTTATCCGTTCCGGGGTATGCTGAAACTGAGCCATCTGAAAATGTTGTTCCACTAAGGCGACCATCAGGTGTTGCAAGAGTTACCGCACCCATTGGAGCATGTGTAGAAACCGAGATCTGACAAGGGTAAAGCGGTTCATCATAAAGCGACTTGTAGTTTGAACACATCTCGGCAAACCAAATCTGCCAGTTGCGGAAAATATTATCTACAAATTTATCATCATTCCCATATTTAGGTGCATCGAGGCATTGAGTATGAATTTTCAACCAATCTTCGTAAGTATCTTTTCTTTTTTGTTCAATCAAACTAAACGAACCTGTTTCCTGAGCAGTGAAATAACCAAAGTTAGACTCAATGGCATCTTTAAGCTTTGCAAGTGAAAAATTCTTTTCTTCATATACATTCTTTTTAAGTGATGCCAGCGAATTTGTCAAATTAACGCCTCCCGAAACTTCAACATTAAATGTTCTGTTATATCTACTACCTTTATGGCTTATATCCTTACCTGTATCAAGACAATCGGGTTTTAACATACTATTTACAATTGATGGCGAAATTTTTCCCCAAAGATCGTGTTGAATATTATTAGTAAGAGTAAGAACCTCTACAGTAAGGCTGAAATATTCCTTAAATGTATCCCACAGCTCTTCATATGTACTAAGTTTCTTACTGTGTGCCGGATAAACCCGCCTGCCTGTTCTGCGATCGATTCCATCATACAATACAGCTTCCAACACTTTTGGCACCGAAATAAAATGAACCCCTACACTTGTTGCTGGTGCAGAACCTCCCGGAATATAATGTGTTTCGCCATTAAAATCAAGCGGCATCCAACTGCCAGCCGATGTTTCTAAACACCCTCCAATTGACCATGCCCTGGCCTCCTCAAGTTCCATTCCTTCATGCTTGAAATTCTCAAGAATAAACTCCATGGCCACCCTATTATTTACCCATGCCGGATAACCAGTTCCTACCTTTGTGGTTTCCACACCCTTAAGCAAGAAATCTTCAGGCAATTTTTCGTCATAAAGCAAGGTTAATGTTGGCTGAGGTGTATCGCAAGTCATCGACGATTCCATTATCAATATTTCAAGATCGTTGGCGGCGCTATCGCCATCTTTGGTTAATCCTCCAATGCAAAGATTATTAAACGTGTTGCCACTTAGTACGCCACCAACAACTCCCATCGAAGCAAAGCAATCAATTTCGGTAAACTTCATGCGCATGGTTTCAAGAAGTTCAAGGGTTTGTTCTTTATTGATTTTTCCTTCATCCATATCTTTTTTCCAATATGGGTAAAGCACCTGACCTAATCTACCAGGCGAAAGTCCGGAAATAGCATCTTCATTTAGCACGGCAATATGAAAAGTCCATACCATCTGCATTGCATCACGAAAATCACGTGGAGGATTTTCAGACAACCAATCTAGCCTCTCCGCAATATCGATATATTCATTCAATTGCTCATTATCTTTTTCAAGGCTGGCCATAAACCTTGCTTCTTCAGCATAATTTTTAATCCACTTCTGAATCCCAAACATGATAGTTTCAACTGATTTGTAAAAATAAATCCTGTCCATTTCCGGAATCCCTGCTGAGTTGCCAAGTTTATCTTTACAAATATCAATAATGCCATTTATTCCATATTGCAAGGGATAATAATAATTCATTACTTCACGACCTTGAGGCAGAGTGTAACCCGAATCGAACATACAAATCACCGCACGCATTATTTCTTCCTTAGTACTGTAGCCTGGAACCATCTGCTCATATTTGTGTCCCACATCATCAACAGATTTATTATGCCACTTTTTTGCGATATTCAACAGCATGGGCATTTCCTCTTTACGCATTCCAAATTTACCTGCTATTGACATAACATTGCCAATACTTTCGGTTACATTTCCCCCACCCTGCCCCATTGTAGTTACTTCATCGGAGCTAACTTTTCCTGCATCAAGAGCTTCCTGATACATTTCATCTTCCTTTGCCAGAAAAAACGCTTCTGACAGCCATGGCATTGGATAAGAACCTCTTAAATAATTTGCCTTATTCATTACCAGTAATTCTCCTGGAAAAATTGATGGTGTAAGATGTTCAAAACCCGCCTTTAGTGCTTCTGCTCGTCTTACTATAGGTACTTCACCTTCAAGCTCGTTCCATTTGCGAGTATACCAGTAAGGAAACTCAACAGAAGCCGAAGACTTTGTTTCGAAATAACGATTTCTGATTTTTTCAACTCGTGGTGTAGGTTTCTTATTTATTTCACGTGAAAGGACATTCCCCTTTGGGGCTTTACCATAATAATTTGTGGCCGAACACTTTAAGAATTCAATAGGTTGTGACATAGAAAGTGGGCTTTATACTTAATAAATCAAGAATCTATAAATATACAATATTTATAAATTACAGAATTAGATTCTAAATAATTTCTATTCTTCAGGAGCTTTTTTTATAGTCTTTGCTACATTAAACTCTATTTCAGGCTGTTTCAAATGTAAATCCATTTGTGGGAAAGGTATTGAGATGCCTTCTTTATTTAGAACGTCATGAACATCAAACATCACTTCACTGCGAATATTAATCCATTCGCTGGAATTTGAAGTCCAGAAAAGCATCCTGAAATCGAGTGAGCTTTCTCCCAGTGCATTAAATAATACAATCGGCTCTGGGTCATTAATTATATCATCGCGTTCGTTAAGAATATTGAGCAATAGATCTCTCACCTTGTATGTATCAGAACCGTATGCTACACCTGCAATTATTTCAATTCTTCTACGCCTGTCTGAGAGGGTCCAGTTCACGACTTCATTTGATATTAACTGCCCATTTGGAACTATTACTTCTGCACCATCAAAAGTTCGCACATTACTCGAACGTATGCCAATTGATTTTACAACTCCTGTAAGTTGTAGCGGTCCTACTTCGATGGTATCTCCAATTTGAATTGGTCTCTCAAACAGAAGTATAAACCCAGAAACTATATTATTAAAAATATTCTGTAAACCAAAACCAATTCCTACACCAAATGCTCCGAATAGTACTGTAAGATTATCAACAGGTACTCCTGCAGCAGTCACGGCAAGTAAAACTCCTAAAGTAATAATACTATAACGAACCATCATAGCGATTGTATGCGGAACACCTTTGGCTAGTTTTACCTTATTTAGAACGTCCTTTTCTAACAGAATATGAATCATTTTTGAGATAATGATAGACAACCAGATTACAAGAAAAAAGATAACTATATCCCACAAGGTAAAAGATGCTGACCCAACATTTATCTTTTCTGTAAAAAATTTAGTTATTCCATCAACAAAAGTCTTTTGAATGTTGAGAGTTGTAAGCATTGTTGATACCCAAAAAATAATAGCTATAAAATTAATCGACCTTACAATCCTCTTTCTTAATGAATAACCATATAACCGTACAAAATTTAGCCTCTGGAAATACTTGCTTTCTATACCTACATCTATTAACCCATTGAAAATTATAGCAGTTATAATAACCAATATTCCACCAAAAATATTTGCAACAGGAACACGTAGTGTCATCTCGGCAAGCATTGTGGTTCCATATAATACACCGAGTAAACCAACAATTGCAAAGCCAATATTAATAACCAACAACAGAATTAATAAGCTACTAAACAACTTTTGGTTAAAAGGGTTCTTATAAAAGTAGACTAGTAGTTTCCAGAGTGTAAATATTTCTATTATTGCAACTATAATCATGCTAATTGTAGAATACAAATTATCGGGTGGGAATACAGTATACAATAACCGTAAATAAATCACGATCCCAAATAAATACAGATAGCTGTAGAATTTTCGATTAATTAATGTTGTAGTAATAATTAATAATGGAATAGTAACAATAAGAACTATAATATCTTTAAAAAGCTCCGGACGGTTTGGAAATATTGCAGCAGAAGCAAAAAGCCCTATTATAAAAGCAGCACTTATATTTCGTGAAAATATTTTCACAAGCATCCGCTTATAGTTTGTGTCATTATTAAAGCCTGCTTCTAGAATCTTCTTTTTGAGTATACTGAAAACAATTATAAGGACAACAATCAAGAATAACTGAAATACAAGATAAGGAGAATAGTCATTCACATATTTTACCAATTCGACAACTTCAATTTGATAAAAGAATAAAATAGGCTCTTTAAACTTCCAATTAGTTGAGTCAGCATAATTAATAGAATAAACTGGAGGTTGATCCTGAATAAAAACCTCACTTTTCTTTTCAGTTAGTTCTTTATCAATCTCATCGATATATTCGATTAAGATTACTTGCCGTTCGGTTGTTTTATCAAGCATTGCCAGCAACTTGTCACTTTTACTCTGAATATTCTCCACAACTCCCTCCATCTGAGAAATTAGTTCCACAACACGGTTCAGTACAGCAGGCTCAACTTCTTCTTGCTTTACAGCTATTTTAGTACTCTCCCAAACCAATATTTCATCATTAAAATCTCTTTTGTAATTGTTTAGAATTTTAATGTTGGAAGATAAGGATGACTTCTCTACATCCATAACATCGGCAAATTTCTTCCAATAAACCCTTTTGTTATTTAAGTACCTGATGTTTTTAGTGCTCAGATCAAAAGTCTTTTCGGGTTTAAGTAAATCCTTAATATTATCAACTAATGAATCATTCTTAACCTTCATTTTTTCAATATCTTCATCTGGTAATAACGATTCATAAAGCCTGCTGGTTTGTGTCCATACCTCACCCGATTTAATTGAAATTTCAGATATTTTTATTATTTCTATTTCAGGAGCTGTTGAATCAGCAATCGGTTGATTTGATTGTTGCCCGATTACCAAAGAGGAGTTTAGCAATCCAAGCATCATTAAAAATACGAATACGGCTTTGGTTAATAAAGTATTGGTTTTCATATTTATCACATTTATTTAAAAAGTATACCAAGCTATCTATACCTACAAAAATATCAATATAATCTTACTTTACACAATGACATGAAATATAAGTCAGAGTATTAGAAAAATAAATTGACAATTAAGTTAAGTAATGATATGCCGAACCTTGTGCTAATACAGGTTGTCATGTTTAATTAATTAAGCTAATAGATAAGTGGTTTTCATTAAGAAAATCCGTTATCTTTGCTAGGAACTCAAATGGAAGGAACTGAGTTTTAATTAAATAAACAACCAACTATTATGAAAGCACTTCTAACATTTTGTATAGCCATACTATCGATGGCTACGTTTGCTCAATCAGTGGGTGATACCATTGTTATTCCAACCTATAACTATACACAAACGCAGGGAAGTGGAATAAGAGATACGATGATTGATTTTCCCAATGATCCAGGTGAGTCCTATGAGAAGATAATCATGTTGTATAACATGAGATGTAAAGATGGAAACGTTTCAGTGCCTGGTAATACAAACTATGGTTGTGGTGAATGGGATTATTCTTGTAATACTTATATTACAGATTCATCAAGAGTTGATTCAGTATTAAGTTATACCAGTTCACATTATATTTCAGCTTTTTCTGGAACAACATTCAATTATGTAGAAGTACCTGTTTACGATTATTATCAGTACCGACAAAAAAATGTTCAAATCAACAATACAATTTCTGAAACCCTTGTTACAGTTGGATCAGGTAGCACATCGCTTTCACATGTTTTGAGTACTGATAATAATTCTGGTAAATCACAATATTTATACACACAGGCAGAATTAACAGCAGCAGGAATTACAGCTGGTGACATTGACGGAATTCTACTGAATGTTATTAATAGCAATGCTGAAGCAGAGTATCTGCAAATAAATATAAAAAGCACTGACAAAACCACTTTAGACAGTAATGATCCTGATAACAATGACTTTACAAACGTCTATTTCTTCGATTACTCACTGATCACAGGTATAAACAGGTTTCAGTTCCATTCACCATTTGCATGGAATGGAACATCAAATTTGATTGTAGAATTTTCATTTACCAATAACAATCCAAGTAATATACTTGATGTTGAAGGCGAGAATACAGGAATTGTATCCGGAATTTACTCTAAAAACGGATATAATCTAAATTCTGTAAATGGTAAGATTGAAATTCCTACAGATCCTTTCTCAAGTATTAGTGAAGAAATAACTGTAACATTCTGGAGTTATGGAAATGAAGAAGTTCAACCAATCCATAACAGCATTTTTCATGGAGTTAACAATAATAATGACAGAGAGTTAAACCTTCATTTACCCTGGGGGAACTCAAATATATATTTTGATTGTGGCAGAGAGGGTGGCAGCTATGACCGTATTAATAAAGAAGCAACACCTGATATGTATAAAGGTAGCTGGAGCCATTGGGCTGTAACGAAAAATGCCACAAGTGGTGACATGAAAATATATCACAACGGTGAACTTTGGCATTCAGGTACTGACAAAAATAAACCTATTGACATTCAGGAATTTATAATTGCCACCAGTGGAAATGCCGATCGTTCATATTATGGTAATATTGATGAATTTCGTGTATGGGATAAAGAACTTAGCCAGGCAACTATTCAAGGCTGGATGTACAAACCTGTTGTATCATCCCATCCTGATTACAGTAATTTGATAGCATATTATAATATGGACGAAGGAAGTGGTGCCACAGTTGAAGATATATCAGTTAACTCTGAAACTGGAACCATTAATGATTTCATTTACTGGGTATTTGAGCGCGGAAGTAATCTTACAAGAGGTTTCACTGAAACAACCGAAAGGCCCAACATAACCTTTGCTCAAGGTGAATACAGTTTAAACATTACTGATGAAATTATAACTGACTCCGTATTATTAACACCAACTATTGTTAGAGAATATGAGATTATCCCACGATATGGTACTATGTTACACGATAGTATTAATCAAATAACTGTAAATGAATATTGGGAAGCACAATATCAGCACACATATGACCCTGAAGGTGTTGCAATAGACTCAGTTTACATTACTGCAACTGGAGAAATTGAAATTACCGAATTAACATACTTTGCAAGATACCCCGCAAAATATGAGATAATGTCGTTTGTAACACCTTATGGAATTTACCTCGATTTAGGTATGGAAGGTAAAACATGGGCATTCGATGTTACAGACTATTCTCCTATTCTACAGGGAAGTAAAAGGATGACTATCGAACGTGGAGGTCAAAGACAAGAAGATATGGACATTAAATTTATGTTCATTGTCGGAACGCCTCCTCGTGAGGTTCTGGACATAAACCAGCTTTGGAGACCTGATAGCAGAAGTTATACAAGCATTATTGACAACAGATCTTTCGAAGAAAGGGACTTTTATTTTAACCCTGATGGTGATGTTTTTAAACTACGTTCTGTAATAACCGGTCACGGGCAACAGGGAGAATTTACTCCACGCCAACATACTTTCAATATTAATGGAGGTGACATTGAATATGAATGGACAGTTTGGACAGAGTGTTCAGATATTGCTATTTATCCTCAGGGAGGAACCTGGATATATGACAGAGCTGGCTGGTGCCCTGGAACGCCAAGTGATCTACAAGAATATGATATCAGTGAATATGTAAGTCCGGGGCAAACCCAAACAATAGATTATGGTTTAGTTTATGCACACGGAACTTCCAATTACATTGTAAATAATCAGTTAGTAACTTATGGGGAACCCAGTTTCAATTTAGATGCTGCTGTAACAGATATATTGAAACCGAATATGGAAGAAGCTAGCCAGGAAAGATTCAACCCTGCCTGCTCTTATCCTGAGATAGTTATTCAAAATACAGGATCTACAATTCTAACATCTTTAGATATTGAATATTATGTTGAAGGTGGAGAAGTTGAAAACTACACATGGAGTGGTTCTCTTGATTTCTTGCAAAAGGATACTGTAATATTGCCCATTGAAACAACTACTTTCTGGCTTGGAAGTGAAGATAAGTTTACCGTCAATATTAGCAATCCGAACCAAGAAGAAGATGAATATATATACAACAACACCTATACTTCACTGTTTGATGAACTTTATGTATTCCCCGATGGCAATACATATACAATTAAGTTAAAAACAAATAATTATGGTTGGCAGACATCATACGAATTAAGGGATGGCAGTGGCAATTTACTGTATGAGAGACATAATTGTGATGACAATACAATATATGAAGATGATTTTTATCTATTCCCTGGATGCTACGAACTTCGGATTAACGATTCAGGTGATAACGGACTTGAATTCTGGCATCAGCCAAATCAGGGAATAGGGTATTTTAAGATCTTAAATTCTGATGGTGGAACACTTTATACTTATGAACCTGATTTTGGAAGGTATGCCACTTTCGAATTTGGCGTAGGAAATATCACAAATACTGAAGCTGTAAAATCCCCAGTTATTCTTAACATCTATCCAAATCCAACATCTGATAAAGTAGTTGTTAATATCGAGGGAGTGGAAAATAGCAAAGTAAATATTATGCTTACAAATACAATGGCAGCTACAGTGTTTTCAAGGGAACTAACAATAGACAGTAAAGAGTTCAGCACTGAAATTAATATGGAACATCTTCCTGCAGGAATATATTTATTGAATGTAAATTATGGTAGTCATTCAAAAACAGAACGAATAATTAAGTATTAAGACTAACTAGGTTCTTAGTTCTCTGACCTTTCAGGTGGCCTACCACCTGAAAGGTCGAACCACACCTATTTTCCTTTATGGTAGCAAGGCATTACAACCTTTCAGGATTTTTTCATCCTGAAAGGTTATTTCAGGCTACAATTTCTGATTTACTATATTTGCCGTTCTAACAATGCTCTATATGTCAAAAAACAAAAAGAAATTACTACTTATAAATCCTTTAAACTCAAGTACTAAAGGCCTAATAATTCATAAGCAGGTTATATATCCACCTTTGGGACTGGGTATTATTGGAACCCTCACTCCCGATGATTGGGATGTAGAATTATTGGATGAAAATTTTGAGGACTTTGAATATAAAGATGCTGATCTTGTGGCATTAACAGCACTTACATCAAGTGTTACACGAGCTTACGAAATTGCTGGCATTTATCGGAAGAAAGGGATTAAAACAATACTAGGAGGCATTCATGCATCAATGATGCCTGATGAAGCAGTGCAGTTCGTGGACTCGGTTGTTGTTGGAGAAGTAGAAAGTGTATGGGCTACACTTATTGAGGATTTCGAGAAAGGTGAACTAAAGAACAAATATAATGGGGTACTTCTATCTATGGAGAATGCTGTTAAACCCAAACGCGATCTATTCCACAAAGATTACAATTTTGCAAGCGTTCAAACAACACGTGGCTGCCCAATGAGTTGTGATTTTTGCTCGGTACATACATTTAACGGCAACTCATACCGATTAAGACCAGTTGAAGAGGTACTTGATGAATTGGAAACCCTTGAACATAATCTGGTATATTTTGTTGACGACAACCTTATTGGTTATGGTAAAAGATCACAACGCAGGGCTATTGAATTATTTGAAGGTATAATTGAACGTGGGATAAAGATCGATTGGTTTTGCTCAGCATCAATGAACTTTGCCGACAATGATGAGGTACTACGTTTAGCAGCTAAAAGTGGGTGTCGAATGGTTCTGCTTGGGATTGAATCAGAGCGTATAGACCAACTACAGGACATGAATAAAAAGCTAAATGCCAAAATGGGCATAGAAAGCTATGATGAAGTTTTTAAGAAAATACATAATCACGGAATCGCCGTTCTGGGAGCATTTATTTATGGATTACCTACAGACACTCCTGAGTCGATGGCAGCACGAACCGAGTACATTAATAATGCGGCCATCGATACAGTTCAGGCAACTATCCTCACCCCACTTCCAGGAACTGGCTTGTTTAACCGTATGATAAAAGATGGGAAAATTACTCTTAACAACTATCCTAACGACTGGCAACATTACCATTTTAGCAAGGTTGTGTTTAAGCATGACATAATGGATCATGACCTTATTAGCAGTGAGATTGCAAAAAATTGGGATATGCTTTACAATGAGAATTTGCTGAAAAAGAAGTTCATCAGAACATTGAAACAAACGAAAAATCCAGTTGCCGGTATCTGGTCTTATGGCTCAAATATTCAGTACTATAATCTGGTTTTTGAACATGATGATAGCAGACCTCATCTAGACCTTGTTAATATTTTCGGATTGAAGGAATTTGAATCAAGTCCGTTTTTATAAGAATTTATTATTGCCATGACCAAAAAGAAATTTAAACTTCTCCTGATAAATCCTCTAAGCACAAAACGTAGAGGTCTTACTAGAGATCAGAAGTCGATATATCCGCCAATGAGTCTAGGGATTATTGCTGCACTAACACCAGGTAATTGGGATATTGAATTAATTGATGAGAATTTTGAACGTTTCGAATATAAAGACGCTGACATGGTTGGGCTAACTGCTTTAACTTCACAGGTGACACGTGCCTACGAAATTGCCCAGATTTTTAAAAAGAAAAATATTCCAACCGTTATTGGTGGCATTCATGTTTCCATGATGGAAGATGAAGCATTAAAATATGCAGACACAGTTGTTGTAGGCGAGGCCGAGAGTGTATGGAAAAATGTAATTAATGATTTTGAAACTGTAGGACTTAAACGGCTTTATAATGGTAAGCTTAAGCCTATGGTTAATTCACCGCAGCCCCGAATCGACCTTTATAATCCGGGTTATGCATTTGGTAGTGTTCAAACCACAAGAGGCTGTCCTATGAGTTGTGATTTTTGTTCAGTTCATACCTTTAATGGAAAACAGTATCGTCCACGTCCTGTAAAAGATGTGGTAGACGAGTTTGAAAAAATTCCTCAAGACAATGTGTATTTTGTTGACGATAATTTTATTGGATATTCAAAGAAGTCGGCAAACAGAGTAATTGATATTTGTAAAGAAATAATTAGTAGGGGTATAAAAAAGAATTGGTTTTGTGCAGCATCCATGAATATTGCCGACCATGATGAAGTACTAAAGTACGCCTCAGAAGCAGGATGCAGAATGATTTTCCTGGGAATTGAATCTGAATTAATTGACCAACTTGAATCAGCCAACAAAAAGTTAAATATCAAAATAGGTATCGACAATTTTTCGAAAGTGTATAATAAAATACATGAATATGGTATTGCTGTACTTGGTGCTTTTATTTATGGACTGGATAGTGATACACCCAAAACAATCAAGAACAGGACAAATTATATGCTCAATTCTGACATTGATGCAATGCAGGCAAGCATTTTGACTCCATTGCCAGGGACACCATTATTCAACCGCATGCAGGAAGATGATCGTTTAATCTATAATAATTTTCCGGATGACTGGGCCAGATATGACTTTGTTGAAGTTGTATATAAACCAAAGCTTATGTCTGCCAGCGAACTAACAGAATCTATTAATTCAGCATGGGAAACCCTGTATGATAAAAAAAGATTAAAAAGGAAATTCATCAACGCATTGAAATCAACAAAAAATCCGGTGTCAGCCACTTGGTCATATAATTCAAATCTTCACTACCATAATCTTGTATTCGAGCATAAAAAAGATAGAGTTATTCAGGATATTAATTTATAAAGAATATAACTATCTAAAATTGCTGACTCATTCATATTTTATATTTTTGCTCATCATTATAACGAATCAAATATGAGTCATTCAATTCCTAGCACCAAATATCAATTAATGTCGGTTGCAACCGGAAAAATATTCAGCGATAAAGGCTGGATGCTTGAAGCACCGGGAGAATCACAACCGGGATTAATTCGTGCCATCTACGAAAAGAAACAACTGGAACTTAAAGATGACTCATTTGGCAATTATATATTTGCCGATTGGTTACCAATCCATAAAACTTTGCAAGGCTCGTTTGCCCCTGTTACATACAAAAGTGAGGGGCTTGCTAAAAAATTAGGGCTTTCTAACCTATATATTACTTTTAGCGGTTACTGGCCCGAACGCGGCATTAAGATGAGAACCTGCTCATTTAAAGAAACCGAATCATTCTCTGTTTGTGCCCGTTTAGCAAGTAATGAGAAGAAGGTACTTGTAGTAGCTTCGGCCGGAAATACTGCCCGTGCATTTGCTCAGGTATGTTCAGATAACAATATTCCACTATTACTAAGTGTACCTGAAGATAACCTTAATGCACTTTGGTTTGACGCACCTCTTAATGATTGCGTTAAGCTAATTGCCAGCAGAACAGGTGGTGATTATTTTGATGCCATACATCTTTCAAATATTGCATGTGAACTTGATAATTTTATTGCAGAAGGTGGTGCAAAGAATGTAGCACGACGTGATGGCATGGGAACAACTATGCTTTCTGCTGCTACTACAATTGGCAAAATACCTGAATATTATTTTCAGGCTGTTGGTAGCGGAACCGGTGCCATAGCTGCATGGGAGGCAAACCTACGATTAATTGAAGATGGCCGTTTTGGAACCAGAAAAACAAAACTCATGGTCTCACAAAATTTCCCATTTCATCCCATTCATGATGCATGGAAAGCGGATTCAAGAGCACTTCTGCCTTTTGATGACATGGAAGCACGTAAACAAGTTGAGATAATTGATGCCAAAGTTCTGTCAAACAGAAAACCACCTTATTCATTGGCAGGTGGATTGTATGATGCAATGAAGGATGCGGGAGGGGATGTGTTGCTAGCAACTAATGAACAAGCAAGAATTGCCAGTGATATGTTTTTGGAAACTGAAGGAATTGACATACATCCGGCAGCAGCCATAGCAACAGCAACATTAATTGATGCTGTAAAAAATGGTGTGGTTGAAAAAGACAGTATCGTTATGCTCAACATAACAGGTGGTGGTGAAGCAAAGTTTAAAAAGGATAATGAATTACACTATTTGAAACCCCTACTCTATTTTGATGTTGACCCTGATGAAAGTGATGTTAAAAAGCAGCTTGGTAAACTTAATTGGTAAGTCACAGATGGCTGTTGGTAGCATGAGCTAACTGCTTCAATCGTCCACCTTGAAACGGTGCTTGTTGTCGGTAGTGTCACGCTACCGACAGCGGATCAAACATCATCAAACTGTTTATACTGTAGCTTCCAACTCCTTCTCCTCAAACAACTCAAGCCATTGATCAGCCATTGCAAGTGGCAATAACATTGAACGTATTGGATGTGTAATAATTTCTTTTGATGATGGTAACAAAGCTATCATTGTTGGCAATGCGCTAAACGCCAAACCAATTGACTGATAGTATTTTCCAAACCCAACTTTCATTAGTAAATTTCGTGCTTTCTCATTTTTCAGTTCAACACTTATTGCTGAAAAAGCAACAACAATAAAAAGAGCTCTCATCATCATTTCAACACCCACGTAAAAGCCTTCAATATTAAACCAGCCAGCATTATTATCACCTGTGTCCCAGAACAATGCAGTTAGAACAACTATTAATACTAGTTGTGACCAAAACACAGGCTTACGTAACCGTCTTAAGGCATATCTGTACAAATAACCAAAAACAAGTATGTATAATATGATAAACGACATACCAAAAATAACTTCATGAAAATTCAATAAATACAAACCAATCGGTATTGCCAACAAATGAACAACGAGTAATGCTATTGAAGTACTTTGATCTTTATTAATCTCAAAAAAATCATTTCTCTCTTTAATCTTATTATCCAATACAAAGCTATCAGGCGCTGATTTAAGCAGAATTGCTTTTTTACCAATATAATACCCTAAAATTGCAGCTCCTGTTCCCAGTATGAAATAAACCAAAAGTAACACACCAAGCACATCAACTGGTGCTGCTTCGTTCATTTTCAGCTGCTTCAATGCAAAATTGATAATATTAAGATATACTTTAATCAGGTCAAATCCATAAAAAATAAGTAGGCTTATTAACTTATGAAACAACGCACTCGACACACTTAAAATACCGGCAATAATATAGCTGAAGATATTATTGCCTGCAATTAAAATTACCAGCTCAATTAACACCGCCTCAAGCAGTATACCTGTCATTGGCCCAAGAATTACAGCAGATGGTGAAACTGATTTCATTATGGCTGTAATTAAACCAGCCCTAATTATCAGACCCTTCTGAGGCCATAATTGATAATACCCCAGCAACAAAACAGTACCTGCAAAGGCAAGGGTTGTTCCTGCCATTGGTAAACGTGTATTATGCAAAAAGCTTCCTATAATTATTTCGAG
>Ga0209633_10002498_pt1 | contig 17698 bp, 26 predicted proteins | sample Cruoilmetagenom1_FD_187290 | JGI IMG/M metagenome (GOLD analysis project Ga0209633, IMG submission 187290) | Oil polluted marine microbial communities from Coal Oil Point, Santa Barbara, California, USA - Sample 1 (SPAdes) (version 2) | ecosystem: Environmental > Aquatic > Marine > Oil seeps ... | reverse complement strand
AGATATTATTTCATTGTCTTTGTGTTGAATTTCTAATCCGCACATAGCCTCACAAAGATTACAAGTACGATAATGTGTTTGTATGTTATCCATTTATGCTATGGTTTGACAAGCCATTAATCCTCCATACTCCAAGGCAATAGTTCTGTCATTAGATATTTTTTGATATTCAGGGCTAGTAATTACGCTCAAAAAATGGTCAACAGAAGGATATTCTACCATAAAAATCATACTGGGTTGATCTTTAGAATCACCAATTACTGTGGTTACAACTGTACCTTTCCAGATGAGCTTGGCTTTGGCTTTTCCTATAAAAGCTAGTGTATTTTTATAATATCTTGAATAAGCTTCTTGACCGGTTTCATTGCCTTCATCTGTCTTTGCTTTGAATTTAAGAATGTTTACCATAACTACAGGTGTGTTTTTTGGGTAATCCATTAATTCAGCAAGTTGTTCTCTTGTAGGTTTTATTTGTGTAAGTCGCATAAGATTTGATTTTATGATTCATAAAATTTAGTGGAAGATATAAAATATTCCTTACAATTTATAAAACCAAATATAGACAAGAATAGTTATACCATTTCATTAATTTCAATGCTGAAATGGTATTAATCCTCTAAATCTTTGCGTTTTTTCATAAAATAATACAAAACATAAGCAAAGATTACTAATAAAACAAAAGGCAAATAGGTGCCAATAACAACACCAATTTGATAGCCACTATCTTCAGGAGCATTTTTTAGTTTTTCATCAATGTCTATTTGGAGTAATAAGATTAGAAGTGAATTCATAGATTTAGAAATATATTTGAAATACTAATACGTAATCATTAAATTAGAATTTAAACGAAAGAATACTATTCTACCTTTACTTGTTTTTCATCAATTAACTTTATTATTTTATCAAGAGAATTTTTAATCACTTCTGATTTAGCCTTTTTCTTCAGTGTTTCCATTTTTGATTTTGTAGAATTGTAATTTCCTTTTGGATATTGCTTTATAAGCATAGTATAATATTTAACAATACCATTACTAAATATTTTTATTCCTGCTTCAGAAAAAGATTGTTCATCATTAATGTAATCAAGATAAGATTTATAATTACTAATAAGAGAATTTATGTTTGAGTTTATTGTATGTTTAGCATCATTAGGGCTATCGGAATTATTTATAATTTCATCATTGCCTAATTTGAAATATTTAAGCTGAAGTCCTAAACCAAATTGGTGAACAGCTAACATTTCCTTTTCATAAATAAAATTATCTTTTCTGTCTCTAGCAGTATAAACATAAGTCATGTCTTGCCAACGTAAAAAGAATTCTTCACCAACTCTATTTTTATGTTTTATTCCAAGTTCTTTATCATTTAGAACAATTGAATAATTTTGTGAATCAGTATATTTTTCAACAATTAATCTAGTTTCGGGGTCGTCAAAAGTTGGTAGTTTTTCATCAGATTTTGTTCCAAACCGTAATGTTCTAGTTACTTTTTCATAATCTTGGGTGTCCCAATACCTTTTATTAATTGGAAATTTGTCATTATCAGATTCACAGTTTATGAATATAATACTGATAAAAACTAAAGCAATTGTTTTAATTTGTGACATTTAATGTGATTTTTGGGTTTTTAAATTCTTCTAAAGAAAGTAAGATACTGTCAATCTCTCTTTCATATTTTTTTTGTTCTTGATAAACATAGCTATGAAATGTATCATAATCATATTTTCTTTGATATTCTCTTTCTGCTTTTTTTTGTTGTTGAATAATGTCTTCTAGATTTTCTTTTGTAATGTATTTTTTTATCTTTCTAGCAAAAATTTCTGTTATTTTAAAATGATAAATTTCATGTTTAAATAGCTCTTTACTATTTGAATGTGTATTATATACATATGAACGTGATGGATGAAAATAAGATTCAATAATTGCTTCCTCTTTTTCAATTTGAACTTCAATAGAAGTCACAATATACGCAAATCGTTTACTACCATAGAGTGTTTTTTTAAAGAATTCAAACCCTCTAAAGTCTTCGAAGCTAACATTTTTTATTTCGCTAAAAGGCATAGGTTTTTTATAATTAAGAAAGTTAATTCTATTTAGTGTTAAAAAAAGAATTAAAAAAGGAATCAGAATTAAAATAGAGTACAATACATATTTCTTTAATTTCAGTAATATTTTTTTTGCTTCATTTTCACTTTCTTTTAATAAAAAGAAAAGTTGATATAATGCAGGAGAAAATATAACTAAGATAAATGTAATTATGATAAGTATATCTTTCATGTTATTTTTGCCCTAAATTATTTATAGTTGAGGATCATTTCTTAAATTTTTGAAGAGCGTTTTTTGTAAAATCAGACAAAACCAATTGTCCGCTTATTTCTGCTCTTTTAAGTAATAAATTATCCCAATGTTCTGTTTCTTCCCATAGTACTTTTTTCATTACAGTTAAAGCTTCAGGATTGTAACTGGCCAGTTTTTTAGATAGACTTTCAACATATTCATCCATTTCTCTAACATTTTCAAATACTCTAGAAAACAAACCATTTTCTTTTGCCCAATAGGCGGTGTGCCAATCGGTAGCATCTAAAGTGAGTTTACTAAATGCCGCAATACCTGTTTTACGTGTTATGGCTGGTTCAATTACAAAAGGACCGATGCCAATGGTAAGTTCAGAGAGTTTTATATCGGCATTTTCGGTAGCAAAACAATAATCACAAGTAGCAATTATACCCACACCACCACCAACAGCTTTACCTTGAACTCTACCAATAATAAGTTTTGGGCATTTACGCATGGTGTTAATCAAATTGGCAAAGCCAGAAAAAAATTGTTTCCCTTCTTCTAAAGTTTTAATGGCGATCAATTCATCAAATGAGGCTCCAGCACAAAAAGTTTTTTCTCCTTGACTTTGTAAAATAATGATTTGAATGGTATTATCATTACTTACTCGATTAATATTTTCAATTAATCCATCTAAAAGCGATGCAGGGAAGGAGTTACTTGCTGGATGATAAAAAGTAATTGTCGCAATATTTTCTCTTCTACTTGTTAATACAGTTCCGTTATCCATTTGTATTGGTTTCTAGCGTTACACCATTAGCAGTTACACTTCTATCAATTTTACGTAGTAAACCTTGTAACACTTTTCCTGGGCCAACTTCGGAAAACTCAGTAGCTCCATCGGTAATCATTTGTTGAATGGACTGTGTCCATCGTACAGGAGCCGTCAATTGAGCCATTAAGTTCTTTTTAATGTCAGTGGCATTATGTACTGCGTTGGCAGTTACATTTTGATATATTGGGCAAATAGGTTCATTGAATGTAGTATTTTCAATAGCAGTAGCTAATTGTTCTCTTGCTGGCTCCATTAACGGAGAGTGAAAAGCTCCACCAACAGGTAAAACTAAAGCCCTTCTTGCCCCAGCTTCGGTCAGTGTTTCGCAAGCTTTGTTAATGGCTTTTATTTCACCAGAAATGACCAATTGCCCAGGGCAATTATAATTTGCTGCAACGACAATACCTTCAGTTTCGTTACATATTTTTTCAACGATAGCATCCTCTAGACCTAAAACGGCAGCCATAGTTGAAGGTTGTATTTCACAAGCTTTTTGCATGGCTAATGCACGTTGTGATACAAGTGTTAGTCCGTCTTCGAATGATAAAACGCCATTGGCAACTAAAGCAGAAAATTCACCTAAAGAATGGCCAGCAACCATTTCAGGTTTAAAACTATCACCTAAAGTTTTAGCTAATGCAACGGAGTGGGTAAAGATGGCTGGTTGTGTTACTTTAGTCTCTTTCAATTGCTCATCAGTACCTTCAAACATGATGTCAGTAATAGAAAAATCCAACATAGTATTGGCTTGCTCAAAAATGGCTTGAGCAATAGATGATTTTTCATAAATGTCTAAACCCATTCCTGAAAATTGAGCTCCTTGACCAGGGAAAATATATGCGTGCATAAGTTGTGTTTTGAATACAAAAATAGGATTAATTTACGATTTCTCACGTTAAAATATACTTTGGCTTGACTATTGTATTAGTTAATGAAAGATTTAAACCGAAATAAATGAAACATAAAGTAAACTTTTTTAAAGTCTCTAAAAAGAAACATTTATAAGATAATTAAATTGTTATGAAAAAAAAGTGAATTTGTACTGATTAAAGTATAGATTCACTTTTTTTATTACATTTACCCTCATTGTGGGGTTTGATAAAGCTTAACTAGAACCCGCTAGATTTAAATTTTCAACTAGATGGAGAATTCTAAAAAACTATTGGCATATAAAATATACATGGTATTAGCAGCCTTGTTTATTACTTCTTTAGTAGTTTCTAATTTGATTTTTCAGAAGTTTTTTTATTGGGATTTTTTCGGAATCTATACTTTTGAAATTTCTGTAGGAATTCTACCTTATCCGATAACTTTTTTAGTAACCGATCTAATTTCTGAGATTTATGGTAAGAAAAAAGCAAATCAGGTTGTAGTCATGGGTATTTTTGCTTCTTTTTTTTCCTTATTGATTGTTTATACGTCAAATATGGTTCCTGCTACAGATTGGTCACCAGTTGATGATTCTGTATTCACTCAGGTTTTCGGATTTTCATCAATTGCAGTATTTTCATCAATGATAGCTTATTTATTAGCTCAGTTTGTTGATATTAGAATTTATCATTTTTGGAAGCAAAAAACAAAGGGTAAACATCTATGGTTACGGAATAATTTTTCTACCATGACCTCTCAGTTTTTAGATACGTTTTCTATTTTGATGTTGTTATGTTCTTTTGGAGTGATTGAATGGCATCTATTTTCTAAATTATTACTTAGCGGCTTTTTATTTAAAGTATTAATTGCAGCTTGTGATACTCCAATTTTATATTTAGCCGTTTATTTTTTTAGGAAATTATTCAATTTAAAAGTTGGTGAAGAAATTGATTCTCAACAATGGGTTTAATAGCCATTTAACCATAAAATATTTCGTGTATTAGCGTTAGGATAGTTAGTTTAGATTAAGCCAACTTATTTTTAATCGCATATAGCACTAAACCAATTCTATTTTTTACTTCTAATTTTTTGAAGAGTTGTTCACGATACCCATCAATGGTTTTCGGACTTAAATGCATTACATCAGCAACTTCTTTGTAGGTCATTTCTGTACTTGCTAATTTTAAAAACTCCAATTCTCTTTCTGTAAGGTTTATTTTAGGTTTTTTTGAGTCAGCATTAGGATGTAAAGAATGTACTAAAGTATCTGACACTCTTTTAGAGTGGTAATATCCTTCTCTTAGTAAGCTATGTAAAGCTTCTAATAAAATATCAGGATGAATATCTTTTAGTAAATATCCTTTTGCACCATTTCTTATCATTTTTAAGATAGAACTTTCATCATCATCCATTGATAAAGCTAAAACCTTAATAGTTGGGTGATTTTTATTGAGCCACATTGTTGTTTCCAGACCATTCATAATTGGCATGTTTAAATCCATCAAAACTATTTCTGGTAATTTAGTAGTTTTTTTTAAATCATCAATAAAAATTTTGCCATTTAGAGCGTGATAGGTTACTTCAAAATCATCAAAAGTATTGATTAAGCTTTTTAGTGATTGAGCAAAAAGCAAGTGATCATCAATTATAGCGATAGTATGTTTAGATTTAGACATTGTTTTGAGTTAATGGATAGGTTAAAGTTAAGCATACTCCTTTATCTTTTTCAGATTTAAGTTTAATGTTGGTGTTAATAAGTTTTGCCCTACTTTTCATGTTTATAATACCAGAGCCTTTTTTGACAGTTTTTTTATCATAACCAACACCATAGTCTTGTATTTTAATAATCAGATGTTTGGTTTTGTAAATAGTAAGAACTTCTAATTTGATTGTTTTAGAATGTTTTACAGAATTGGATAAAAATTCTTGTACTATTCTAAATAAAATGATTTCATCTTTTTGATCAATAACAACTGACTTTCCTTTAATAGTAAAAGAAGTTTTAATAAAATTCAATCTGTTAAATCGATCAATTTCTAGTTGTATGGCTTCATCTAACCCAATGTTTCGTACAACCTCAGGGTTTAATAGTTTAGATAAAGATCTTATTTCTTGTAAACTTTTTGAAATAATTTCACCAGTTTCATTGATCAATTTTTTTTGATCTTCTTCTAATTTTGGTTGTAAAATATTCAATTGCATGCTAGCTACAGACAGTAATTGCCCAACGTTATCGTGTAATTCCCAACTAATGTTTTGTAAGGTTTGTTCTTGGGTTTCTAATTGCGATTTAATAATTTCTTCTTTAAAATGTAGTTTGGCTTGTTTTTGTTCATTTAAGAATTTAATTTTTTTATTTTGAAAAACACTAAAAACAATAATGATGACCACAACTAATAATACAACAGTCAATGTTGTTATTAAAATGAGTATAGTTATGTTTTCTTGTTCCATAAAATGGTATGCAATTACTCTGTAGTATGTTCTAAAAATTTATTTTTAATACAGTCCTGTAAAGACTTAATATCTGCTAATAAGTTGTTTTTTTTATGCATAAATATAGTAAATAGAATTATCATGGCTATAGCGAATACTAATACCAAGATCGTTATAATAATTATGATTAGCGTTATTCTTTCTTGCTCCATATAAAACCAAAGGTAAAAATTGAGTACATAATAATAGCTAAAATGTACACTATAGAAAATAATTTATGAATTCCAGGAAATAGCATATAGCCATTTAATTTTAATGTAAAAGGTATAGTACCAGTATGAAATAATAAAAGACCAATACTTATCCAAAAAAGTAATAACCTATGAAAGATTATTATTTTATCTGATTTTAACAATTCAATAAAATAAAATAGAATAATGATTGTAAGAAATATAGAGCCAATAATGTGTGGTGATTCTGAGTTTTCTAGTATGAAATTTTGAATGAATAGCCAGTTAAAAATAAAAACACCAATGTATATAAATGCGAAAAATTTAATCCAATTTTTAAATTTAATGGTAATTAATGACTTGTAATACATATAATATAGTGTATTGAATGTTATAAATTTCAATACATTGTAAAACCAAACCGTATAATGATTTCCATTTTCATCAGTATAAAAAATTAGGACTCCAGTTTCACTTGCATATCCAGCAAAAAACTCAGTAAATGTGATATAACAAAGTAAATACAAAAAATATCTTAAGGGTGTTTGTTTGTATTTGTAGAAATATAGTATACCCACAACTGAAGCTATTAATTCAGCATAAGGAACAAAAAATCTTAATGTCTCTAACGAAATGGTCATAATTTAATCATTATTAAAAGGAGGACTATTGTTTCCATCATTATATAATAAACCATTTTCTGCTGTTGTTGTGGTTGTAAAGAAACTAGCCTTGTCGACCTTAGGGCTTTGCTGAGTTTGGTGTTTATTAGTAGTAAGCACATCTTTTAATAATAGGATATGCTCTTTTTCACCTTTTCTCTCTAAAGTATAACCAAAATGTTTATTGTCTCTTTTTATAGTGGGTGCAATAAAAAAAGTTTGTTGATTACTTTGCTCTTTCATGTCATCAGCATACACGCTAAAATAAAATTGTAAACCTTCAGGTTCAATATTGTTTTCAGCCGATTTTTGTTCAACATAAGCAATGTAATTTTTGATTGTTTTTAAATCAAACCAAATGGTTCTTGTGTCTTCAAAATCATTTCCGTATAATTTTTTTAACGTATCTTTTGTAATGTCAATTCGTTGTTCTTTATAGTTGTTGTACAAGTTTTTTGCCTTATCAATGTTGACAATATGAGCCAGCATTTCTTCTGTTGGCTTTATGTTTTCTTGCTGAGGTTTTTGTGGTTTTTCACAAGAAATAATTAGAAAAGCAAGGGCCAAAAGTGTTAAAAAAACACTATTTAATTTTAAAATCTTAAAACTTTTAGAAAGTAAAAGTGTGCTGGTATTTTTCTTTGTAGAGTTCATAATTATTAGTTTAGGATTATGTCTTTGCAAAGTACAAATAAATAGGGCGAAGTGAAAAGGGGGTTTTCCCCTTTTTTTTGTTAGGTAAAATCCCCTTTAAATTTAGGATTTATCCTCTTGTATAGCACTAAACTATCCTGCAAATTTGTACCAGAGAAATAGTTGAAAGAAAAATTCTTAGAATTGTAAGTTACCCTATTGCTATGAAGATAGCTGCTATGAAAATTTTAGAATGGGAAAATTGCTATTAATTTACAGTCTAAGAATTTTTCTATTTCTTAATTGTAAAACTCACATAATAACCTTCATTAGCTCTTACATTAAAAACGATGCCATCTTTAAAAATAAGGTATTGCCCTTTAATACCTTTTAGTACACCAGTATAGTTCGGAATTTTGCTGAGGTTTAAGCTCTTTACTTTTTCAGGATATTGTAATACAGGAAAATAAATATGCGTTTCTTGACTGTTGTTTTCTAAATAATAAGGTTTTGCTTCATCAGGAATATGTATAGAAAGTTTTTCTTTTTCAAAAAGTAAATCAACATCTTCTATAGTGTTAGTTAACATTTTACGCCAATTTGTTTTGTCTGCCACATAGTCTTTTAATGCCACTTCAGTAATACCTGCCAAATATCTATTGGGCACTTCAACAATTTCTATAGCTTCATGTGCACCTTGATCTATCCATCGTGTAGGGACTTGGTCTTTTCTAGTAACACCAACTTTTAGATTGCTAGAGTTAGCCAAATAGACAATATGAGGTTGTAATTGCATCCTTTTTTCATACTCTAAATCACGATCTTCTTTGTCTAAATGAGCGGTACTTAATTCTGGACGCATAATCCAATCGGCAGCTTGTGGAATTTCAAAAAAACAATTTTTACAATACCCTTGTCTATAAATAGGTTTGTCTAAATGACAATGCAGGCACTCGTATTTTAAAAATGTAATTTCTAAGGTTTTGTTGAGAGCCTGATTGATATTAATAAAATCATTTTCTAACTGTAAATAATACTGAACCGGTGAGCCGATTTCTGTTATCATTTTTTGTAAAACACCCGTAAATTTCATAGAAATTAAATTTTAAAATTTTAAGTCCCAAATTCCAAAAAAAAAGGTTATTTGTAATTTGGAATTTTATTCCGCAATAACTTTTATTGTTTTCTTTACTTCTTCAGCAATCTCTCTAGCAGTATTTAGATCTTTATGCACAATGGTTACGTGACCCATTTTTCGAAAGGGTCTCGTAGCTTTTTTACCATAAATATGAAGTGTAACACCATTCATTTTAAGGATAGTATCCATGTTTTTATAAACCACATTGCCTGAATAACCTTCTTCACCAACTAAATTTACCATGACACCGCTTACTTTACTTGAAGTGTCGCCTAAAGGCAAGTTTAAAATGGCTCTGATGTGCTGTTCAAATTGATTTACATAGGATGCTTCTATACTATAATGACCACTGTTGTGAGGTCTTGGAGCAACTTCATTGACTAATATTTCATCATCTTCGGTTAAAAATAATTCTACTGCTAATAAACCAACATGTTTATAGGCTTGCGAAACTTTTAAAGCGACTTCAGTAGCTTTTTTTGCAATTTCTTCAGAGATTCTTGCTGGACAAATTACATATTCTACCTGATTGGCTTCGGGGTGAAATTCCATTTCAACCACAGGATAGGTTTTTATATCACCAGCAACATTTCTAGCTACAATCACTGCCAATTCATTTTTAAACGGAATAAATTTTTCAGCTATACATTCAACATCAGGTAAATTTTCTAAATCAGTTTTAGATTTTACAACTTTGACACCAGTACCGTCATAACCAAAGCGAGTACTTTTCCATACAAAAGGATAGCTTAAGTTTGCATTGATCATCTCATCCGCAGAAGCGAAATGAGAAAATTCAGCAGTCGGAATATTGTGTTTTACGTAAAAAGATTTTTGTGTAGCTTTGTTCTGAATACTTCGTAATGTTTTTGAGGAAGGATATACGTTTACGCCTTCTTTTTCTAACTGTTCTAAAGCATCAACATTTACATTTTCAATTTCAAAAGTTAAGGTGTCTACTTTTTTCCCGAATTGATAAACGGTATCAAAATCTAGTAAACTTCCTATGTGAAATTCATCGCAAATATTGGCACAAGGAGCATCTTTAGAAGCTTCTAACACACAAGTATAAATGTCAAATTTTTGAGTTTCTGTCAATAGCATTTTACCTAATTGCCCCCCACCGAGGATCCCTAATTTAAAATCAGAAGAAAAATAAGTATTCATTAAAAGTTTGTAATTTGTAAAGAATTGCCATTTTTAACCACTCTGTATTGTTTTGCAGGATAAGGAGTATCACTTTGTGGAGCACCACCCAATGCTAATGCAAATTTAGAATTGTCGCAAGTGCAAATCATAAATAAACCATCAACTGTCATTTTTGTACATTCATTTACGGCCAAATGCGGACAAGCCAAATCATAGGCAAAAAATGTATCATTAGTACCTCGATAGACTACAATTCCTTTTATACCACCATTAATTTCAACAGTACCACCAACAAACAAAAGGTCGTTATTTGTAGGGTTGTTTAAAAAAACGGTAGTGTTTACCGCTACGTCTGGTAAAATAGGATTGTTATCATCTGTTGTGTTACAGGCCAATAATCCTATAAAAAGTAAAAATGTAACTGCTATTTTCATCAAAAGTAATTTTTTGGCAAGTTACAAATAAATGTAAATATTTTGTATATTTGTTGTCTAATCTCATCTCAAACAAAATAGAGCTGAGATTTTTTTATTTCTATCCCGAGGCTTCGGGAGGTTTTATAGTTGAAGTTAATGTCAACTATAAAAGAATAGTTATTTTATTGACTTTGAGCTTGACTTGAAGTCGTAAATCAAAAATTAGCGTTATGAGTAAAGTATCTTATTATACAGCAGAAGGGTTAAAAAAACTAAGAGAAGAACTAGAACAGTTAGAACATGTTGAAAGACCAAGAGTAACCAATGATATTGCTGAGGCAAGAGATAAAGGTGATTTAAGTGAAAATGCAGAATATCATGCAGCAAAAGAAGAGCAATCTTTATTAGAATTTAAAATTGCACAATTAAAAAATGTTGTAGCATCTGCAAGATTGATTGACGAGTCTCAATTAGACACCTCTAAAGTGTTGGCATTGTCAAATGTAAAAATTAAAAATACTGCTAATAATATGGAGTTTAACTATACTTTAGTAGCCAACTCTGAAGCAGATTTTAAAACTGGGAAAATATCTGTAGATTCTCCTATAGGTAAAGGTTTGTTAGGTAAAAAAGTTGGTGAAGTCGCTGAAGTAATTGTGCCTAACGGTATTATGAAATTTGAAATTTTAGAAATAACTAGATCTTAATAAAATGTCAATTTTTACTAAAATAATTAGCGGTGAAATACCCTGTTACAAAGTTGCTGAAAATGATGATTTCTTTGCTTTCTTAGATATTAATCCGAATGCAAAAGGACATACTTTAGTGGTGCCTAAAAAAGAAGTGAATAAACTATTTGATTTAGATAAAGAAACTTACCAAGGTCTTATGGAGTTTTCAAGAAAAATAGCTTTGTCTATAGAAAAGACTATACCTTGTAAAAGAGTAGGCTTGACAGTTATTGGCTTAGAAGTACCTCATGTACATGTACATTTAATTCCGTTAAATTCAATGAAAGATGCTACTTTTCAGCAAAAAGTTACATTGACTGAAAATGAATTTAAACAAATAGCGAATGCTATTTCTAGAAAAATTTAGTCAAGATTTTAACTGATATGTTTCTCCCTTCCCTTTGGGAAGGGTTGGGGATGTAATTTCTACAATTCTTTTAGTATAACACTCATTGTAGTACCTACGCCTAATTCAGATTTTTCAACTTGAATTTTACCCTTGTGATAATCTTCAATAATCCTTTTGGTTAATGATAGTCCAAGACCCCATCCTCGTCTTTTTGTAGTATAACCGGGTTCAAATATTTTTTTATAACTACTTTTAGGGATGCCTTTACCGGTATCTTTAACTTGAATTTGAACAAATTTAACACCTTTAGACTGTACTTTTATTCGCAGAGTTCCTTTACCCTCCATGGCATCAATTGCATTTTTCACTAAATTTTCTATCACCCAAGTAAATAATTGCTGATTGATCATGGCGTAAATTTTATCATTTTCATCTGTATCAAAATGATAATCAATCAATTTTGAACTTCTTGAAGCGTAATAATCAAAAGATTTTTTTGTTTCAAGTACAATATTATGTCTTGTAAGTTTAGGTACAGAACCTATTTTAGAAAACCTGTTAGCAATGGTATTTAAGCGTTCAATATCTTTTTCAATTTCTAGTACTGTAGTCTCGTCAGTATTGTCCATTCTCAAAATTTCAACCCATCCTAATAAAGAGGAAAGTGGTGTGCCAATTTGATGAGCTGTTTCTTTTGCCATACCCGCCCAAAGCTTATTTTGTTCAGCAACTTTATTCGATTTAAAGACTAAATAAATGACAATTCCAAAAAGACATAATATCAATAATAAGGCTAAAGGGTAGTATTTTAGTTTATTTAAAAGATTGGAGTTGGTATAATAAATATAGTCAGTTGTTGGTCCTTTTTTAGCTTCACGATTTATGGCTAACGGCTCATTGTCTTTTTTCATTTCAGCCAATTGAGTGGAGAGATACATTCTGTCTTTCGCCGACAAATCATTATAAGAATGAACCCCTTCTTCAACATCTAAATTAAACCAAGCCTTAATTAGACCGTCTTCAAGCGTAATAATCATTGGGATATTATTATTACTACTAATAATTTTTGTTTCAAGATTTATATCAGCATCCAAATCAGGAGAATTCATATTCTTTAAGGCTTCAGCCAGAACCTCCATTTTAATTCGCTCTTCTTGCTTAAAGCTTTTAAAGAAAGTGTTTGTGTTCCATAATATAAGAGCAACTAGCAGAAAAGCTGCAATTACTATTATCCATCTAAGGGCACTTTTATTTAGGGGAAGAATCATTAATGACAAATATAAAATTATCTCTCATAATAACTAAAAAAAATAGTTGTTATTATGTTTTTATATTCAGTATTATTGTATCTTATTAACAATTTATGATTACAATAGATACAAAACAGATTTCAACACAGAAATTACATGCCTATTTATTAAGTGCAATTGCACCCAGACCTATTGCGTTTGCTAGTACTGTAGATGTAAATGGATGTCCTAATTTGTCGCCATTTAGTTTTTTTAATGTATTTAGTGCAAATCCGCCAATACTTATTTTTTCTCCCGCAAGACGTGTTAGAGACAATACTACAAAACATACCTTAGAAAACATACTTGAAACCAACGAAGTAGTCATAAATGTGGTTAATCATGCTATTGTACAACAAATGTCTTTGTCAAGTACAGAATATGCAAAAGATGTTAATGAGTTCGATAAAGCTGGCTTTACGATGCTGCCATCTGAGGTGGTAAAACCTTTTAGAGTGGCAGAATCACCTATACAGCTTGAATGTAAAGTAAATGAGATTATTGCTTTAGGTAATGATGGTGGTGCAGGAAATTTGATTATTTGCGAAGTGTTGAAAATTCATATTAGCAAAAACGTATTGGATGAAAACGATATGATAGATCAAAAAAAATTAGATTTAGTAGCTAGAGCAGGAGGGAGTTATTATTCAAGAGCAAAAAACGGATTTTTCGAAATACCAAAACCTTTGAGTGTTTTGGGAATTGGAGTAGATCAGATTTCAACAGAAATTAAAAACAGCAATATACTAACAGGGAATAATTTAGGGATGTTGGCAAATGTTGAAAAACTACCTAATCAACAAGATGTTGATAACTTTGCTAAGGATAATCAGCAATATATAGGTTTAAAAACACTAGAAAAACATAAATTTGCACAAGAATTTTTAGAAAATAACGATGTAAATAGTGCTTGGAAAGTACTCTTAATTAAATAAAACAATGGAAATTACAGGAAAAATAAAAAAAATTGATGAAACTAAAACTTATGGAGCAAGTGGTTTCAGAAAACGAGAATTGGTGGTAACTACAGATGAGCAATATCCTCAAATGTTACAAGTTGAATTTATTCAAGACAAATGTGATTTGTTAAATACTTATCAGGTTGGTGAAGAGGTTAAAGTAAGTATCAATTTACGTGGTAGAGAATGGATAAATCCTGAAGGAGAAGCAAAATATTTTAATTCTATTCAAGGGTGGAGAATTGAAAAAATGCAAGCAACAACAAATGAAGTTCCGCCAGTACCTGCTGCAGAAGCTTTTGAGCCAGCCACTACAGTTACTGATGCTGAACCAGACGATTTACCATTTTAGTGAGATAGCAATTTTTTAAGTGAAACGAAGAAAAATTGTGGTATCGAACTAATCTCGCATTTATTGCGGGATCTCATTAAGAGATAAAGAAAGATTATTTAATCTAACTCATTCTGATTATGAAGTGTATTTCGATGATTTAGAGTTTAAAATTTAAAACAAAAACCTTTTAGTATCTTGCTAAAAGGTTTTTTTAGTGAGACCCAATTTTCAAATGTAGCATATGACTATATTTGAAAACTGTTTGTCGAACTAATTCCGCTGGAAAGCGGAATCTATTTATAGCTATAGATATTTACTTATCACATTAAATGATATTTCTCTCCGATAAATTATGGTTTCCATCAGTCGAAACTTCTTCTCCAGAAGGTGTCATTGCATTTGGCGGTGATTTGTCAGTTGAAAGGTTGTTATTAGCCTATAAAAGTGGAATTTTTCCATGGTACAATCAAGGTGAACCCATAATTTGGTACGCTCCAGAGCAAAGAATGGTATTATTTCCATCTGAGTTGAAAGTCTCAAAAAGCACAAAAAAATTGTTGCGAAAAGAGGTTTTTGAAGTGACATTCAATCAAAATTTTGAAGAAGTAATAAAACAGTGTAAAATTATTTCTAGAAATGGGCAGGTAGGAACTTGGATAACTGATGAAATGGAGCAAGCCTATTTGCAATTGCATAAATTTGGGCATGCAAAATCGGTTGAAGTTTGGTTAAATGATGAATTGGTAGGCGGTTTGTATGGTGTAGATCTGGGGTCAGTTTTTTGTGGAGAGAGTATGTTTAGTAAAGTGTCAAATGCTTCTAAAATTGCCTTTATTTATTTGGTTGAAAAATTGAGAAAAGAGCAGTATAAAATTGTAGATTGCCAAGTGTATAATGACTATTTAGCAAGCTTTGGAGCAAAAGAAATACCTAGAGCTGAATTTTTAAAGTATCTTTGAATATGAAATTAAAATCGACACTTAAAATTGTAGCTGTTTTAACTTTGGTGTTTCTAAATGTAGGATGCGACCAATTGTCAAAAAAAATAGCTAGAGAACATATAACTCCGAATGAAAGTATAGCTGTAATAAAAGATAATTTTATACTGATGAATGTTGAAAATACAGGTGCAGCATATAGTGTTGGTTCTAATTTGAATCCTGTAATAAAGAAGATACTTCTACAAATAATTCCTGCAACAGTATTGCTAGTTTTATTGTGGCTATCCTTGGTGAAATCAAAATACCCCAAAGAAATGGTCTTTGGCTTTTGTTTTATTATTGGTGGAGGTATTGGTAATGTGTTTGATAGAATTGTTTATGGTTCAGTAACCGATTTTATGTATATTGACTTAGGTTTTTTTAACACCCAAATATTTAATATGGCAGATGTTTCTATTGTGGTTGGTTCGTTAATTATTGTAGCATTCACTTTTGTTGGTAAAAATGAGGCATTAAAAGAACATCAAGAAATAATTTAAAATTATGAGTATAAAAAACGTACAATTACAAGTTGATAATTGGATTAAAAAACATGGCGTTCGTTATTTTAATGAATTGACAAATATGGCTCAATTAACTGAAGAAGTTGGTGAAGTAGCCAGAATTATTTCAAGACGCTATGGAGAACAAAGCGAAAAAGAAAGTGATAAAAATAAAGATTTGGGTGAAGAATTGGCAGATGTGTTGTTTGTAGTGTTGTGCTTGGCAAATCAAACAGGTGTTGATTTACAAGATTCTTTCGATAAAAAAATGGATGTTAAAACTAAACGCGATCACGATCGTCATCACAATAATGAAAAATTAAAATGACCTTTACTGAAAAAATAAAAACAGCTTTTTTTTGGGGAAAAGTAGCACGAATAGCAATACCTTTTTTTATAATATTAGTAATTATCTCTTTGTTTTTTAATAGTTTTACGTCAGTAATAAACTTTAATCTAACAGAAATTAAAGCTCAAAATTTTGAGGAAGGAAAATGGAAAATTTTCTTTTCAACTAAAGTTATTACAAGTATTTTGTATGGTGTGTGGATAGCTCATAAGAATATAAATTAACGATATCTTGTCATTCAGTCCCGATGTTTCGGGAGAAATGAAATGTAGTGAAGAATCTATATAATACACTTCATACTATTTCTAGTTTTAGACTCTTCGGTCGTTCCTTCCTTTGAATGACATTGTAGCTATTACGTTACATCAACTCTTCTTATCCTTTAAAAAAGAATACAAAACAGATTGAAAAAATGATAGCAATAAGCTAAAAAGCAGAGCGTATAATAGTCCTGAAACTGCAAATCCTGTAATTAATTTACTTGCCAATAAAATAATAATGGCGTTAATTACAAACAGGAACAACCCTAAAGTAATAATGGTTATAGGTAAAGTTAAGATGACAAGTACAGGTTTTACAAAAATTCGTAGTAAACCTAATACTACAGCTACAATAATTGCAGTAGTATAAGATTCAACATAGATGCCGGGTAATATATTTGCTAAAACAACAACAGCAATTGCTGTAAGTAGCATTTTTAGTATAATTTTCATATTTTTTAACTATTTTATCTCTGTGGATAGTATATAAGTGTCAATTTATATGCCAAACTTAATGTTGTATAAATTCAATCACATAATTGTAAAAATCTTTAGGATTTTCAGCATGTAACCAATGACCTGCGTTTTTGACAGTTTTAATTTCTGCCTTAGGGAAATGAGCTTTAATTAAAGTGATGTCATCATCAGTTATATAACCAGAATTTCCTCCTTTTAGGAATAGTACTTTACCTTCAAACACTGTCATTGAAGGTAGTGCAGTACCTATCTCGTCAATATTTTCAATCAATGCTGAAAGGTTAAAACGGAATGCCAACTGTTCTTTGGTTTTCCAATACACATTTTTTAATAAGAATTGTCTAATTCCCCATTCTGAGATGTAGTTTTTTAAGACATCTTCTACTTCATTTCTTGATTTCTGTATCGAAAAATCAATAGCATTTAATCCTTCTAAAATAAAATCATGATGTCTCGGATAAAATTTTGGTCCAATATCAGCTATGATGATTCTTTTAACTTTTTCAGGATGTGTCACAGCAAATAGCATGGCAGTTTTTCCTCCCATAGAGTGACCTAAAACAATTACTTTTTTTAGTTGATGGTGATTTATATACTTTAAAAGATCATCGACAAGAACTTCGTAATTGAATTCATCATCAAAAAAACTTCTACCGTGATTACGCTGATCTATCAAATGGACTTCATAGTTCTCTGAAAATTTATTTCCGAGGGTTTTCCAATTGTCACCCATGCCTAAAAAACCATGAATTATCAATAGAGGTTCACCTTTGCCTATTATTTTTGAATGGAGAATATCCATTATTGTAATTTATGTAAATA
>Ga0209633_10002497_pt1 | contig 17698 bp, 15 predicted proteins | sample Cruoilmetagenom1_FD_187290 | JGI IMG/M metagenome (GOLD analysis project Ga0209633, IMG submission 187290) | Oil polluted marine microbial communities from Coal Oil Point, Santa Barbara, California, USA - Sample 1 (SPAdes) (version 2) | ecosystem: Environmental > Aquatic > Marine > Oil seeps ... | reverse complement strand
TCATTCAATACCTTTATATTTTCCATGCAAATGTATTAATTTTATCAATATTGATGTGTTATATTTGCAATTATATATGAAGATAGTCAAACTTGATGCCATAGATTCAACAAATTCCTATTTAAGAAATTTGGTAAAACGAACAAATGTTGAAAATGGAACCGTAGTCACTTCTGAATTTCAAACCAAAGGAAGAGGATTAAATGACAATAAATGGAATTCAGAAAAAGGTAAAAATCTAACATTTAGCGTTTTAATTAAGTTTGATGATTTTAATATAGCCAATCAGTATTTTCTAAACTATTGTATAGCTATAGCTTTATATAATGTTTTAAAATATTATATACCCAATAAATTATTTGTCAAATGGCCTAACGACATTATGTCAGAAGGGAACAAAATATGTGGCATTTTAACAGAATGTGTAGTGAAAAACTCTAAAGTTTCTTATGCTATTGTTGGTGTTGGTCTTAATGTAAATCAAGATATTTTTCCTAAAAACATCAATAAGGTGACTTCTATAAAAAAAAGATTAAATACAGCTATTGATAGGGAGGAATTATTGCAGAAAATTTTGATTGAAATTCAGTATCAATTGATAGCTATAAAGAAAAAGGAATTTGTTAAATTAAAAGATGATTACGAAAGTGTTTTATATAAAAAAGGAATTCCCTCCATGTTTAAAGATAAAAATAACACTAAATTTTTAGGTAGAATAATTGGTACTTCAGTAAAAGGAAATTTGCTCATTGAACTTGAAAATGAAATGGTAAAAGAATTTGGTTTGAAAGAAATTAAATTTATTTAGTTTAATTTAAATCTTCTCTATATTTTCTGCTAATGTATTGATGAATTTTTGAATTGGGTTTTTAATCATCATGGCCATCATAGCATTGAACTGGCCTTCAAATACCAATTGCACTTCACTAAAATCTTCGTCTCGTTTATGAATGGTACCTGTAAGCGTAAAAGGGAATTTATCGTTTGTGGAAGCTAAAACAACAAGATTGTCGGTATTTTTTTCTTTCATTTTAAGCCTTATTTCAGGCATACCTTTTAAGGAGAATAGAAAAGAATCATCATTGGCTTCAAATTTTTCAGTGTTCTCCGGCATTAATTGTTCAAAATTTTCAACTTTCGTTAAAAACTCAAAAACCTCGCTATGCGTTTTTTTTACAGTTATTTTGTTAGTTTCTAAATTCATATTTTGGGTTACATATTTTATGCATGAGTCCTAGTTTAATGTTTGACATTTATCCTAGCCACTCACTTGGTTTTCTGCGCCAATTTTCTAAAGTAAATAAATCATCTTCTGGAACATATTCTCTAGTCACCGCTTGCTTTATTAAATTATCATAATCGCTTATGGTAGTTAATTCGATCTCTGATGCTTTAAAATTTTGTGTAGCAACTTCAAAACCATAAGAAAAAATAGCCACCATGCCCTTAACCTTAACTTCTTGTTCTTTTAATGCTCTTACAGCATTTAGGCTACTATTACCGGTACTTATCAAATCTTCAACAACTACAACAGATTGGTGTTTTTCAATATGACCTTCAATTTGATTTTGTCTACCGTGTTTTTTAGCTTCAGGTCTAACATAAATAAATGGCAATCCAAGTTCTTGTGCAACTAATGCTCCAATGGCAATAGCTCCTGTGGCTACACCGGCAATAGCATCCGGTTTACCATATTTTTGATCAATGATTTTAGATAAACATTCTCTAATAAAGGTTCGTATCTGTACATGAGATAAAATGATCCTATTATCACAGTATATAGGCGATTTCCATCCTGATGCCCATGTAAAAGGATTTTTGGGACTCAGTTTTATTGCCTTTATTTGTAAAAGAAACTCAGCGGTTTCTTTAGCCATATTTTTTTCAAAAATCATAATAACAAATCTAAACAAATTTATTTTAACTTTATAGCTAAATGATTAAAGTACTACGCACAATTTTTTTTAATAATTTCCCTATTTACCTAACTGACGATTTAAAGTATAAATCTGAAACCAATTTTTATAATATTGAAGAGGCTGATTTGCTTACTTTAATTCACGATTTAGAATTGGGTTTATTGGAAAAAGTGTATTTATATGATGTTAATTTTGATAATTTGTGGGAACATTTTTCTAGTCAGTTTAAAATAGTTAAGGCCGCAGGCGGGAAAGTTTACAATCTGAATAATGAAATTTTATTTATTTATAGAAATGATAAATGGGATTTACCCAAAGGGAAAATTGAAAAAAATGAGACCCCTGAACAAGCGGCCATAAGAGAGGTGGAAGAAGAAACAGGAGTTAAAGGATTAAAAATTGTAAAGCCATTAGAAACAACATTTCATATCTATAAATTTAAACAAAAACAGATATTAAAAATTAGCTATTGGTATAAAATGGAGACTTCTTTTAAAGGTATATTAAATCCACAACAAGAAGAAGGAATTTCAAAAGTGGAATGGCTTAGTCAACAAGAAATTAAAAAAGTTATAAAAAATACCTATGCTAATATTAAATTGTTGATGGCTAATTAACCTTTCTAGCTTATTAAACACTAGAAGGACTAATTTTCACTACATAACTCGATAAACAGGATATTCTAAATGTGCTTTTTCATAATATTTACTTTGTTGATGTAGCCATTGAAGCTGAGCATACCAGTTATTGGCAAATTCTATATCAGTCTCTTTTTTAGTGGTAAATTTATGCTTTATACTGGGATTATTATCTAATAGTTCTTTTGCCAAATCCTCCCAAACATAAGGTGAAAATCCCTCTTTCTGTTGTAAAACAGTATCAAAAAAATTCCAGTTAAAAAAAGAATCTGGAGCCTGAGGTTCTAATGTTTCTAATAAGTATCGAATTGCCGGCTGATCAGTATAGATCAAAAAATCTCCTTTGCGAAAAGACATTTCTTTTTTAGTTAAACCCACAGAAGTATTAAAATGTTGATAATGACCTTCATAGGTTAAAGTCCTAGTTTTATAATCGATAATCTTATAGGCCTCAACATGTATAATAGTATCTTGTTGTAATACTTTTGTTTCCACTTGATTGAGCTTTAACAATTCAATGATATTATGCCAGCCTTGAGGAATAATGTAGGCAGTTGGAATACTTATTTCTAGCTTAGGCTTAAAATAATTCTGATAAATAATTTCTTTGGTAAAAGGTTTGTCTCTAAAGTATTTTAATCGTTGTGCTCCTGTAATTTTACTGGTTATCATTTTTCCTTCAAAACCCTTAAAATGTAAGGTGGTCGTTTTAGAGGTATCAATACTCCAATCTAACGGATACGTTTTATGTTGTAGTATGTTTTTATATGCATTACTGCGTAATTCTTTAATTTTATCGGTATCAACTTCAATGATCTCTATCATAGTTTTCAACATCTCATAAGTTCCTATAACTCGCTGCTTATAAGGTTTTAGCATATGGGTTTCAATCATCATGCCTAAGGTGTTAAATAAGGTAGTATAGCCTGTTGAATATCTGGGATAATCCAAAAATTGAGAAAATCCTTTTTCTGGAACACTATTAAAAACATTTACATATGGGGTGATATCCCACTTTTTCTTGGTCAATTTTTTCTCAAGTTCTGGCATTAAAGACTTGTGAAGATAAGTTCCTAAATGGCCACCTAATTTATTGTGTTGGGTAAATAAATGTGTAAGTGTATATTGATAATCGGCACCATTGCTTACATGGGTATCAATAAATACATCTGGCTGTACCAATTGAAAAATTTGAGTAAAAGTTTTGGCATTTTTGGTATCGCATTTGATAAAATCACGATTTAGATCATAGTTTCTAGCATTGCCTCTAAAGCCATATGCTTTCGGTCCATTTTGATTGGTTCTGGTGGAAGTATTTCTATTCAAACTACCACCTACATTATAAATAGGTATAGTAACGATAACCGTATTTTTAGGCATAGCTATTTTGCCATTAGCTATATCTCTAAACAATAACATGGTAGCATCAATACCATCACTCTCTCCGGGATGTATACCATTGTTGATTAAAAGAATACGTTTATTTTTTCTAATCTTAGTAAAATCGAATTCGGCATTACTATTCAATATAACCAAATGTAAGGGTTTACCGGAGTCAGTTTCTCCAATTTCTTGAACGGAAATTTCTGAATAGCTTGTGGCTAAATTCAAATAAAAATCAATGGTTTGATCATAAGTTGCTGTTTCTGCCCCTTGACTCTTTTCAAAAACAGTAATTAATATATTTTTTTTTTGGCTATTTGAAATATGGATAAAACATAAGAAGAAAGCAGTCAGTAAAATTTGTTTCATTAATTTTTTATAAATTTTAGGGTAGTCATTTTATAATCGTTTTTAATTTTAATCAAATACATTCCACTATCTAAATCATTTATATTTATATTTTCATTAGTAGTAGTTTCAAATGATTTTTTTACCAATTGTCCTTGTAAATTATATACTGAAACCGTAATTGAGTCAGTCTCATGTGAAGCAATTTTTAAAAAGTTACTGGTAGGGTTTGGAATCAACGTATAAAATGTTTTTTGATGATTAAAATCATTGACAGCCAATGTACCTTGATCTAAGTTAATCAGTTGAGCCAATAATCTTACATAAGCAGCTTGATTTGTAATTGATGGTTCTGTGATTTCCCAAGAATTTCCGGCAATAGAATTAAAATTTAAATAACTTTTTTGCATTGGTTGATTATAAGGAGGAGACAATGAGGTATCTGCATTATAATTGGCATTAGCACCACCTGTTACATAACCGGGAGCAGGACCAAAAGTAGAAGTTTCCGTATCATCCCATATACTACCATCTGCAAACCAAGCATGATAGATTTGATTAGCACTTTTTTCTGCTCCAATGCTTACCATATTTGATAGATAAACCAGACCAAGTGGATTTACACCATGAAAATAATGAATATGTTCCTTTGCTCTTAATATATAAGATGAATTAGAATTTGTATTGATATCATATTCATCCAATATAAAATTCAAATTGCCAAAATTAGACTTTTGGATATTACTGCCCCAATGATAAGTCCAGTCATTAGCATAAGCCCTGTAGAGATCTAGGTTACTAAACTCAAAATAATTATTATCATTACTAGTAGCAGTAGCAATGGCCGCATCTAGAATTCTATTTTTAAGAGGAAGAGACACACCGGATATGGTTGTGAAATGGAGTAGAGCATCTACACTCATGATATCGTAATTATTCCATATTTCAGATAAATTGATATCATTAAGATGGTTCCCAATATATTGCTGAAATCTATCATCAGCCGTTATGTCAAATAGGTAAATGGCTGCATTTAATGCCATTTTTCTTTGCTGATCAAAAGTCCTGTCAGCATCACCGGATACCACAGAAAGGTCGTCACAATTTTCATCTAAAGTTGCATTCTCTATGCGTGGTTCAACATAATTCCAAGTTAAAAGAGCCTTGTCTTTGAGTATTTGTGAATAACTGTTCATACTTGAAATTGTAGAAAATACTTTTGCTGCATGAGCCAACATCGTACTAGCTGCAATAGCAGAAGAGGTACAAGTTTTTTCATAATATCTAATCGCTGTATTCACACTCGGAGGTGATGAGCTGTTCTCATTATAATTTCTTGCTCCAATCTTTATATGTACAGACCCATCAGTATTTATCATTTTTAACAACCAATCTAATTCCCATTTAATTTCATCTATAAGGTCAGGAATGTTATTTCCGGACTCAGGAATATTCCAATTGTCACCAAATATAGAAGGATTGTTAGTGTAAGCCCAAAGTAAATCATGTATTGGAGATTCTGCAAAAGTTACATATTTGTTATAATCGCCTGCATCAAACCAGCCACCGCTCATGTCTTTAGCTGTACTTGCATTATTTTGCTGATGCACATCACGAGCTTGAGTATCTTGACTAAAAGACGTAGCATCTATGTAACCATTCAATGTATAAGGTGTAACTTTTGCAATACCACAGCGGTTATAATAAAAAGATTTTGTAGCTGTTTTTAATACCTCGTTGTAGACATTGTCCGCAATTGTAAAAGTATCTGAACGCTCATTTTTGGCAACATCATAAATATAATAATCACCATTTTGTGTTACACTACTAAAATCAAACCACCAACCTTTGTCACCAGACTGATTATGCGTGGATCCATTATTCCAAACTGTTGGGTTTCCAGAAAAAACAATAGTGTTATTGTTGGCATTTCTTACTTCTAAAATAGTACTTGGTGTATAACTATCGGTGGCATTGAAACCAATTTGCGGATTACTGATCACAGCAACTTTGGTGTGATTTGGTTTATAACCAAATTGATCTACATGAATAAACTTGCTAGTTTGTGCGAATAAAAAAAGTGGGTTGAGAATCAAAAAGAATAGTAATTTTTTCATCTCTAAAATATTTTTGTTTTCAAATATAAACATTTTATTATGATATACTCTTGTGCTTCTTTAGATTAACTGTATTTTTGCCGCTTATTAAAAATACCATGACAGATTTTATAAGAAAACGAACTGCAAATGCAAAGAACGATATCTTAAGTGGCCTCACAGTGGCCTTAGCTTTAGTACCTGAAGCTGTTGCTTTTGCTTTTGTGGCAGGGGTAGATCCTTTGGTTGGTTTATATGCCGCTTTTATGATTGGATTGATTACCTCGATTTTTGGAGGAAGACCGGGCATGATCTCCGGTGCAACGGGTGCTTTGGCTGTTGTAATGGTTGCCTTAGTAGCTAAAGGAAATGACATGGGGATTGAAGGAGAAAATCTTGGACTTTACTATTTATTTGCTACCGTAATTCTAATGGGAGTTATACAGATGTTGGCCGGTGTTTTTAAATTAGGAAAGTTTGTTCGTTTAATACCACACCCGGTAATGATGGGTTTTGTAAACGGATTGGCGATAGTAATATTCCTATCTCAACTAGGTATGTTTAAAGAAAATATTAAAGATGTTTTTGGGAATAATAAAATAAAAACACATTCTGTTGAAAGAATAATGGATATCAAGGGTGATCATGTTTATGATACCCATACAGGTAATCTTCAATTTACAATAAATGAGGATAAGTTATTTCAACCAATTAATTCAATAGCATCCTACCAGATTGTTGACAGTCAAGTATTCGACCTGAAAACAAAAAAAGTAAAATTCAACATTGAAAAAGATGGTATTTTTCAAATAGAAAAGAAAGGTGTTGCTAAAAAGTTTTTACCAACTCCTAAATTATTACTAATGGTCGGATTGGTTTTATTAACCATGTTATTAATGTTTGGCTTGCCTAAAATATCAAAAAAAATACCAGACGGATTGGTCGCTATATTAGTGGTTTCTGCCATTGTTATATTTGGAAAATTAGACGTTGCCACTGTTGGCAGTTTTATTAGAGAAGGTGGAGGTGAAGGATTAAAAGGTGGATTGCCACTTTTTCAGTCGGATATTTTTGAAAAAATACCATTTACATGGAAAACCTTAAAGTTTATAGGGCCTTATGCATTGATTTTAGCGGCAATTGGACTGATAGAATCGTTGATGACGTTAAATTTGATTGATGAATTAACAGATACAAGAGGAAATTCTAACAGAGAATGTGTGGCTCAAGGTGGAGCGAATATCATTACTGGTCTTTTTGGAGGAATGGGTGGTTGTGCTATGATCGGACAATCTCTAATTAATATAAAAGGAGGTGGTAGAGGTAGACTTTCAGGAATTGTAGCAGCATTAGCCTTATTGGCCTTTATTTTATTTGCATCAGGATTAATAGAACAAGTGCCCATAGCAGCCTTAGTTGGTGTAATGTTTATGGTAGTTATTGGTACTTTTGCATGGAGTAGTTTTAGAATTTTAAATAAAATCCCACTGAGTGATGTTATTGTCTTGATTACAGTTTCTGCATTAACTGTAATTTTCGATTTGGCAATAGCAGTTATAGCTGGTGTTATTATTAGTGCATTGGTATTTTCTTGGGAAAATGCAAAACGTATTAGAGCTCGTAAACGCACAAAAGAAGATGGTACTAAGATTTATGAAATCTGGGGACCTCTTTTCTTTGGGAGTATTCAAGAGTTTAATAATAAGTTTGATATTAAAAATGATCCTGAAAAAGTAGAAGTAGACTTTATCGAATCTCGAATAAGTGATCATTCTGCTATTGAAGCTATTTTCAATCTGGTAAATAAATATGAAGCCGCAGGTAAAACAATAAAATTAAAACATCTGAGTGAAGATTGTAAGGTGTTACTTTATAAATCAAACCCTCATTTCCATCAGGTTATTGTGGAAGATATTGACGATCCACGTTATCATTTAGCGGAAAATCCAGAAAAATTTACCAAAGGGCTTGGTGAGTATACGCATAATTAATTTAGAGGCAAATTTGTGATTTTCATTTTTTGAAAGATTATTTTAATCAATGCAGGTAGGTTCAGGATGAGTTTTTAATATAATAAATGTAATATTGTAGAAACCAATCTTAATTGTATCTAATTATGAAAAATTTACTGCTGACTATATTTGTATTCTTATTTTTTAGCACACTTTTACATGCCGAAATAGTACTTCCAAAAGTTGTGAGTAGCCATATGGTCTTACAACGTAATACTCCGGTTAAAATTTGGGGAACTGCAGATAAACGAGAAAACATTATTGTTTCTTTTAATGGTCAGACCATCAAAACCAGAGCCGATAAAAATGGGTATTGGCAGGTTGTATTGAAAAGCATGCAAGCAGGTGGTCCTCTTAAAATGTTGATTAAGGGTAAAAACACAATTGAATTAACTAATATCTTAATTGGAGATGTTTGGATTTGCTCTGGTCAATCCAATATGGAAATGTCTGTAAAAAATTCAAATAATCCAAATGAAGAAATTACTGCAGCTAATTATCCAATGATTCGCCTTTTTACAGTGCCAAGAACAATTAGTTCAACACCTAAATCTGATATTAGTGATGGTGCCTGGTTGGAATGTTCTTCTGAAAATATTGCTGAATTTTCAGCCGTTGCTTATTATTTTGCTAGAAAATTACAAAAAGAAATAGATGTACCTATAGGTTTGGTGTATAGTAGTTGGGGAGGAACCGGTGTAGAAACCTGGACAAGCGAAGAAGGACTTAGTACTCAAAAAGGATTCAAAAGTGCATTAGAGAATCTCAAAAATTTTAGTCCTGAAACATATGCTAAAATTAGAGAGAAAAAATTATTGGATATAACAGGACCATTGCCAAATGAAGATTTAGGATTGGTTGGTGATAATGCAATCTGGGCTCAATCTACACACGATTTTTCATTATGGAAAACGATGGAATTACCTCAATTATGGGAAAATGCAGGATTGATAGATTTAGATGGAATTATTTGGTTTCAAACCGACTTTGAGTTAGATGAAGATGAGGCAAAAAATACCATATCAATTCATTTAGGACGTATTGATGATTCTGATAATACCTATCTAAATGGAATTAAAGTAGGTGGAATGGTTGAAAAGTATAACATTGATAGAATCTACCCTGTTGAAAGTGGAACTGCTACAACAGGAAAAAATGTTTTAGTGGTTAGAGTTGAAGACCTAAGGTTTGTTGGTGGGTTCAGTTCTTCTAAAGCCGATTTATATATACAGACAAGTAAGAGAAAAATCCCTTTAGCAGGGCTTTGGAAATACCGTATTGGAAAAGGGATTATTGCAGCAAGAAATGCTGGAAATCCTAATGCCATGCCATCATTGTTGTATAATGGTATGATACATCCTCTTCTACCTATGACAATTAAAGGTGCAATATGGTATCAAGGCGAACACAATGCGAGTAGGGCTTATGAATATCGTAAACTATTCCCGAATATGATTACTGACTGGAGAAAACAATTTAATCAAGGAAATTTTCCATTTTTATATGTACAATTGGCCAATTTTATGAAAGCTGATAAAGAACCTGCTGATAGTAATTGGGCAGAATTACGTGAAGCACAATCTATGACGCTTAAAAACACACCAAACACAGGAATGGCCGTAATTATAGATGTGGGCGAAGCAAATGACATCCATCCAAAAAATAAACAAGACGTTGGTAAACGTTTGGCCCTAGAAGCACTAAAAAAAGTGTATCATAAAAAGCATACTTCAAGTCCTGCATTTGCATCAATGCAAGTTGTTAATGATACGGTTAGAATTGTTTTTAAAGAAGTAGGGGGCGGATTAATGGTAAAGAACCGTTATGGCTATGTTAATGGTTTTACTATAGCTGGTGCCGATAAAAAGTTTCATTGGGCAAAGGCCTATATTGAAAATAATAACACCATTGTAGTAATTTCTGATGCTGTGACCGAGCCAATAGCTGTACGTTATGCATGGGCTAATAATCCAGATGACGTGAATCTTTATAATTCTGAAACGTTGCCGGCAGACCCTTTTAGAACAGATGATTGGCCGGGTATTACCATTGATAATAGGATTAAATATTGAGAACTTAGCATTGAGTTATGCTAACTCTTTATAAATTTTTGGACCCTATGATGTTGTTGAGTGTTTATTTTAATAAAGTAAATTCCTGATGTCAAATTGGAGATGTCAATTTTATATGTATTAGGTGTTTTTATTTTTTTTACAATTTTACCAGATTGTTCTAGTATTAAAATTTCATTAACAATTTCAATTTCATTTCTCAACCTAATATTTAAATAATTAGAACTGGGGATCGGATAAATGGAGAAATCTGAAACTGAATAATCATTAGAAGATAAGGTGTCAATTGTTCCATCATTATTAGCATCTTCACAATAATTTTCCAAAAACCAAACTTGTGAATTATCTGCAAAATCATTCCAACCAGAATTACATTTGTAATTGAAATCAGATTCGGGTCTAATTGTAATATAGGTGTCAGTAACCTCTAATTCGGGCATTATACCCATGTCTTTTTGTGCCATACTACCATTACCCAATGCAACTGTAGCTGCGTTATTATCTCCTTTAAATACATAATCTGTCATAGCTTGAACTAATCTATTGGTTGAATATACATCAAGGGCATCATAAGGTCGATAACCACCACTAACAGATCCAGTATAGGAGAGTTGATGATTGGCTTCATAAGAATAAGTATTTGTAGTCCCATTATATTCAAATTCATAAGTATGGTTGGGATCCTTGTCAGATTTAATGGTTATAAAATCTTTATCTGAATTAGGAATAGAAATCAACTGATACATGGCTCTTGTTGCTCTAGGATCGGTGGCATAAATTGCATTACCTTGATCAGTAAAATCATCATAACTTTGTAAAACTAATAACTTTACATCTGAAGGATAATTTTTTAAATCATTATCATCTACAAGAAGCGTAAACCAAGGAGCAAGCATCATAATAAACCTACCATCTTTTCCCCAATTTAAATTGCTAAATACTTCTTTCCCTAACCAAATTGTAGATCCCGCACCATAAGAATGACCCATTAATCCAATTTTTGAAGTATTGATCCAATCAGTATATAAATTTGCCGCTTCTTGAATCATAAAAAGAGAATTAGCATAACTTTCTTGTATGTTGCCAGGGTTTAAATTATAAATATCTACTACCGAATAACCCAAACTTGCAATATATTTTAAATTCTTATCATAACTCTCTACATTTCGTCCCCATCCATTAATAAAAAAGATTGTAGGTTTTTGTGTTGCAGCTCCGTTTGGATGATAAAAAGTAATAGTTCCTTTGTTAGCATAATCTACACTTGTTTCACGCGTGTAATTATTTGCTCCCCAAGAGCCATAACCATTGGTTATTCCATTACTAGAATCATTCAGGTCTGGATATAAATTTTGTGCTGACAGATTATTTAAAAAGGCTATTGAAACAGTTGCAATAACAAAGAAGAATTTGATGTTGTACATTTATTTGACTCTAAAAATTTGTTAAATGTAGACATCTTGAATTGTATGAATTGTAACTAATGTGTCAAATTATTAAATTTTAAAACAGTATGATTTTTAGCCAAAATTAACTGGAAATAAGATTAATTTTTATGATTACAACATAAATAATTTTGGAACCTTAAGTACTGAGGGAAACCTTTAGACTTTCTTTTACATACAAATTTTATATCTTGCGAATACATCTTTTTACTATGAAATTTTTCCAAAAAGAATTAGAATTAAGCCCTGTTTTAAGAGGCTTCCATTTGATTACTGATAAGGTTTTGCAAAATATTCCTCAAATTATAGAAATCAAAACAGGCATGCTGCAGGTATTTATCAAACATTCATCAGCAAGTCTAACCATTAATGAAAATGCTGATGCCTCTGTAAGGCAAGATTTTGAAAATCATATGAATGTTTTAGTGCCAGAAGATGCACCCTATTATACACATACTTACGAAGGTGCAGATGATATGCCGGCTCATATAAAATCGTCTTTAATGGGAGCATCGATACAAATACCTATAACAAATGGAAAATTAAACTTAGGTATTTGGCAAGGTATTTATTTATGCGAACATCGTAATCATGCAAGAGCCAGGTCTATTGTAATTACTGCTTTTGGTAATTAAAACAATTTTGAATTAAGAACAAAATGTTTTTCCTTAGGATACTCGGTTAGTAATAGTAAAATTTATTATATGGTCAATGACAGGGAAGGGTAGCGGGATAAATGGCAATTTTTTCTACCTACCTTTTAGCTTTTAATAATTGCTCTAATATGAACTCAACACCTTCATCATTATTACTTTTCGTTTCAAATCTGGCTGCTTTTTTTACATTAGGTATAGCATTCTCCATAGCATAACTATAATGGGCCAATGCTAGCATTTCCAAATCATTGTTATAATCTCCAAAGACCATAGTTTCTTCTTGACTTATACCTAATTTTTTCTGAAGATGTTGTAATGCATAACCTTTATTGGCATTAGGATGTGAAATATCTAACCAGTTCTTACCAGATATTTTTATTTTCATTTCATTTTCTAAATGCTTAAGAGAAGGGTATATGTGTTTTTCAGAAGATTCAAAATGGTAAATGGCAATTTTAAGAATATCATCAGTAGTTACTTCACTAAGGTCGCCAACTATTTCATATTTTGTATAATATTCATCAAATAATGAAATAAAAGCTTCATCTGTAGTTTCAACATAAGCACTTTCTTTTCCGCACAAAACCGCATAACCACCGTTCAACTTTCTTATCAGTGGAATTAATTGTTGTATTTTATCAGAAGGCAGTTCCGTAAGCATAAATTCATGATCACCTTGTTTAGCATAACCTCCGTTTTCAGCAATTATGGTAATGTCTTCTTTTATTGCATCTAACTTGTGAAGAATACTATGGTATTGCCTGCCACTGGCTGCCACAAAGTGGATATGATTTTTTAACTCAGAAAATAGATCAAAAAATTTTGTACTTACTTCATGTTTAGAGTTTAATAAGGTGCCATCCATGTCGGTAACTACCAATTTTACTTTTGATAAGTCCATAGTATAATTTTAAGATACAAAAATAGGTTTATCTTTTATTGTTATAGTTAATTTTAAATTATGTTTTTAACAAAAAAATCCTGAGCAGAAACTCAGGATTTTTATATAAGCAAGAAATGTTATATTTATTTTACTTTTTCTACAATAGCTTTAAAAGCTTCAGGATTGTTCATGGCTAAATCTGCCAATACTTTTCTATTCAATTCAATATTATTGGCTTTTACTTTACCCATAAATTGTGAATAAGACATACCATGCTGGCGTGCACCCGCATTGATACGTTGTATCCATAAACTTCTGAAATTTCTTTTATTATTTTTTCTATCGCGATAAGCATAAGACATTGCTTTCTCTACCGCATTTTTTGCTACTGTATAAACGTTTTTACGTCTACCAAAATATCCTTTGGCTTGTTTTAATATTTTTTTTCTACGAGCTCTTTTGGCTACTGAATTTACCGATCTAGGCATAATTTTAATTGTTTTTGAGTTAGGCAGACCTCAATTTTAACGGTCATTTTTATAGGCACTAACACATGGTTAATAATTTAATTACCAAATAAACTATTGTTTATTTTAATTTTAATTGTTTTAATACATTCATTTTATCAGCTTTATGAACCAATCCTGAATGTGTTAATTTAAGCTTACGCTTTTTAGATTTTTTAGTCAATATATGACTCTTAAAAGCATGCTTTCTCTTAATTTTACCTGTACCAGTCAGCTTAAAGCGTTTTTTGGCACTGGATTTCGTTTTCATCTTAGGCATTTTCTCCTATTTTTTATTAATTCTTGCTTACTATTTTCTTTGTTGTTCTATACTAAGATACAACATCTCTTGTCTGTTTACCTTTTTCCTGAATTCTGCTCCCTTTCCTTTATAAAGTCCCGATAGCTACCGGGAGGGGATAGGCTTATTTCTTTTTTGGTGCAATGAACATGGTCATTCTTTTGCCTTCCAATCTGGGCATTTGCTCTACTTTGCCATATTCTTCAAGATCTTGAGCTAATCTTAATAATAAAATTTCACCTTTATCTTTATAAACAATAGATCTCCCTTTAAAAAATACATACGCCTTAAGCTTGGCACCTTCACTCAAGAACTTAATGGCATGTTTAGTTTTAAAATCATAATCGTGATCATCAGTATTTGGGCCGAAACGAATTTCTTTCATTACCACCTTACTGGCCTTCGCTTTTAAAACTTTTTCACGTTTTTTCTGTTCGTATAAAAACTTTTTATAATCTATAGCCTTACAAACTGGAGGAGTGGCATTTGGAGAAATTTCTACAAGGTCAAGTCCTAATTCTTCGGCAATTTTTTTTGCCTGCGCTATAGGATATACTCCTATCTCAACATTATCACCAACTAAACGAACTTCTTGAGCCCGAATATTGTTATTTATACGATGAGCATCTTCTTTTATTACTCTCCAAGGTTTTCTACCTCCTTTTCTCCTGATTGCTATGACTTTATAATTTTAGTTAAACTTAAATGGTTTTAATGTACTATTTATTTCATTATTTACTAATAATGCAAAATCGGCTATGGTCATCTTTCCTAAGTCTTCACCACCATGTCTTCTTACCGAAATAACACTTTCTTTCTCCTCTTGTTCACCTATGACGATCATAAATGGAATCTTCCTTATTTCAGCATCTCTGATCTTCTTTCCTGTTTTTTCATTTCTATCATCTAACAGGCCGCGAATCTCGTGATTTTCTAGCAAATGTAAAACTTTTTCTGAATAATTTTTATATTTCTCACTAATTGGTAGTAAAATAACTTGATCAGGGGTTAGCCATAGCGGAAAATTACCACCAGTATGTTCTAATAATAATGCTATAAATCGTTCCATTGATCCGAAAGGTGCTCTATGGATCATTATGGGTCTATGTAGTTGATTGTCAGATCCTTTATAGGTTAGGTCAAATCGCTCAGGCAAATTATAATCCACTTGAATAGTTCCCAATTGCCAACTTCTACCTAGAGCATCTTTTATCATAAAGTCTAATTTTGGCCCATAAAAAGCAGCTTCGCCACTTTCTATAACATATTTTAAACCTTTATCTTCGGCAGCATTAATTATGGCACGTTCTGCTTTTTCCCAATTTTCAGTATCGCCAATGTATTTATCAGGATTATCCAAATCTCTTACCGAAACTTGGGCCGTGTAATCTTCAAATCCCAAAGATTTTAATACATATAATGACAGGTCAATTACTTCTTTAAATTCCCTGTCTAATTGATCTGGTGTACAAAATATATGAGCATCATCCTGAGTAAATCCACGTACACGAGTTAATCCATGTAATTCACCACTTTGTTCATATCTGTATACTGTACCAAACTCGGCAAACCGTTTTGGTAGATCTTTATAAGAATATGGTTTAAAATTATAAATCTCACAATGATGCGGACAATTCATGGGTTTTAATAAAAACTCTTCATCATCTTTTGGTGTATGTATCGGTTGAAAACTATCTTCACCATACTTGGCATAATGCCCTGAAGTAACATACAACTCTTTTTGTCCTATATGTGGGGTCATTACCATTTCATAACCGGCAATTTTTTGAGCTTTCTTCAAAAACTGTTCTAATCTATCGCGTAAAGCAGCACCTTTGGGTAACCATAAAGGTAAACCTTGACCTACTTTTTGGGAAAAGGTAAATAATTCAAGTTCTTTACCTAATTTTCTATGATCTCGTTTTTTTGCTTCCTCTAGCAATTCCAGATATTCCTTTAATTCCTTTAGCTTAGGGAAAGAAATGCCATAGACTCTTGTCAACTGTTTGTTTTTTTCATCACCACGCCAATAAGCACCGGCAACACTCATGATTTTAACCGCTTTAATAAAGCCTGTATTGGGGATGTGACCACCACGACATAAATCTGTAAAATCAGCATGATCACAAAAAGTAATGTCGCCATCGATTAAATTTTCAATCAATTCAACCTTAAATTCATTGTTACGTGCGGTATAATAACTAAGTGCATCTGCCTTAGAAACATTTCGTAGCTTAAATTCAAATTTCTGACGGGCAAATTCAAGCATTTTATCTTCAATTTTTTTAAAATCACTATCAGAAATAGAATGATCACCAAAATCCACATCATAATAAAAACCTTTTTCAATAGCAGGTCCAATCGTTAATTTAGCATTTGGATAAAAATGTAGAATAGCTTGTGCCAAAACATGGGCAGATGAATGCCAGAACGCTTTTTTACCAAGCTCATCATTCCAAGTATATAAAACTAGTGTACCATCTTCAGTAAGTGCTGTTGTAGTTTCAACAATAGTATCATTAAATGCTGCAGAAATCACATTTCTTGCTAAACCTTCACTAATACCTCTGGCAATATCCATAGGCGTACTATGCTTTGCACTTTCTTTAACTGATCCGTCTGGTAACGTAATTTGTATCATTATATAGTATAAATAAGTTTGCAAAGATATTAGAAAACACATTCTTGCACAATAATAGTTTTTATTATTTTGGTGTTACCCCGTTAAAAAAAATGAATATCACTTATAAGACTTATTGAACGGGGTCGGGTTTTTCATTATATCTTATTAAAAATGATATTTTTAATAAGGATGCCATTACAACCCCTAACACAAATTTTGAGTTTTCATATAAATTTTATTGCTATTTAAAAGTTAAAATACTGTAAATAAGTCTAATGAAAAATAGAGAAAAAAACATTATAAATATTTTACATTTTAGTTTGTTGAATAGTAAAAAGGGTTATACATTTGCAGCCCGCAATTCAGAGAAGAAAATGCTAATGAGAATTGTTTAAGATCTTTAATTTAAAGGCAAATAAAAAAGTTTTAAAAAAACAATAATTTATCTTGCCATATAAAAAAAAGGTTTTACATTTGCAGCCGCTAAAATATTAGTGAGCGGTATTTATTGGGATTTGATTAGTGGAATATGATGAGATAAGTATTGCGGAATAAGTTCATTGAGAATATTGAAAATTGACAGCGTAAAATAGAGTAAGATTACAGCTTGGTTTCAATTTTAGGATTGGGATTAACTGGTTAATTTTTTTTGAGAAACTTTTTGTTTAAAGAGATTTAAAATTTATACAATGGAGAGTTTGATCCTGGCTCAGGATGAACGCTAGCGGCAGGCTTAACACATGCAAGTCGAGGGGTAACATTACAGCTTGCTGTAGATGACGACCGGCGCACGGGTGAGTAACGCGTATACAATTT
>Ga0209633_10002496_pt1 | contig 17699 bp, 19 predicted proteins | sample Cruoilmetagenom1_FD_187290 | JGI IMG/M metagenome (GOLD analysis project Ga0209633, IMG submission 187290) | Oil polluted marine microbial communities from Coal Oil Point, Santa Barbara, California, USA - Sample 1 (SPAdes) (version 2) | ecosystem: Environmental > Aquatic > Marine > Oil seeps ... | reverse complement strand
ATTTAAAAATGGTATTACACTCTCTCATTTGGTAAAACGTATGCCTACACTAGAGCAACAGTTTTTAACCTTAACCAACAACAATTAATCATATGTTACGTCTTTTAAATATAGAATTTCACAAACTCAAACACAATAGAGCAAGTAAAGTGCTGTCAATTATCTATTTTGCTTTACTGACTTCAATCGCTTTGATTGCTGCCATCAAATTTGATTTCGGACTCTTTAAGTTTCATTTAGCAGAACAAGGTATTTTTAACTTTCCGTATATATGGCATTTCAACACGTATATGGCATCTATTTTCAAATTTTTCTTGTTGCTAGTTATTGTTTCTATGATGGCTAATGAATACAGTAACAAAACCTTAAAACAAAATTTAATTGACGGGTTGAGCAAAAAAGAATTTATTCTTTCAAAATTCTATACGGTATTGGTTTTTGCAGCCATATCTACTATTTTTGTATTTATAGTTTCCTTAATTTTAGGATTGATTTATTCAAATTACAATGAGATGGGTATCATTTTAACTGATATGGATTATCTACTTGCCTTTTTTGTAAAACTAACTTTATTTTTCTCCTTTGGTTTATTTATGGGTATTTTGGTAAAGCGTTCTGCTTTTGCTGTGGGAGGCATTCTTGTTTGGTTTTTTGTTGAAAGTATTTTTAAAGGGTTTTTATATTGGAATTTTAATAAAAATATATTTTCATCAGATACAGTAAATAAAAATTCTTTAGTCACAGATTCTGTAGATAATATTATGCAATTTTTACCTATGGAGTCAATGTCTAATTTAATAAAACAACCATTTACTCGAATTAATGAAGTACAAGCAGCTGGTAAATATATGGGCAAAGATTTTGCTCAACATGTTGGTGTACATTGGTATGAAATTGCAATTGCTCTTGTTTGGACCTTTATTTTCATCTATTTATCGTATAGACTATTGCAACGAAGAGATTTGTAATGACGCTCTTCTGGACATCCATATACATAAATTCAATATGTTTTGGAGATTCTTCAGTCGGCACCTCCTTCTGAATAACATTCTGTTCTCATTCAGAACGGAATTCAATGGAGTGAAGAATCTCATAAAGAAAATTTAATTACTAGATTCAATTCTTCTTGGAAGTTTTTAAACGATGAAATTTAAGAATGAAGATTCTCTGCCTACCGAAGACAGGTTCGTCTATCATTCAGTTCTGAGGCTTCAGTAGTAGTGAAACGGAGTGAAGAATTTATTTAAATAGTATTCAGTTAATTTGAGATTCTTCGTCGCTCATAAAATCTCTCCTCTGAATGACAATAGAATATTATTTCACCCTTTTTAAAACTGCTTTTTGCCTTCCGTTTACTGGATAGGTATTGACTTCAGGAATGTTCTCAGCTTTCAATTTGGTATTACCTGTAGTGCTGACAGGCTCAGCTTTACCAGCAATAATCTCAAAGGTTAAGGTGCCATCTTCATTTTTGGTATAGGTAGCAACAATATAACTTGTCATTACCTTAAAAAAACTAGTAAACACATTGGTATTGTGTAAGTATCCATCAATAATTATAGAATTTTTCTCATCTATTTGAAAATGCCCTTTCGCTCTATCAACTACAATCAAACTATAGGCTCTAACATCTTTTTTACCCTTCATTTCGTAAGTAATTGTCCAGTCAAAAATAGAATCTTTAGCCGTTTTTTGAATATCAAGATTCATTTTAGCTTTCACTTTAACAGAATCTACTCCGTAAATATTTAAGTCGCCTTTATAATTTCCTAGCCAACTTTCTGGAAAAGTATTTTGTGCATAAGAAGTCGTGCATACCAAACATAAAAAAACAATAATTTTAAGTTGCATATAGTTTACATTAAGTTTTCACAAATATAATCTATTTACAAAACAAAAAAAGAGCATTGCTTATGAAACAATACTCTTTATTTTAACTAACTAACTCAAATAATACTGCAAATATAATGCACAACCAATAGTTTAATGTTAAATTAATATTAAACAAATTATCATTTATGTTAATTATTGTTAATATTTTAACAAAAATAATATTTATAATACATTTTCTGTGAGGATAAAAATTAGTTCGTTATTTTTGTAAAATGCAATTCAAACTTCAATCTGATTTTAAACCTACTGGAGATCAACCTCAAGCTATACAACAAATTAGTGAAGCCATTTCTGCAGGAGAAAATTATCAAACTTTATTGGGTGTTACGGGTTCTGGTAAGACGTTTACCGTTGCCAATGTGGTTGAAAAAGTTCAACGACCAACGTTGGTATTGGCTCATAACAAAACTTTAGCAGCACAATTGTATTCAGAATTCAAGCATTTTTTTCCTAATAATGCCGTGGAATATTTTGTGTCTTATTATGATTATTACCAACCAGAAGCGTATATACCTACTAGTGGATTGTATATTGAAAAAGACCTTTCTATCAATGAAGATATTGAACGATTACGGTTAAGCACTACTTCATCCTTACTTTCTGGTCGTAGAGACGTTTTGGTGGTCGCTTCCGTTTCTTGTTTGTATGGAATCGGGAATCCTGTTGAGTTTAAAAAGAATGTTATTCATATAGAAGTAGAACAAAAAATACCTAGAACAAAATTTTTACATCGTTTGGTTACGAGCTTGTACTCTAGAACTGAATTTGAAGTTAAAAGCGGGACTTTTAAAGTAAAAGGTGATACGATTACTGTTTTTCCTTCTTATGGTGATAGTGGGTATCGCATCCATTTTTTTGGTGATGAAATTGAAGAAATAGAAAGCTTTGACATTGTCAATAATCAAATTATTGAAAAATATGAAAAACTAACTATCTACCCTGCCAATTTATTTGTAACCTCACCAGATGTGTTGCAAAATGCCATCCATAACATACAGGAAGATATGGTCAAACAAGTTGACTATTTTAAAGAAATTGGTAAACATTTAGAAGCGAAACGACTAAAAGAACGTACAGAATTTGATTTAGAGATGATTCGTGAATTAGGATATTGTAGCGGTATTGAGAATTATTCTCGTTATTTAGATGGTAGAAATCCTGGCACACGCCCTTTCTGTTTGTTAGATTATTTTCCTGATGATTATTTAATGATTGTTGATGAAAGTCATGTTACCGTTCCACAAACCCATGCCATGTACGGTGGTGATAGATCACGTAAAGAAAACTTGGTGGAATATGGTTTTCGGTTACCTGCTGCTATGGATAACCGTCCCTTAAAATTTGAAGAATTTGAAGCCATACAAAATCAGGTGATTTATGTAAGTGCAACTCCAGCAGATTATGAATTGCAAAAAACTGAAGGTGTTTTTGTAGAGCAAGTTATTCGTCCAACAGGCTTATTAGATCCAATTATTGAAGTACGTCCTAGTTTAAATCAGATTGATGATTTGATAGAAGAAATACAAGTCAGAATAGAAAAAGACGAACGAACTTTGGTTACGACTTTAACCAAAAGGATGGCAGAAGAATTGACGAAATATTTAAGTAGAATACAGATTCGTTGTCGTTATATACATAGTGATGTTGATACTTTAGAACGTGTTGAAATTATGCAAGACCTCCGTAAAGGCTTGTTTGATGTATTGATTGGCGTAAATTTATTACGTGAAGGTTTAGATTTACCCGAAGTATCATTAGTTGCCATTTTAGATGCTGATAAAGAAGGCTTTTTACGAAGTCATAGATCTTTGACACAAACCATTGGTAGAGCGGCTAGAAATATTAATGGCAAAGCCATTATGTATGCCGATAAAATTACTAAGAGTATGCAATTGACTATTGATGAAACCACCAGAAGACGTGAAAAACAAATTATTTACAATACTGAAAATAACATTACACCCAAACAAATAAAAAAGAGTATTGATGATAGTTTAAGTAAAAATAATATCAGTTCTTTTCATTATGATAATGCTGCTACAAAAGCAGCAGAAGAAGACTTAGAATACTTACCAAAACCTGAAATTGAAAAACGCATTCGAGACCGACAAAAAATGATGGAAAAAGCGGCAAAAGCTTTAGATTTTATTATTGCGGCTCAATTACGTGATGAAATAAAAGTATTGAAAGAACAATTGTAAAAAAACACTTTCCTAAACACCAACAGATTCATTTTTAATCATAACTGTTATTATTTCATACAAAATAGTTAACTTTATACATATAAATGAACCTATAAATTATGTTAAGTGTTCAAACAGTAGAACATATTGTTATTGCTATTATTGCATTTTTAGTTTTATTTAATGTATACCTCAATTTTAATACCATTAAAAACGATACCATTAACGTAATCCTAAAGAATTGGGCCTATAATAAATATTTCTTTCTCACATTTATTTGGGGCGTATTAGGAGGTCATTTCTTTTTAGGATCTCACCAACCAATATTTGGCAGTAATTGGTGGTTGCCAGTGGTGTTAGTAATTGTTATCATACTCTTATTAATTATAATAGGCAAACGAGTAGATAGAGCTTTTATATTAAAACGTCGTTATCAACTATTACTACTTGTTTCTGGAGTACTCTATGGTCATTTTTTCTGGTCTCAAAGACATATTCCTGAAATCTTATTTCCATGGGAATAATACCAATTTAACCATAAAATGTGTCATAATTAAATTGGTATAATTGAAAAAAGTATCTAAAAATGAAAAACATAAGCACTTTAGTCAATGATCAGAATTTTATAAAAAAAGTACAATATATATTGATTGCACTTTTTATAATTCTTATAGCATTAGATATTTACCTAGCACTAGACAAAACAGACAATAATACCATAAGTAATGTGATATTAAACAAAACAGATAATGGACTTTTTGTGCTTACTTATTTTTGGGGTGTGATAGCTGCAAATCTATTTATCACTAAAAAATCGCCAAAGGTGATAAGTCCACTAGCAGGGACTGCTATTGTAATTGCACTAGCTGTCTTAATTGTACTCTTTAATATAGAGCCAAAAATGCAAACCGCCTTAAGTAATATTAAATATAACATATCAGTCTATAGCTTTTCAATGCTACTTGGTTTTTTAGTAGGTTTCGTGTTTTGGAGGCAAAGATCATAATAATTATCTGAACTCAGGTTTCAAGAAACAAAGTGCCCCACTCCGTCCAAGAACCATCATAAACCACTGTGCTTTTAATTCCAGAAATTTCAGCACCTAATGCCAACACACAAGCTGTAATACCTGAGCCACAAGAAAAAACAAGTTTTTTATCGGTCACATCTATACTTTTAAAAAGCTTTATGATTTCTTCTTTAGTTTTCATTTGACCATTTTCTTGAAGCATTACATAAGGCAAACTTTTTGAATTGGGAATATGACCACTTCGTAATCCTTTTCTGGGTTCAGGTACAGTTCCATGAAACCGCTCAGTTGCTCTTGCGTCTAAAATAAGTTTGTTATTATCCTTAATAACATCCAATACATTGTCATAATTATAGAAGAACTCTGAATTATAATCTGCTGAAAAATCACCTAACTTTCCTGAATAAGCTTGATGGTCTTCTACAGGAAACCCAACAGTTGTCCATGCTGGCAAGCCTCCATCAAGTACAGCTATGTTTTGATGTCCCATAGCTTTAAACATCCACCAAACTCTTGCTGATGAATAAATACCAACCGAATCATAAACTACAAGTGTACTCTCCTTGTTTATGCCTAATTTTCTTGCAGCTTCTGAAAATTTTTCTGGTGAAAGCATGGTGTTCGGAAACTCAGCACTAGTATCGCTAAACTCATTTTTTAAATCTAAAAAACGAGCATTTTTAATCTGCACAGAAGTTGTAGGTACATTAGTAGAAGTTACTTTTTTAATACTTGCATCTAAAATAATCAAATTAGATTCATCAATATGTTGATACAACCAATCTACAGAAACCAAAGAATGCTTTACTTTTAACATGATTTATTATATCCGTACAACTAATTGAGATTCTTCGCTTCGTTACACTCACTCAGAATGACAAAACTACAAACCAGAAAATTCATTCTTTTGTTTATTCGTTATTGAGACTGCAAACTGAATACTGCAACTGTGAACTACTCATCTTTCGGATAATTATCGTCCCAATTTTTCACTTTTGGTTCACCTAATTTACCAACAGATTTTGCCACTAACATTGATACAGCTGCATCACCAGTAACATTGACAATAGTTCTACACATATCTAAAGGTCTATCCACTGCAAAAATAAGTGCCAATCCTGCTTCGGGAATCCCTGCATAACCCAACACACCCACCAACATTACCATACCAGCACCAGGAACAGCAGCAGAACCTATAGAAGCTAATGTTGCTGTAGCAATAATACCTAATTGTGTACCAAAAGTTAAATCCATACCAAAAGCTTGAGCAATAAATACTGCAGCAACAGCTTGATATAAACTTGTACCATCCATATTAATAGTTGCACCAATGGGCAATACAAAACTAGCTACTTCATCTTCTACTCCTATATGTTCGGTAACACGTTCCATAGTTACAGGTAGTGTTGCCGCACTAGAACTTGTTGAAAATGCTAATAATTGTGCAGGAGACATGGCATTCATAAAGAATTTAGGTTTCCTCTTTGTGAATAGTAATACAATTATATTATAAAAAACAATCATTATCGCTAAACCAGCAACAACCGTTAAAGCGTACCATCCCAAGGCTTTAAACAAATCAATACTTGGTGATTCTACAACTAATGCTGCCAGTAAAGCAAACACACCATAAGGTGCTGCTAGCATAATCAGATCGACCATTTTAAGGATGACGTCATTAAATCCGCTAAAAAAATCTTTGACAACTTTTCCTTTTTCTTCTGGTATTAATATTAACCCTATTCCAAAAAAAACAGCAAAAAATATAACTTGTAGCATATTTCGATTGCTGGTTGTGGCATCAAAAATATTTTGCGGAACCAAATCTACCAAAGCTTGTAAAGGACCTGAATCTTTTTGATTTTTGGCTTCCTCTTTATATTTTGTGGTTTTTCCTCCATAATTCTCAACCATTTCTATTCGTGTAGTTTCGGTAATTGAATTTCCTGGTTTCACAATATTTACCAATAGAATTCCTATTGAAACTGCAATTACAGTTGTGGTAACATAAATAGCTATTGTTGTACCACCCATTTTAGAAAGCTTAGAAATGTCTTTTAAATCGGCAACACCTGTTATTAATGCTGCTAGAATTAACGGAATAGCAATTAACTTTAAAGAATTGATGAAGATAGTTCCGAAAGGTTTTACCCAGTCTTGGATAATTTCTTTACCACCATCAAAACTTGTCATTAATACACCAACAGCCACTCCCAATACCATTCCTAATAATATCTGCCAATGCAGTGCTAATTTTTTCATGTGTTGATAATTTATTTTTTTTAAACGGTCACATGCTGTTCGCTATTAATCATTCCCATGAGTATCAAATTTGAACATGCTCGTTTCATTTAATTGAGTTTGAATTTTGTTGAAAGATAGAAAAATATGTTTAAATAAAAAATAAGCTTTTATTTATTCAATTTATTGAAATTATAATTTCTTAATTTAATAAGATGTTGTATATTGTAGCACAATTTTTAACTTAATTAAAAACAAAAAAATGGCAGGTATTTTCGATCTTTTAAATAGTGATTTAGGAAAAACATTAATTAGTGGTGCAACTCAACAATTAGGGCACGATAAAAAAACAACAACTACAGCAATAGGTGCTGCATTACCTTTAATATTAGGGGCAATGAAAAATAATGCAAAAACACCTGAAGGTGCTACTGGCTTATTAAATGCTTTAGGTAACCAAAAGCATAGCGGAGGTGTTTTAGACAACCTAGGTAGTATTCTTGGTGGTGGTGGTATTGATGATGATGTAATGCAAGATGGAGCTGGAATTTTAGGACATGTATTTGGAGGCAGAGAACAAAATGTAGCAAGTGCTGTTAGTAAATCAAGTGGTTTAGACCTTGGTTCTGCTATGAATATTTTAAAAGTTGCTGCACCATTTGTGATGGGATATTTAGGCAAACAAAAACGTCAACAGAATGTTTCTGACCAAAATGGCCTTGGCAGCTTACTTGGCAATATGCTAGGTGGAGAGAGCGATCATCAACAAAGTATGGTAAATCGTTTATTAGATGCAGATGGAGATGGTAGCATCATTGATGATGTTGCAGGAATGATTTTAGGAAAAAGCAGTGGTGGACTAGGAAGTTTGCTTGGAGGTTTGTTTAAATAAACTCATTAAAATAATAAAAAGTCAAGTAGGTTTACTTGGCTTTTTTTATGTCATAAATTTAACATAAAAGTATTTATACAAATTGTACTTTTGCTTTCAAATTAAGCAATGGAAAAATTAAAAAAACGTTGGGGTCTAACTTCAAATATTCAAGTGCTAGCCATCATAGTTGTATTTTCAATTAATGGTTCTTTTGCTGCTTGGGTTGCAAAACCAGTAATGAAATTTATCGGGATGAATTATGCATCTACAAGTGCTTGGATGTATTGGCCAATAAGAATACTTCTCATATTTGTCATTTATCAAACAACACTCCCTATTGTAGGATGGTTGTTTGGACAATTTAAATTCTTTTGGGCTTTTGAGAAAAAAATGTTGAGTAGAATGGGCCTTGGCAAGTTATTTAAAGAATAAAAAAAAGGCTACCAAGCTCAATATTTTGAGTGATAACCTTTTGTTTTTTTTAATTTAAGGCTTATTAACCTAATTCTTTTTGAACTAAATAATAAAATGCAGCTCTATTTTTCATTCTAATTCCTGACATTTTATTTGCTACACTTTTTACAGCAGCAGCTCCTTTATCAGCATTGTCTACACCTAATTTTTTAACTACAAAGTTTTTTCTTACTGTTTCTAATTCAGATTCATCTTGTCCTGAAACTAAAATTGCATCTTTATTATCAACTATTAATTTTAAGTTGTCTACTAATTTACTCAAAAGTGCATCATCTATACTAGAAACACCACACTCATTCAATTGAGATACTGCTTGGCTTTTTAATTTGGCTAATTTGTCTGCTAATTCACTCATAATTTTTTTATTAATTTAATTAAACTTTTTGAAAATACCATTATTTTCAAATCGACCCCTAAAATATAAAAAAATTAACACTTTACAAAAGATTCTTTTCTGTTTAAAATCAAAACTTTATGCCTTCCCTTTTTTTACAATAAACTTATAAATCCATGTCAATGTAAAAGTCGGAATAAAATCTAACCCCGGAATTATTTCTTCAAAAAATGAAATCACTCCTCCTATTCTTCCCTCAGCCCCTTTAAACATTTTAAAAATTAAAAGTGCTGATATTGGTGCCCAAATAACATCGCTAAATTCTCCAAAAAAAGGAATGGTAAAAGACAACATTCCGATAGCATCAAATAAGATACTTAAAGCTAGAAGTTTAAATTTATTGGTGTGAGTTGATTTTTTAGTAGTTGGTTCTGTAATATCTATAGTGTTCATTTTTAGCATTTAATTTATTACAATACAGCAATAAAAATGCCAAACTTCTTAGGATAGTTTTGAGCTAATTAATTTTAAAAATTCATTTCTTGTTTCCATGTTTTTAAAAGTACCTCTAAAGGCCGATGTTGTGGTTACAGAATTCTGTTTTTGTACACCACGCATCATCATACACATATGTGATGCTTCAATAACCACTGCTACACCTTGCGGTTGCAATACCTTATTAATTGTATTTACAATTTGATCTGTCAATCGCTCTTGTACTTGTAGTCTTCTAGCAAAAACATCTACCACACGTGGTATTTTACTTAAACCAACGATCTTTCCGTTGGGTATGTAGGCGATATGAGCTTTACCAAAAAAAGGTAAAATGTGATGCTCGCACAACGAATACAGTTCAATATCTTTTACAATGACCATTTCAGAATAACTTTCATCAAATAAAGCGGACTTCAATATTTCTTCTGCATCTATATTATAACCCGATGTCAAATACTGCATGGCTTTAGAAGCTCGTTCTGGTGTTTTCACCAAACCTTCTCTTTCAACATTTTCACCAATACTTTCAAGAATTGATTGATATTTTTTCTTGATATCTTCAGTTACTTCAATATTATATTCTTCAAATTTTTTATAAGGCATGTGCTGTATTTTAAAATGGAAAGGTAAGAAAATTATGCTACAAAACGCTGTAAATTTTGATTGCAAAACCAAAAGAAGATTTGCCAACTTAAGTATTGACAAATCTTCCAAACCAAAAACCAACCAAAGTTTTATTTCTTTAGTTTCTTTTTAAATTTCTTTCTAAACTTTTCTAATTTAGGATTGATTACTGCTCTACAATAACCATTACTGTTTTTATTATTAGCATAATAATCTTGATGGTAATTTTCTGCAGGATAATAATTATAAATTTCTGTGATTTCAGTTACAATCTTACTGTCAAAAACACCTTCTTTCTCCAACTCAGCTATTACATTTTTAGCTACATTTTTTTGATCTTCATCATGATAAAAAATTGCTGAACGGTATTGTGTACCTATATCAGCTCCTTGCCTATTTAATGTCGTTGGGTCATGTGTGCTAAAAAATACTTCTAACAACTCTCTATAACTAATTATTTTTGGATCAAAAGTAATTCTAATCACCTCTGCATGATTGGTTGTACCTGTACCCACCTCCTTATACGTAGGTTTTTTTAGCGTACCACCAGCATAACCTGACACAACTTCACTAACTCCTTCTAGTTGTTGAAAAACGGCTTCTGAACACCAAAAACAACCATTGGCTAAGGTTGCCATTTCTAATCCATCCATAGTTTTTTTATTCATAATTAAACTTGATTTTTCTTTAGTTTTCTCAGCTGATAAATTACAGGAGAAAAAACTAATTAACAATACAAAAAATATACTTTTTTTAAACATCCATTTGTTTTAATACTATGACGAATTATTGTCAAAATAATTACAGGCTTAAGAAAACTTTAACATAATTCTATTTCACAAAATCAAATGTCAATCAAGTATTATCCCAAGTAAAAATCACACCTTCTTAGAAGGTGGCTTTGAGAAACCCCTAAAAGGGGTAATGAATGACGTAATTGAAAATCTAATTCATTATATGAAAGCAAGACCTAGTAGGTTTTAAAAACCTACTAGGTCTAAAAAACAGGCAAAACCATCCCGAGTGTTCGAGATTATTTTACCTCACCCAGAACTGCAAAAAAACAGTTCTGACCTCTCCCAAGGAGAGGTGAATAGGAAACCCCGACCCAAGGGTCGGATAATTTTTAGATTAAACACTAAAACATCCGATAAGTTCTGTATCTTTTTCCGTTTTTCTTCACTTAAAACTTTAACCGTAACTACGGCTATGCTTAAAATTTGAAGATTGCAAAACAAAAAAATATTTTTAAAATTATACAGGGTATTTTGAAATTTAATTGATATTAATTTTTTGGTATCAACTTTCTAGGGAACTGAATCAAACTTTCAGCACCGTTTTCACCTATAGACGCAACGCCAAACAGATAATTATCAATGACAATATTTTTGAGTGTGTAATCTGTGATCTTACCCACAAATCGACTGTATTGCCATTGTGGTGAGGTGGTATCTCTCCAATAAATTTTATAACCAATTAGGGTAGAATCTTTGACAGCATCCCATTTTAATTGTGTTGAGGGTTGTACTGCACCACCAATCATCACATTGTTAGGTGCGGGTGGTGCAGCAGCTAAAGATGCTAATGTTAATGCATTGACAGCTGTTAGTTTTGCAGCATACTCAAAATTAACTGATGTAATTACATCACCATAATTAATTCCGTTTTCAGTTCTAATATCTTGATGTTGCTCATTGTAATTTTCATGAGTTTCCATAATTCGAACTCCAGTAAAACCCATATCGTTAAAAGGTCTATGATGACCTCCTCTACCAAATCTATCCAATCTATAAATCATGATGGCATCTAAATTTGTCATATAATTATCAGTTAGTTTATCAATATAACGTGCCAATTGACGTGATGGCCCATCTACTTCACCTCCATAATAACGCATAGCTTTTCTTTGTTTTTCAGTAACATCCATAGAGATAGCTTCTGAAAAGACTCTAAAAGTACTATTGTCAATTACACCATCAATTCCTTTAATATTACCAATCATATCATTATTCAGTACACCTAATATATCCCAACCTTGCTCTTTAGCAACTTTTGCCATATACTGTCCGCCATACAAGCCTTGTTCTTCACCTGAAAGACCAACATAAATTATTGAAACAGGAAACTCATATTTACTTAACACTCTAGCAGCTTCTATTGTACCTGCCATTCCTGAAGCATTATCATTTGCTCCTGGTGCATCTGAAGTATAATTATTTGGATCAGTAACTCTAGAATCTATATCGCCAGACATGATTACGTATCTATTTGGGTAAGATTTACCTCGCTGAATCGCCAATACATTAACAACCCAAGTATCTTTAATTATTCTTCTGTCATTTTTCGGAACTAAATTACGCTGATAACTTACCTCTAAACAATTGTCACAATTCTTTGAAATAACATCAAACTCAGATTTGATCCATCGCCGTGCAGCACCTATACCTCTAGTTATAGAAATGGTATCAGATAAGGTATGTCTAGTGCCAAAATTAACTAAAGTGCTAATGTCTTTTTCAATATTTTTAGCAGAAGGAGCTGTAGCGATTTCGGTTAAAATTTTTGAAACATCACTTTGAGCATAAGAAGTTGTAATCATACAGGTCACTAAGAAAGTAAATAGTGTTTTCATTTTATGTGTTGTTTATTAATTTCTATTTTTAGAATTACATCAATCTGTTCAAATTTCAGAATTATTTGCTTATTTTCGTCATTAAAATCAATTTATTATGCGTAACCTACTTCTTATACTTTTATTTTCAATCAGTTTAACTGGATTTTCTCAAACAATTGACAAGCAACCTTCATTTTGGGACAATGTACAGTTTGGTGGTGGTTTAGGTTTTGGTATTGGCTCTAATAGAACTACAATTTCTGTAGCACCTAGTGCAATTTATAATTTCAGCCCCAAATTCTCATTAGGTATAGGAGCCAGTTATTTATATGCTAAAAACAATATTTATAAATCAAATGTTTTTGGAGCTAGTATAATCTCTTTGTACAATCCGTTTGAACAATTTCAGTTATCTGCTGAGTTTGAACACTTGTTTGTAAATCATAAAATAGGATCTGTAAAACAACCAAAATATGATTATCCTGCTTTGTATTTAGGAGCTGCATATCGTGTTGGTAATTTTTCTGCTGGACTAAGATATGATGTACTATATGATGATGATAAAAGTATTTATGCTTCTGCTTTCTCTCCTATTTTTAGATTTTATTTTTAATCCTATCCTATACCGAAATATCGAAACTTCATAAAGAGAAGGGCTTTATTAAAATTACAATTCCAACGCTGATAATACATTTTCAAGAACATCAACCATTTGATTTGTAATATCTAAATGAAATACCATACGTAATTTACCTTGCCCCATTCCTGTAATTAAAACACCTTTACTTTTTAATTTATTTACAAAATCTACATCATCAATAGCATCATTGGTATAAAAAATAACAATATTTGTTTCAGCAGGCTCTACCTTTTTAATATATGATGAAGCTTTTAAAACAGCAGCAATGCGTGTTGCATTTTTATGATCTACTGCCAAACGCTCTATATGATTGTCTAATGCATAAATCGCCGCAGCTGCCAAATAACCAATTTGACGCATCCCTCCTCCAAAGAGCTTTCGAATACGTAATGCTTTTTTTATTGCTTCTTTTGAACCTAATAAGACAGAACCTACAGGACAACCTAATCCTTTTGAGAAACAAATAGAAATCGTATCAAACAATTCTCCATACTCTTTGGGTTGCTCATTCTTAGCGACCAATGCATTAAATAATCTAGCACCATCCATATGAAAAGCCAATTTATTTTCAACACACACTTGCTTTATTTTTTTAAGTTCATCTAAATCCCAACAAGCACCACCTCCCTTATTAGTTGTGTTTTCAACACAAACCAACCTAGAATTCACATAATGGATATCATCAGGGTTTATCAATTGTTGTACTTGCTCAGCAGTAAACATACCTCTATCGCCATCTATCAACGCAGAAGTCACACCTGAATTAACTGCTGCCCCGCCACCTTCAAAATTATACACATGAGCCCATTTATCACAAATCATCTGATCGCCTGATTGCGTATGTAATTTAATTGCAGCTTGATTTGCCATAGTACCCGAAGGAAAAAACAAAGCAGCTTCTTTACCAAAAAGAGTAGCGATTTTCTCTTGTAAGTTATTCACTGTTGGGTCTGCACAAAAAACATCATCGCCTACTTTGGCATTAAACATCGCTTCTAACATCCCATTTGTTGGTTGAGTAACCGTATCACTTAATAAATTTATGGTCATCTATTTTATTGCTAATTATTAAAAAATAAGCATAAAAATAAGATAATAAAATTGACACTTGAAGATTATTTAGTTTATTTTTGCTTTGAATGATTACACAAGAAACATTAAAAGATATTTCAGAACGTATAGATAAGCTTAAAGGCTACTTACATATAGAGCAAAAGCTAATTGAAATTACAAATGAAGAGGAAATCGCTTCTAATCCTGATTTTTGGAACAAGCCAAAAGAAGCTGAAATTCTGATGAAAGCCATCCGTTTTAAAAAGAAATGGGTTGAAGATTACAATGCTGTTATTTTATTAAATGAAGATTTAAACGTACTCTATGATTTTTACAAAGAAGAGGAAGTTTCTGAACAAGAACTCCAGGAACACTATGATAAAACTATCCTTTTTTTAGAAGATATTGAGTTTCGTAATATGCTTTCTGATGAAGGTGATAATTTAAGTGCTGTCATACAAATTACTGCTGGTGCGGGTGGAACAGAAAGCTGCGATTGGGCAGAAATGTTAATGCGTATGTATTTGATGTGGGCAGAAAAAAGAGGTTATAAAATCAAAGAACTCAACTACCAAGGCGGTGATGTTGCTGGTGTTAAAACGGTTACTTTAGAATTTGAAGGTGACTATTCCTTCGGATGGTTAAAAGGTGAAAATGGCGTACATAGATTGGTTAGAATTTCTCCATTTGACAGTAATGCCAAGCGGCATACTTCTTTTGCCTCTGTTTATGTTTATCCGTTAGCGGATGATTCTATTGAAATTGATGTGAATCCTGCAGATATTGAAATCACCACAGCTAGATCAAGTGGAGCAGGTGGACAAAATGTAAACAAAGTAGAAACCAAAGTACAATTGACCCACAAACCAACGGGCATTCAAATTTCTTGTTCTAATTCAAGGTCTCAACATGAAAACAGAGCAACAGCCATGCAAATGTTAAAGTCTCAATTGTATGAAATTGAGCTCAAAAAACAACAAGAAGCTAGAGCAAATATTGAAGCCGGAAAGATGAAAAATGAATGGGGAAGCCAGATTAGAAACTACGTTATGCATCCTTACAAATTGGTGAAAGACGTAAGAACTGCTCACGAAACTGGTAATGTTGAAGCGGTTATGAATGGAGATTTGGATGGTTTTTTAAAGGCTTTTTTAATGGCTTCAGGGCAAAAGAAGTAATAGTGTTAAGCCTGCCTTCGCTAAAACTACGGACGGGTAAATGTTCAGTGTTTATAAGGATAATACCTAAGACTCTTTAGTCGTTCCTCTCCTGAAGTTTCAGGACTGAAGGACATTCTGCTGTCATTCAGAACGTAGCTTTTGCGAAGTGAAGAATCTTAATTTTAGAAGAATCTTAGAAATTCCATTAAACAAATATTATGAAAAAAATAAACACAATAATATTCGATTTAGGTGGTGTATTGATTGATTGGAACCCGAAATACGTTTACCGCAAAGTATTTAATGGAGATGAAGATAAAGTAAATTGGTTTTTAAATACCATTTGCACAATGGACTGGAATATGGAGCAAGATGCAGGCAGAACATGGCAAGAAGCAACAGATTTACTTGTTAAACAACACCCAGAACATAAAGAGTGGATTGAAATTTATTCTAATCAGTGGGAAGATATGCTTGGCGGATCAATTCAAGAAACCGTAAATATTCTCGAGAATTTAAATACAGCCAATACTTGTAACTTATACGCTTTGACCAATTGGAGTGCTGAAACTTTCCCCATTGCCTTAAATCGTTATGCCTTTTTACAACATTTTAAAGGCATTGTAGTATCTGGAGAAGAAAAAACCAGAAAGCCTTTTGCTAAAATCTATGAAATTATTTTAGATCGTTATCAAATAACGCCTGAAAAAGCAATTTTTATTGATGATAACCTAGACAATATAAATGTTGCTAAACAATTTGGTATTCATGGTATCCATTATAAAAATGCAAATCAATTAAAAATTGATTTAGGAATGTTTTCTATAATGTGAGTTTGATGATAGACATTTCTCATTCCACTTTCAAACACATATAAAAAGAGATCTTGAATAGAAAGCCTTGAAATTCTTCACTTCACTCGTTCCTCATTACTCCCGAAGCCTCGGGACTGAATGACATCCAATCTAAATAATTATAAACTCAAATATATCTCCTGTCGTTTTTTGAGCCAACTGGTTAATACTTGTTTCTGTCAATTGTAATACCCTAGGATAGCCACCTGTAACTTGACAATCTCTCATTAAAACAATCAGTTTTCCTGAGGGTGTAAGCTGTACAGTGCCAGGTAAAACCGCAGAAGTAAGTATTGATTCTAATTTATCAGGAATAACTTCTTTTAGACGGTAACCCATTCTATTATTATCTTTAGAGATAGTAAACATTAGCTTCAGTAACAACTCTTTTTGAGTAGTACTCAACAATTCATATTCTGGCCCTTTAAAAACTTTAATCTTTTTTACATCAAAATGAATTTTGTTAATTTTAACTGTAGCAAAAGTATTCGGGATTTTAGAATTAAATTCTGGGATAGAAAGAAAATCCTCTTTTTTAATTCTTATAGCTGGAGTTATCCCTTTAAAATAACTTCTACTATTTAAAATGGATTCCGTTTGAAATCCACCATAAACAGCAAGATATGATCGAATACCATAAACAGGAGTCTTAAAAGTTAAACTATCATTTTCAACCACCTGAATTGCTGTATTTAAAGCTATTTTTGTAGTATTTAACCTTAGACTACAATCTGCCCCAGTAATACAAATCACAGTTTTAGTCTGGAAAAGAAAACTACAAGTACCTTGAGTAATTTCTAAAACTGCATCATTAGCATCATTTCCTAATATCTGATTTGCTAATTTAGAAGAAAACTGATCCATTGTACCTGAAGTCGGTACTCCAATATTTCCAAAACCAAACCTTCCTAAATCTTGAACAGAAGTATAAAAACCAGATTGAAGTACTTTGATCATAAAATTTTTCTTTCAAGTTCATAAATTCCTTCCTCAACCAGTTTTTTAATTTGCTCATATTCTTCAATATCAATTTTATAAAATTGAATCTCATCGCCAGATTTTGCAAAACAAGGTTGTTCACTTTTAGGATTAAAAAATGAAACTGGCGAGTTTCCAATGATATTCCAACCACCAGAACTTTGAGAAGGATAAATTCCTGTTTGCATTCCACCGATACCAACTGCCCCTTTTTTAACGTCTAATCTAGGGCTAGATTTTCGGTCAAAAAAC
>Ga0209633_10002495_pt1 | contig 17702 bp, 16 predicted proteins | sample Cruoilmetagenom1_FD_187290 | JGI IMG/M metagenome (GOLD analysis project Ga0209633, IMG submission 187290) | Oil polluted marine microbial communities from Coal Oil Point, Santa Barbara, California, USA - Sample 1 (SPAdes) (version 2) | ecosystem: Environmental > Aquatic > Marine > Oil seeps ... | reverse complement strand
GGGGCGTCGCACGGCGCCGCTGAACAGCCGATTGTCGCGGCGGGGTCCGGTACGCCGGTTCGTGTTCAGGGATAGTTCCGGGAAGTGATCCCGCCGATTGCAGCGGCGGTCGGCGAAGCTATCAAACTTCAAGCGCGCCCGCGCAATTGCGGTGCGTCGAAGTTAAGGTGGCCATTGCGGCCGGCGGAAACTCGCCGGCCTGCGGCATCATTCGTTTTTGGGGTCGCGGTGCAGCCGGTGGCTATCCGGCCAGCGCCGGTCCCGTGCGGCGCGGATCGCGATGCTTGAAGCAGAAAGCAGCAAGCGCTGCGACCGTGAACAGCATGACCCCATGCTCTATCAAAAACTGCGGCATCTGAGTTCTCTCTCCCTCGTTTGTCGGGTGTCTTTCGTTTTGTTACCGCTTTTCATCCCTGTGCGATCGATACTGCGCCTCGTTCATTAATCGTTAGTAAATAAATTAAGGCCCTTTTAAGGCTCTGTAATAGAACTCATCGAAATTTAAAGATAAAATAGTCCGCGGTATTTTAGACAATAGCTCCGTTACATCGATCACTACTGTAGCGCCGCGGACATTGCAGGCCGCCGCGGCCGCTACCAAATCTAAGATCGCTGGTGATGATACTGGCGAATGCCGAGCTGACCTGGGACGCTTGGGCTATGAATGCAAGGGTCCGAGGCGGCGAATATCGGTTGGGTGGACAAATGACCGGCCTTGAATTCGTCGGCGAGCATCTGGACGGCCCTGCCGGACGCTACTGGCACGCCCTCGATGACGGCCGCATCCAGTGCGATCTCTGCCCCCGTTTTTGCAAACTGAACGATGGCCAGCGCGGGCTCTGCTTCGTGCGGGCGCGGCGGGGCGAGGAGATCGTGCTGACCACCTATGGCCGGTCGTCGGGCTATTGCATCGATCCTATCGAGAAAAAGCCGCTCAACCACTTCCTGCCGGGCACGCCGGTGCTCTCGTTCGGCACGGCCGGCTGCAATCTCACCTGCAAGTTCTGCCAGAACTGGGATATCTCGAAATCGCGCGAATGGGACACCCTGGCCGACGCCGCCGACCCCGAGACGATCGCCCGCGCAGCGCAAGCGCTCGGCTGCCGCTCGGTCGCCTATACCTACAACGACCCGGTGATCTTCCTGGAATACGCCGTCGATGTAGCGCAGGCCTGCGCCGCGCGCGGCATCAAGAGCGTCGCCGTGACCGCCGGCTATGTGACGCCCGAGCCGCGCGCCGAGTTCTTCGCCCACATGGAAGCCGCCAATATCGACCTCAAGGCATTCAGCGAGGACTTCTACAAGAAGATCTGCGGCGGCGAGCTGGCGCCCGTTCTGGAAACGCTTGAATATCTCAAACACGAGACATCCGTCTGGTTCGAGCTGACGACGCTGCTGATCCCCGGTGAAAATGACAGTGAAGCCGAGCTGGAGGCCATGACCCAATGGGTCGCCGAGCATCTGGGCCCCGACGTGCCGATGCATTTCTCGGCCTTCCACGGCGACTGGAAGATGCGCGACAAGCCCGACACGCCGCACGAGACGCTGGCAATGGCCCGGCGGATCGCGCTCAAGGCCGGGCTGCGCCATGCCTTCACCGGCAATGTCCATGACAAGGCCCGGCAGTCGACCTATTGCCACAATTGCGGCCAACGCCTGATCGGCCGCGACTGGTACGAGCTCTCCGACTGGGCGCTCGACGAAACGGGCGCCTGCGGGCAATGCGGCACGCGCTGCGCCGGCGTTTTCGAGACCCGCCCGGGCGATTGGGGCCGCAAGCGCAAGACGATCAAGCTGAAGGACTTTGCCGCCTAGGCACGCCGGTGGCCGGGCCGTGACATGCGCCGTCTGGCCATTCGAAACAAGCGGCCATCGACCGCAAGCAGCCCAGCGGCGATCAGCGCCATTCCGGCAATATGTTGTGCGGCCAACCGCTCGCCCAGAACGGCGCTGCCGAGCAGGATCGCGCTCACCGGAACGAGGAAGGTCACAAGGGCCGCGTTGACGGCGCCCGAGGTCGCTATCAGCCGAAAATAGATCACGTAGGCCAACGCCGTCGACGCGACGGCAAGCGCGAGGATCGAGAGAACCGCGTCGGTGCTCGGCGCCGGGAGGGCCCAGGGTTGGTCCGCAATGACGGCAATCGGCGCGATCATTGCCGTCGAGGCCAGAAGCTGGCCGCAGGCCCCGTCGCGGCTCGAGATGCCGAGCCGCCTGAACCGGCGCCCGAATACGCTGGCAAAGCCATAGGATAGCGCCGCGCCGAGGCACGCCACCATGCCGAGCGTGGCAATGCTGACGCCGGCCAGCGCATCGCCGCCGATCAGCGTCACGACGCCCAGCAAACCCAGCAGAACGCCTCCGAACTTGCCGGCGGTCATGCGCTCATCGGCCAGCAGGAAATGCGCCACGAGGATGGCGAAGATCGGTGTCGTCGCATTGAGGATCGAGGCGAGGCCGCCGGAGATCGAGGTCTGCGCCCAGAAAAACAGGCTGAAGGGGATGAGGTTGTTCAGCACGCCCATGCCGAGATAGGCGCCGAGAGCTTCCCGCCGGACCGGCAGCCGTTCGCCTGCCAAGCGAATGACGGCATAGAGCACCGCCGCGGCAATACCGACGCGGGCGAGGACGACGGTCAATGGCGGCACTTCCTTCACGGCGACGGCGACGAAGAAGAACGACCCGCCCCAAAGCACGGACAAGAAACCCAAGAGCGCCCAATCGCGCAGCGTCATTTGCATGGCAGACCGACTATCGTCAGTGAAACGGCACTCAGGAATAGACGGAACTGCGGTCCCGGTCTGCCCGATTTCGGACCCCACATTCGATCGAGGGCCGCGCGCCGGGCGCCGAGGTCACGCGATCAAGCGGGTCGTTGACGGGCCTTGGCGGCAGTGTCGAAACCAAGCGCGCCCTGCGCGATCACGAGCGGGACCACCGTCTTTCAAAAACCCCATAGGCGCTACGCCGCGCCCACGGTCGCGGCGATAGTGAGCGTGCGCTGCATGGCGCGCAACACCGGGGCTTCGATCAGCTTGCCGTCGACCACCAGGAGCCCCGTTCCCCCCTCCTTCTCGAAGGCCTCGACGATGCGGCGCGCCGCGGCGATCTCGTCGGCCGAGGGGCTGAAGGTCTCGTTGATGACCGGGATCTGCTTGGGGTGGATCGCCGCCTTGCCGGTGAAGCCAATGGCGCGCGCCTGAGCCGCCGCGGTGGCCAGCCCGTCCATGTCTTCCAGATCGAGGTTGGGCGCATCGAGAAGATCGAGCCCGGCGCCGGCCGCGGCGTGGGCGACGCGCGCGCGGGCATAAAGCAATGGCTCCCACAGCGGCTCGACGCGCAACTCGGCGGCCATGTCGTAACCGCCGAAGAGCAGTGCATCGATGCGGGGCGAGGATTGCGCGATGGCGTAGGCGTTCTCCAGCCCCTCATTGGCCTCGATGATGACCTGGAGCCGGACATGAGGCTGGGCATCGCCGAGCAGACCGTCGAGCTGGCGTACCTCGTCGCCGGTGCGCACCTTGGTCATCATCAGCGAGGGCGGCGGGTTTTTCGCCTCAGCCACGGCGAGCACATCGCGCAGTCCGTCGGCGGTGCTCATCGGGTTGATGCGCACCACCGCCTCGACGGGGCCCGTCTCGGGTTTCTCGGCGAAGATCCCGAGCGTCTTGGCACGCGCCTCGGCCTTATGCGCCGGAGCGACTGCATCCTCGATATCGACGCAAACGATATCGGCGCCGGCGCGGAGCGCCTTGGCGAACATCTCCGGCTTCAGGCCCGGCGCGAAGATCAGGCTGCGGCGCGGGCGGGGAGCAACGGACGTGGAAAAGGTCATGACGAAGCGGGTTCCCGAACGATCGATTGTCGCGCGAACCCTACCCGAAGCGACATCACGACGCGACCGTGCTTCGTGTCGCGACACGCCCGTCTCTCGACAAGCTCATCCTTCGAAAAGCTCAGGATGAGGTCCCATCGTTGAGGCAACCGCCAATCTTCCTCATGCTGAGCCTGTCGAAGCACGAGGGCCGCAAGGCTCAGACGCGGAAGCTTTCGGTGGTGAAGCGGAAGGCTTGCAGCTTCGGCGACCAGAAGTCGGGCGCGAGCCCCACCTTTTCCTTGAGCCGGCGTAGGAAGGCGTCGGGGTCACGCAGGCTTTCCCAGACCTGGGGCAGGAAGAGCCCGCGCTGCTCGCCATGGGCCAACACCACCCCGTCGATATCGGGGTTGAGCGCGTCGATGAGCTCGGCTTCGGAGGAAAATGCGATGGGCCGCAGATGCGAGAGGATCGACACACCGATGCCGATGCGCGCCGCTTCGTCCTGGCTCACCGGCGGAAAGCGCGGATCGGAAAAGGCGGCCTTGTAGGCGCTCGCCGCCACGTCGACCGCGAGCGCCTGATGGGCCGTCACCGAGCCGACGCAGCCGCGCAGATTGCCGGCGAGCGTGACCGTGACGAAGCTCGCCCGCGCCGACATCAGCGGGCGCGGCACGTTGCGAAGATGGAGCTTCGGCTCTGCGTTGGGATCGTGTGGTCCTGTTCGGCCACTGCCTTGTTTGATCGACGCCCGGGCGATCTCGCCAAGATAACGCCGCTGATCGCCCGGCAGGCGTGCGCTGCCAGCGTATTCGAAGGCGTAGGAGCCATAGCCGACCACGCGGGCCTTATCGCCCGCCGTGTCGCCGGAATTGCGCTGATCGAGCGTGGTGGCGCGCAGGTCGAGCGCGCGGGCGCGGGCCAGCAGGCCCTTGACCGGATAACGCCCGCAGGCCTGGTCGTCGCCGAGCTCGCCGGCATCGAGCGTCTCGATGGCGAGGCTGGCCGCGCTGTCCTTGCGTTGCGCCGTCGCATAGTCGTGATAGTGGCTGAGATCGGAGCTGACGACGATCAGCGTCTCCTCGCCGCCCCACAGTGCCTGCAACACCGCATCGACCTGGGCTTCCGGCGCGCGGCCGACCACGATCGGCACCAGCGCGAAGTCGTCCAGCACGCTCTGCAGGAAGGGCAGATGCACCTCCAGGCTGTGCTCCTCGGCGTGGGCGGCATCGAGGGTCTGGACACCCGGCAGGCCTGCGATCGCCTCGCATGCGGCGCGGTCGATTGGGATGTCGCCGAGCGGCGTGCGGAAGGCGGCGGCGCTCGACAGCGCGAGGCCCTCGAAGGCAACCCGGTGCGATGGGCCGAGCAGGACGACCCGTTTGATCGTGTCGGCGACCGGCGCAAGCGAGGCGTAGGCGGTGGCGGCGATCGGACCCGAATAAATGTAGCCCGCATGCGGCGCGACCAAAGCCTTGGGCGGCGCGTGCTTGATCGGCACGGTCTTGAAGCACTGGTCGATCATGGCGCGCAGCGCTTGCGGCTCGCCCGGATAGAACGTTCCGGCGATGGCGGGCGGTCGGATCAATGCGGTCGTGTCAGCCATGGCGTCCAGTGTGGCTCAGCCGGCTTACCGAGCAATTGATATGGGTTGGCGGCTCGCACTTGGGAAGCAAAGTGCGTTAGGTATTACGGGCCAACTAGGTCGGTCGGCGGTAAGTTGGTGTAACTTGAGGTGGAACGGTTCGTTTGCCGTGTATTGCTTGGCGGACCCTGTCCAATTGATGTTAAACATTTGTAATTGTGACAAAGTTACCTGTCGTTTTGCATTCGGCATGATGGGCACCTATCGGCGATTTAATCTAAGGCCGTGCTACGATACCCGTACACTCTTGGAACTTCTCAGCCATATCGGGGCAAAGACGACCATGTATTTGTGCCTGCGACTTGAGCCGGCGCAGTTCGGCGACACGGCCCGCATGATCGAGCATGAATGTCATTGGTGAGAATCCTCTTTGAGTTCATGAATTCATTGTTAGCAGACGCGAGCAAAGCTCATGAACGCAGCTATTCCTATTGTTATTGCGGTGGTCACAGCGCTTGTCGGGTTCCTTACTTGGCTACTCCAGCGGAGAGTCGAGCGGCGAAAAGCTGACCGTCTGAGGAAAGAAGCACTTTACGAGAAACTACTAGAGGCAATCACCGAGCTTTCTTCTTTCGGAAACGGTGCGCCAGTCCTCATTGAGTCGCAGAAGGCTTGGCTTTACGCGTCCGATGACGTTCTTCGCGCCGTTACCAACTACTTGAAGGTGTTTCTAGACGAACAAGGTTCAACTGATGTTCCTATCACTCAAGAGCAAAGAGCTGTGCGGCAACGGCAGGAGGGCGCAATTCGACTTGCGATTAGACGCGATCTTGAGCGGAGCACGACCCTAGATGAGAATTGGATGTCCAACGAGTGGAAACCCGTAGCTTCGTCAGAAGAGGCCATTCGTGAGTACTTAGCTCGGCGCCGATGAGGCACTAGCTAGCTAGCGGTCGAAGCGGACCAATTAGAACGTTCCGGCGATGGCGGGCGGTCGGATCAATGCGGTCGTGTCAGCCATGGCGTCCAGTGTGGCTCAGCCGGCTTACCAAGCGATTGACGCGCGTATGTACATATGCGCGGCGCGGCGCAATTGCCATCGAAGCGCTTAGAGGCCGTGCCCCGCCCGCCAACGCCCCGGCGTCGGGGTCGCCAGCATGACGGCAGTGGCGAGCAGATTGAAGACGGCGGCCGCCAGGATCGGGATGGCGTAACTCTGCAGTAGGTCGAAGGCGAGGCCGGACAGCGTCGGGCCCACCAGCGCGCCGATGCCGGCCGCCGAATACAGGATGCCGATGATGCCGGAGACATTGCGGCCGCCGAAATAGTCCATCATCAGCGCCGGGCTGAGCGCCACGTAACCGCCGTAACAAGTGCCGAAGACGACGGCGAAGATGCCGAGCGACCAAACCGCCGTCGAGGCCCACCAGAGCACGCACATGGCGCCCATGATGGCGAAGGTCGCGGCCAGCGTCGGGCGGCGGCCGAAACGGTCGGCGATGGCGCCCAGGAGAAAGCGCCCGGCCAGGCTGCCAAACCCGAAGAGACCGAGCAGCAGCACCCCTGCCCCATCGCCGAGCCCATGGTCGCGTGCGTAGTTCGGCAGATGCACGAGCGGCGTGAAGAGGCCGAGCGAGGTCAGGAAGGTCGCGGCCGCATAGAGCAGGAAGGGGCGCGAGGTGAGCGCGGCCTTGAGGTCGGTGCCGGGCACAACGAACGGCGCACCATCCGCGGTGCCGGCGCCACTACCGACGGGAGCGGGCGGCGGATCACCGTCGGGGGCCAGGCCGCGGCGTTCGGGCGAATGCTCGATCACCAGCGCGCCCATGAGGCCGAGCACGACGCAGACGGCCGCCAGGGTCACATAGGCGCCGCGCCAATCCATCAGCCCAATCAGCCAGGTCGCCACGAACGGGCCGATCAGCGTTCCTGCCCCGATCCCGCTCACCGCGATCCCGGAGGCAAGTCCCCGGCGGCGCAGGAACCAACGCTGCACCGTGCCGACGGCGGGCACATACGAAAAGCCGACGCCAAGCCCGATGGTCAGCCCATAGAGGAGGTAGAGATGCCAGAGCGCCTGGGCCCTGCTGGCGGCGAGCAGCCCGACCCCGATCAGCACCATGCCGGCGGCGATCACCCTTCGCGGCCCCAGCCGGTCGGCGGCCGGCCCGGCGACGGCGCCGACGATGAACATGAGGAAGATCGAAAAGGAGAACACGAAAGAGATCTCGGCGCGCTCGGCGGCGAACTCGGTCTCCAGCGCCTTGAAGAAGGCACCGAAGGAATAGGCCACGAGGAAGCCCAGGAACATCACCGTGAAGGCGCCCCCGACGACCACCCAGCCGTAATAGATGCCGCCCCGGTCCTGGACGGCGGCGCCCTTCGTCGTCAGCTTCCCCTCCCTCGCTGCCCGGTCGCGGATTTGTGACCGCGATTCCCGTTCGCAGACGGCCAGGCAAGGCGCTAGGCTAGCACGGCTCACCGCCGCGACCGAACGTCCCAGCCGGAATGACACCCATGCGATTTCTCATGCGAACGGCCGGCGTGCTTGCGCCCGTGGTTCTGCTCGCCGTTGCGATGGGCGAGGCCGCCGCCTTCAAGGCGAGCGACGTTGCCATGCTGCGTGCCACGCGGAGCTGCTTCAAATGCGATTTCAGAGGCGTGAGGCTCGCCGGCGAGAACCACTTCAAGGCCAATCTGCGCGAGACCGACATGACCGGCGCCAACCTTGAGCGCACATACCTCAGCCAGGCCTTCCTGGAGGATGCCATAATGCGCGCGGCGAATTTGCGCGGCGCCAATCTGCGCTTTGCCAAGCTGCAGCGCGCCGATCTCTCGGCCGCCAATCTGACAGGCGCGCAGCTCATCGTTGCCTGGATGCAAGGCACGGTGCTGCGCGGCGCGGTGCTCGACGGCGCCGATCTCCAGGGCGCCGATCTCGCCGGCGCCGATCTCACTGGCGCCAGCCTGGCCCGCGCCAAGCTCTTCCGCACCGACCTCCGCAAAGCCAAGGGATTGACGCAGGCCCAACTCGACCGGGCCTGCGGCGATGCCTCGACGCGCCTGCCGGCGGGGCTGAGCGTGCGGGTTTGTTGAGCCGCAATGCGCGCGGCTATTTCCATTGTCGTCGGTCTGACGTTTTCGTCGCTGCAAGCAGTGGCGCCCACACTCGCGGCCGAAGCGGGTGCGCCATCGCAGCCACTCGCTCTGTTGGCGCGGGTCGGGCCGTGGCCGGCGGTCTCGACGATGATCGGCTATCGCGGCCGGCTGTGGTTTGCGAACTCGGTCAAATGGGAGGATCACAACTCCGCCGATCTCTACAGCTACGACCCCGCCAAGGGCACGGTGCGCTACGAGGCGCATCTGTTCAGCCAAGACGCGGGAGACCCGACGATCCATAAAGGCCTGCTCTACTGGCCCTCGGAGGATCCGCGCTGGTCGATGGGACGCGGCGAGTTCACGGCGACGAACGGCCGCGACTGGCAGTGGGGTTTCCTGCCGCAAATGCGCGCCTTCCACATTCACGCGATGGCGAGCCATCGCGGCGCGCTCTATGCCGCGACCTCGGCCTGGCGCGCGGGGCTGCAGCGCTCGCGCGACGGCGGCGAGAGCTGGACGGTTATCCACCGGCATACCAATCCGATCCGGCAGATCAGCCGCATCGTGGCGCTGACGAGCCATGGGGGTGCGCTCTATGCCGGGCTGTTCGCACGCTATCGGGTAGCCCCGAGCCTGCTGCGCCTCAAAGGCGACAAGCTCGCGCCGGTGCCGGGCTGGCCCGCGGGGCACGGCGCGCTGCCGCTGGCGTCCTGGCGCGGCCATCTCTACGCCTCGAACGCCGCGCCGGCCGGCCGCTCGCTCTGGCGCAGTGATGGCGCAAAACACGAACGCATCGCCGCGCTCGACGGCACTTTCGTGCGCGACGTCGCCGGTGGGCCGGACGCGATCTGGGCGATCACCGTGCATCGCGGCGGTGGTTATTTGTGGCGTTCGGGTGACGGCTTGGCCTGGACCCGCATGCAGGAATTCAAAGGCGCACGGCCGGTTGATATCGTGGTCTTTGCCGGCCGCGTTTATGTCGGCACGATCGGTCCCGGCAAGCGTGGTGGGCTGTGGGGGCCCAAGCCGCCTGCGTCCCCCCGCGCGGCCGACCAACAGTCGCGCACGCTGGCGCCCATGCCGCCGCGAAATCGCCGCGCGCTCGTCCGACCCCTCGCCGCCACCCTGGCCGAAGTCGACCGGCTGATGGCCGACGCCAGGAGTTACCGCAATCACGGCCGCCGCATCCAGGCGATCCTGCGCGATCTTGCCGCGACGCGCTCACCAACGGTCGGACGAGCGCTCGCGGCGCGGCTCGGACGCGCCTACCCGACGGCGGTCCAGAGCATGTTCGGCGGCCGCTCCAAGGTTCCGACCGACCGCATGGCGCGCTGGTATCTCCTCTGGGCGGTAGCCATGAACGGCCACGGCGTCATTCCGCGCCGGCTGCTGACGGCGCCCTGGACGGCGCGGCCGAACGGCGCGGAGAAATATCTCGTCTCGCCGCCCGGCGCCGCCTGGGCGATGGCGCGGCTCGGCCAACGCGATCCGATGACGCTCGCGGCGCTGGTCGAACGTTTCGGCCGCGCCGGCGACCCGCCCTGGCTGGACGGCGACCTCGTCGGCGCGCTCAGCGTGCTGACCGGCCAGCGCTTCGGCTATGACCGCGCCCGCTGGCGCCACTGGTGGGCCGCGCAACGCTAGCGGCGGTAGCGACCGGCAAAGCTCGACCGGGGCTGGCATGGCCCATAATTGCTGGTTCGTGGCTGCTTTCTTGCCCGATTGACTCTCTGGTATAAGCGGCTTATTGTTTTAAAACTTTACCGGTCGGTCGGTAAATATATAGGAGCCCGCCCATGCCCCGCGAACCCCGCTGGGAGGCCGTGATCGGCAGCGCTGCGGCGCTGTTTTCGGAGAACGGCTTTGCCGGCACCAGCGTGCGCGAGGTCGCCGAGCGGGCGCGCATCACCAAGGCGGGGCTCTACTATCACATCCGCGAGAAGGAAGACCTGCTTTTCCGGATCTGCGATCACTCGATCGCGGCGGTCCTCGAAGGCGGCTATGCGGTGCTCGAAAAGAAGGCCGGGCCGCGGGCGCGGCTTGCCGGGATCGTGCGCATGCATGTCGAGTATTTCGTGCGCCACCCGCACAACCTCCGCGTCCTCACCCGCGAGATGGGCGCGCTGTCGCCCGCGCCGCGGGCCAGGGTGGCGAAGCTCGAGCACGAATATCTCGGCCTCATCCGCGGCGTCATCCGCGAGGGTCAGGCGGCCGGCGTCTTCGCGCCGGTCGATGCGACCGTCGCCGCCTTCACCGTGCTCACCGTGATGAACAACCTGTTCGACTGGTACGATCCGAAGGGCCGCATCGGTCCCGAGGCACTGGTCGGCCAGATCGAGGCGATCCTGTTCAATGGCATAGCCGCCAAGAAGAAAACGGCGGCGGAGGGAGGAGACGCATGAGCGAGGCCAACACCTTCGATGCTTACCTGAAAGGCGAGCGGCCCCCCAACACGCGCACCGATAGCGGCATCGAGCTCGACGCATCCTACGGGCCGGGCCGGGCCGAGGTGACCGAGCGGCCGGGCGACTATCCCTTCACCCGCGGCATCCATCCGGAGATGTACCGTAACCGGCTGTGGACGCGGCGTCAGCAATCGGGCTATGGCACGCCGAAGGAATCGAACGACCGTCTTATTTTCCTGCTAAAGCAGGGCATGACGGGCTTGAACGTCGACTACGACGTGCCCACCAAGCTTGCCATCGACCCCGACCACCCGCTCGCCGAGGGCGATATCGGCACGGTCGGCACCTCGATCGCCACCGCCGAGGACGTCGCCGAGCTCTATGAGGGCATCCCGCTCGACAAGGTGAGCTCGACGCTGATCTGCCAGCCGCCGGCCTCGGCCTTCATCGTCGCGACATATGTGCGCCTGGCGCAGGCCCGCGGCGTGCCGCTCGAAAAGCTGATCGGCACCATCATGAATTGCGGCTTCACCCAGCTTGTCGGCCCCAACTACCAGGCCAACACGACCTTCTATCCAATCGAGTTCACCTACCGGGTCGGGCTCGACGTGATGGAATGGTGCGCGGCCAATATGCCGAAATGGAACCTCGTCAACATCAACGCCTACAACATCCGCGAAACCGGGGTGAACGCGGTCCAGGAGGCCGCCTTCGCGATGATGGTGGCGCGCCAGCATATCGAAGGGCTGTTGGCGCGCGGCATTGACATCGACGCTTTTGCGCCACGCATGGCGTTCTTTACGGCGTCGGGGCTCGATTTTTTCGAGGAGGTCGCCAAGCTGAGGGCGATGCGGCGGATCTGGGCGCGCATGTTGAAAGACCGCTACGCGGCAAAGAACGAACGGTCGTGCTGGTTTCGTACCGCCATTCAAACGGCAGCATTGCCGCTGACCGCGCAACAACCGCTCAACAACATCGTTCGGGCCGGCGTGCAGACATTGGCCGCGGTGCTTGGCGGCGCCCAGTCGATCCACACGACCTCCTACGACGAGGCCTTCGCCCTGCCCACCGAGGCGTCGCACACGCTGTCGATCCGCACTCAACAGGTGATCGCCTACGAGACCGGCGTCACCAAGACCGTCGACCCGCTGGGCGGCTCCTATTTCGTGGAGGAACTCACTGACCGCCTCGAAACCGAAATCCTGGCATTGATGGAAACGATGCGCGCCGATGGCGGCTATCTGAAACTCTTCAAGGAACGCTACGTGGAGAATGCGATCCGCGAGGCGCGTTTCGAGCATGCCGACGCGGTCGAGGCGGGCGAGCACCCCGTGGTCGGCGTAAACTGCTTCGCCAATGAGGACGAAACACCGCCCGACATGGAGTTCTTCCGGGTCGACAGGACGATGATGGATGCCCGCATCGCCACGGTGAAGGCATACCGCGCCGCGCGCGATCAAGGCGCGGCCGAGGCGGCACTGGCACAGGTCGGCGAAGCGGCGGCCGGCGACACCAACGTGATGTACAGCGTCTTTGCCGCGGTCGATGCGAAATGCACGCTCGGCGAGGTGGGTGAGGCCTTCCGCCAGGGCATTGGCTACGCGATGCCGAACTAGCGCCCGCCCGTCAGCTACAAACGCACTCAACGGAGGAAGTCACATGGCCAAGATCATGATCGCCAAGGTCGGCACCGATGCCCACGATATGGGGGTCACGGTGATCGAGCGCTGGCTCGCCGATGCGGGCCATGAGGTGATCAATCTGGGGCTTTACAACTCACCCAAGCGGGTTGCTGAGCAAGCGGTCAAGGAACGCCCCGACGTCGTCGGCTTGAGCTTCCTGGGCGGCGAGCCGGTCTACCTATCCGGCCGGGTGTTAGAGGAACTCAAGAATGTCGGGCTCGATGACATGACGCTCGTCGCCGGCGGCGTGCTTACGCCGGACATGCTGCGCGAGTTGGATGAACTGGGCGTCGCTGCGACGTTCACGCCAGGCACGGCGCGCGAGGCGATCCTGGAAACCCTGGCGGCCCTCGTTGCCGGCGAGCGCCGCAATGTGCCCGCAGAAAAACCGAGAGCACGGACCGGTGCGCCCGGTAGCTGATCATGCCGGCCGTTGAAAACGCGATGCTGCATCCAGAGATCGAACAACTCGACCGCGACGGCATACTGGCGATCCAGCGCGAGAAGCTGGCGGCACTCGGCGCGCGGCTCGCACAATCGGGCGACTGGGTTGAGCATTTTGCGGCAGCCGCAATGGCGCCGACCGACCTCGCAGCCGGGGACGGCCTCGCCCACGCGCCGACGCTGGAGAAGACCGACCTCCATGCGCGCTATCCCTTCCCGCTGCTTGGCGTCAGCGTCAATGAAGTAGCCAAGTTCTTCGCCACATCGGGCACCACCGGTCTTCCCGTCATGTTCGGCTTCACCGACGGTGACCTGACCAGGCTAGGCGATCAGGTCGCGCGGTTGCTTGCGTGCATGGGCGTGAAGCCGGGCGACCTGGCCTATAATGGGTATGGTTACGGGCTCTGGATGGGCGGGCCGGCCTTCGACCTCGGCCTCCAACGCCTTGGCGCCACCTGCTTTCCTGTCGGCCCAGGCCGCGGCGAGCTGGTGGTCGAATGGCTGCGCGACCAGGCCTGGGACTTCGCCGCCGTCTCGCCGCTTTGGATGATGACCCTGACCCGGCTCGCCCGCGAGGCCGGCATCGAGCCCAAACGCGACTGGCGCATCAGCATCGCGGGCATCGGCGGCCAGTCGGTCTCGCAGGCCTTCCGCGAGGAGCTCGAAGCGTCGCTGCCCGAAGGCTTCCGCGCCCACAATGTTTACGGTACCACCGAGGCCGGCGGTCCGATCCTATCCACGCCCTGTCCCCACTCGCATGGCGAGGACGAGATGCACCTGGTCAACGAAGACAGCGTGATTTCGGAAATCCTCGACCCGGAGACGCTGAAGCCCGTCGGCCCGGGCGAGATCGGCGAGATCGTGGTGACGACGCTCGACAAACAAGCCTCGCCGATGGTGCGCTGGCGCACCCGCGACCTCGTGCGGCTGTCCGAGCGGCCTTATGATTGCCCGTGCGGGCGCAGCGGCATGCCGCGCATCGGGCGCATCATCGGGCGTTCGGACGACATGCTGAAAGTGCGCGGCGTGATCGTCTATCCCTCGCAGATCGAGGACGTGATCGCGGCAACGCCGGGCACGGTGAAGGAAGCCTGGCAGATCTACTTGCACGCCGTCGACAAGACGCATGACAGGATGAGCGTGGCCGTCGAGGCCGAGCGCGGCTTCAACGGCGACCGCACCGATTTAGCCAAGGCGATCGAACGCGCGCTGACCAGCCGGCTGGGCTTGAAGGTGCCGGTCGAATGCCAGCCCGAGGGTAGCCTCCCTCGCTACGAAGCCAAGGCGACCCGAGTGCTGGTGCGCGAGGACTGACGCCCGCGCCGGCGACAAACGCCATGCGGATTGCCGCATCGCCGCTGCCCGCGGTATGGATGGGCATGGCGCCGTCCGGATTGCGAGAGACCGACCTTTACCCTCCCGTCAAGCGGTTGCTCGAAGAGCAGGGCTACGAGGTAAAGAGTGAGATCGGCGCGGCCGATGTCGTCGCCCTGCGCGATGGCGAGGATCCCGTCGTCGTCGAACTCAAGACCGGTTTTTCGCTATCGCTGTTCCATCAGGCGGTCGACCGACAGCGGTTGACGGATGCGGTTTACATCGCCGTCCCGCTGGGCGCGGGCCGAGCTTTCCACCAGGCGCTGCACAACAATCTGGGCCTGTGCCGCCGCCTCGGACTGGGGCTGATCACGGTGCGCGCCGATGACGGTCTTGTCCAGATCCATTGCGACCCGGCGCCCTACCGACCGCGCCGGTCCAACGCTCGGCGCGGGCGCCTGCTGCGGGAGTTCGCCCGGCGCGTCGGCGATCCCAATTCCGGCGGGGCAACGCGGCGCGGCCTGATGACGGCCTATCGCCAGGATGCGCTTCGATGCGCGCAACTCCTCCACGCGCACGGCCCGACGAAGGCATCGGAGGTAGCCAAGAGGACGGGGGTGGAAAAGGCGCGCCGGTTGATGTCCGACGACCACTACGCCTGGTTCGAGCGTGTGCGGACTGGCGTTTACGCGCTAAGCCCAAAGGGCGTCGCCGCGCTCGGCGAATATGCCGAGGCAATCGCGGCGCTGGATAAGGTCGCGCCCGCCCAGCCCTCTAAAGCAACCCGCCGATAGTGGTTTTCATGATCCCGGTGGGTCCGGCGAAAGCGGGCTGATGTATTCAGGCGGCACCGAATCGGTGAGCCAAACATAGTTCTCGGTCACAAAGAACCGATATCCATGTTCGCGCATCACAGCGGCGGCGATCGACAAAATCACGGCTTCGCCACGGCGCTGGCCCACGACGGTCGCAACCGCCCGATCCGCATGCAAGTGCACATGGTGACGTTTTCGCTTTGACAGGCCATTGCGCAGGATCGAATCGACGAATTGCCGCGCGGTTCCGTGAAAAAGCGTATCGGGTGGCGTGACCGGCGCCAGCCCCAGATCGCCCGGAACAGAGTGACCCTGGTTCGCGCGAATCATCGAACGATCGGCGTTGAAAGCGAAACGCTGCTTGTCGCTCGATGCGACAAGCGCCGCCAACTCCGGCAATGACATGGGCTTGCCAAAGCGCGAAAGCGCGTCGATCAGGTCGGGCACGCTGGTCCAACCGGCCTCGTCCAGAGCAATGCCGATCATCTCCGGCCGATGGCGCAGAACCAGGCTTAGCAGCTTGCTCTTATTCTTGTTGGCCAATGTCGATGCTCAGTTGACTTGCCCGCTGCCAATCAGATGGTGGCAAGCGCACTTGATCGCTACCCACGTTTTAAAGCGACCTAAAGCGAGCGGCCGATGATGTATTTCATGATCTCGTTGGTGCCCGCATAGATGCGGTGAATGCGCGAATCGGCCCATAGGCGGGTGATCGGAAACTCCCACATATAGCCGTAGCCGCCGTGAAGCTGGACGCATTCGTCGACCACGCGGCCCTGCAGCTCGGTGGTCCAGAGCTTGGCCTTGGCAGCGGTTTCCGGCGACAACGTGCCGTCCTCCACCATGGCGATACAGCGGTCGACGAAGGGCCGGCCGACCTCGATCTCGGTCGCCATCTCGGCGAGCTTGAACTGGGTGTTCTGGAACTCGAATATCGTCTGGTCGAAGGCCTTGCGCTGCTTGGTGTACTCAACCGTCATGTCGAGCGCCGCCTCGGCGATCGCCATCGAGCGGATCGCCACCACCATGCGCTCGCGGGCCAGCCCGGCCCAGAGGATACGCCAGCCCTCGTTCTCGGCGCCGAGCATGTTGGTCGTCGGCACGCGCAAATCATCGAAGAAAAGCTCGGCCGTGTCCTGCGCCTTGTTGCCGACCTTCTTCAGGTTGCGGCCCTTTTTGAAGCCATCGGAATGCGAGTCGACCAGCAGCAGCGAGATGCCCTTGGCGCCCAGCTCCGGTGCGGTCTTGACTGCCAGCAGCACCACATCGCCGATGATGCCGTTGGTGATGAAGGTCTTCGAGCCGTTGACGACGTAATGGTTGCCGTCGAGCTTGGCGGTGGTGCGGAGTGTTTTCAGATCGCTGCCGCCGTCGGGCTCGGTAAGACCGATCGAGATGATCTTCTCGCCCTTGACCAATGAGGGGAGCCAGTCGCGCTTCTGGTCCTCGGAGCCGAAGCCGACGATGATCGGTGAGACGATATGCGCGTGCATGTCCCAGGCGGGCGCGGCGATGCCGTAACGGCCAAGCTCCTCGATCACGATGGCGTCGTAGAGAAAGCCGCCCTCCGAGCCGCCGTAAGCTTCGGGGATGCTGGTGCCCAGAAGTCCCATCTCGCCGGCGCGCAGCCATATTTCGCGCGGCGTCTCGCCGGCCTCTTCCCACTCGGCGTAGTGCGGCAGCACTTCGGCTTCCAGGAACTGGCGCACCGAGGAGCGGAAGATCTCGTGCTCGGTGTCGTAGAGAGTGCGGGTGAGGCCGAATTCCATGACCGTTCGCTCGTATGCTGTTCATCCCGTACGCCCGGACCGGCCCCTCAGGGCTTGATGCGGGCGCCGCCAGGCTATGCTAGTGACTATTCTGCCGCCGCGAAACCCGGGGGCCGCCGCCGCGAAAGCCAGGCCAAACTGGCGGAAGAAACTCGATAGAACAGGAGCGAGCAGGACCCATGGCACTCACCCTCGACCAGGCCTCCACCATCGTCGATACCGCGCTGGCCGCCGGGCGCGCAGAGAGCATGGGCGCACTCACCGTCGTCGTGCTCGACGCCGGCGGGCATATCGTCGCCCTCAAGCGCGAGGACGGATCGGGCATCCTCCGCGTCGAGGTCGCCACCGGCAAGGCCTACGGCGCGCTCGGCATGGGGATTTCGAGCCGCAAGATCCGCGACAATCTGGTCGATGCGCGGCCGACCTTCGTGAACGCGCTCGCCGCAGCCTCCGGCGGGCGCTTCATCCCCGTCCCCGGCGGGGTGCTGATCCGCGAGGGCGGCACGGTCGTCGGCGCCGTCGGGGTGACCGGCGATACGTCGGAGAAGGATGAGTACGCCGCGATCGAGGGCATCAGGGCGGCAGGCCTGACCCCCGACCCCGAAGAGCCCGATCCGAACTGGCGGGGATGAGGGGCCCGATCTGCTCGCTCGGTCTTATTTCCCACCCCCCTTGAGGGGGAGGGTTAGGGAGGGGGGTATGTCTACGGCAAGACATACTCCCTCCAACAGCCCGAGGTGGCGGCACCACACCACCCCCCCCCCCCCCCCCCCCC
>Ga0209633_10002494_pt1 | contig 17715 bp, 17 predicted proteins | sample Cruoilmetagenom1_FD_187290 | JGI IMG/M metagenome (GOLD analysis project Ga0209633, IMG submission 187290) | Oil polluted marine microbial communities from Coal Oil Point, Santa Barbara, California, USA - Sample 1 (SPAdes) (version 2) | ecosystem: Environmental > Aquatic > Marine > Oil seeps ... | reverse complement strand
AATAACTATACGCCCTAAATATAAGTTGACTATACGTTTCTGATATTTGTTGGCCAAAAAAGTCAATTTATATCAGAACCATTCAAAATAAAATACAAACTGGAGTTGGAGCACCTATTTCTTGAACAAACTCTAAAAGTCCGGTAGCTTTATTTCTTTTAAATGACACAATATTATTTGTTAACTGATTCGCTACAAGTAAATATGTACCGTCAGGAGATAAAGAAAAATTCCTCGGTCCATCACCTCGTGTAGATTCGTGACCAATTAAATTTAAAGAACCATCATGTTTATTGACTTTGAATATAGCAATACTATTATGTCCTCTGTTTGATGCATAAACAAAATTTCCATCTTTAGAAATATGAATGTCGGCACAAGTATTTGGTTTTTTATAGTCTTTTGGCAAAGTTGAGAGTGAACCTTTTTTTAAATAATTCCCATCATTAGATTTTTGTACCAGAGTTATGGTTCCATTCAGTTCATTTAAAACATAAATCCATTTAAAATTAGGATGAAAAACCAAATGCCTTGGACCTGCACCAGGCGCCATGTTTAATTTATTAGGATTTGAAGGGATTAACTTATTTTGTAACGTATCTAACCGTGAAAACCAAAGTTCGTTGGTGCCTAAATCAACCGAAACAATTTGATTATCTATTGGATCAAACCAAGCAGAATGTGCATGTGGACTTTTTTGCCTCTCTGTAGTTCCTTTTCCTTTATGTTGTTGAACATCTAATAAACTTGACAACTTACCTGCTTGATCTATCTTCAATAAACCAACATTTCCACTAGAGTAATTTGCTGTTAAAACAAATCTAGAATCATTAACTGAAACAAAACAAGGGTGAGCTCCACCCGATGAACTTTTGCTAATTGAACGAAGGCTATCTCCTTGAATTAGAAATGATTCAACCGTTCCTAAACCATTTTCACTGTTTATTTCATTTACTGCGATTATATATTTATTATCGGAAGTCTTAGTTAAAAATGAAGGATTGTTAGATGTAGCTACTAAACCCTGTAGTTGCAGGGTTCCGTCATAATTTAAAGTATATTTGTAAATGCCTTTACTGTCGCCTTTCGTGTAAGTTCCAATATAAAAATCGCTACTTTTTTGAGCGATTATGTCGTTGCTAATAATAGCATTTATTAAAAATATTAATAAAAAAAATCTTGTATCCATTGTTTTCCTTTTTATTTTAAGTAAGTCTGTAATTCTTTTATTTCATCTCTAAATTTAGCTGCAATTAAAAAATCTAATGCCTTAGCAGCAACTTCCATATTTTTTCGTTTTTCACGAATGCGTTTTTCAATTTCTGGTTTGGCTAAATATTGTAAATCAGCTTCTGCAGCTTGCGCATTTGCTTCATCATATTGATAGGTAGTAATTTGTTTTTTTGTAAGTGATTCATCAATACTTTTCTTGATCTGAGTAGGTGTGATTTTGTGTTTGGTATTATAAGATATTTGCTTTTCTCTCTTTCTATTGGTTTCATCAATAGTAAGTTGCATGCTTTTGGTAATTTTATCCGCATACATAATAGCTCTTCCATTTACATTTCTTGCCGCTCTTCCAACAGTTTGTGTTAGTGATCGATGACTTCGTAAAAAACCTTCTTTATCTGCGTCTAAAATTGCTACAAGTGACACTTCTGGAAGATCAAGACCTTCACGCAATAGATTAACACCTATTAACACATCAAAAAGACCTTTTCGTAAATCATGCATAATCTCAACACGTTCTAAAGTATCTACATCTGAATGAATATATCTACAACGAATTTGAATTCTAGTTAAATATTTGGTCAATTCTTCAGCCATTCTTTTCGTTAAAGTTGTAACCAAAATCCGCTCATCTTTTTCAATTCTAACTTGAATTTCTTCTATAAGATCATCTATTTGATTCAAACTCGGTCTTACTTCAATTTCCGGATCTAACAAACCCGTTGGGCGAATAATCTGTTCTACAAAAACACCTTCTACAAGTTGCATTTCATAATCTGCCGGAGTAGCACTTAAATAGATGACCTGATTTTGTATTGCTTCAAATTCTTCAAATTTTAAAGGGCGATTATCCATGGCAGCCGGCAATCTAAATCCATACTCAACTAAATTTTCTTTTCTTGATCGATCACCTCCATACATGGCATGAGTTTGAGGGATGGTGACGTGACTTTCATCTATCAACATCAAATAATCATTTGGGAAATAATCTAACAGACAAAATGGTCGTGTTCCTGGCTCTCTTCCATCAAGGTATCGAGAGTAATTTTCAATACCGCTACAATAACCCAGCTCACGAATCATTTCAAGATCAAACTCTGTTCTTTCTTTTAATCTCTTAGCTTCAAGATGTTTGCCAATTTCTTTGAAATAATCTACTTGTTTTACCATATCATCTTGTATCTGATGAATAGCATTTTGTAAAACATCTGGAGAGGTTACAAATAAGTTCGCTGGATAAATATTTAAACTTTCGAATTTATCAATGATTTGATTATTTATTAGATCAAAACTTTCAATTTCTTCAATTTCATCACCAAAAAAATGGACTCTAAAACCATATTCACCATAAGAAGGATAAATAGTAATCGTATCTCCTTTTACTTTAAAAGTCCCGCTTTTAACTTCGGCATCCGATCTAGAATATAAACTAGTTACCAATCGGTGTAAAAATTGAGTTCTAGCAATAACCTGATCAACTTCAATAGTAATCACATTTTTTTTAAACTCGATAGGATTACCAATACCATACAAACATGAAACTGAAGCAACAACTAAAACGTCTCTTCTTCCCGAAAGTAGAGAAGAGGTTGTACTTAATCGCATTCGTTCAATCTCGTCATTGATAGACAAATCTTTTTCAATATATAAACCAGTTGTTGGTAAATATGCTTCGGGCTGATAATAATCATAATACGAAACAAAATATTCTACTGCATTTTCAGGAAAAAACTGCTTGAATTCTGAATATAATTGGGCTGCCAAAGTTTTATTGTGAGCTAAAACTAAAGTCGGTTTTTCAACTTTTTCAATCACATTAGCAACCGTAAATGTTTTTCCTGACCCGGTTACACCAAGTAATACCTGGTATTTTTCACCTTCGATAACTCCACTTGTCAATTGCTCAATAGCCTGTGGTTGATCACCGGTAGGTTTAAAATCTGATTCCAATTTAAATTGCATTCAACAAAAATAATGTATTTTGCAGTTAATTAAATCAAAAAAATAAATGAATCTTTTCCCTAATATTGGTGAAGAAATTATAAATATATAGACTAACAACCGTAATCAAACAATGTATTATGTCGCATAAAGAAAAAATGAAAGAATATTGGAAAGAAAATCTTCGATATTTAGCAATATTATTAACTATATGGTTTGTAGTTTCTTATGTTTTTGGAATTTTATTGGTCGACCAATTAAATACAATCAAATTAGGAGGTTTTAAATTGGGGTTTTGGTTTGCTCAACAAGGTGCAATGTATGTGTTTGTTATCTTAATTTTTGTTTATGTACGATTGATGAATAGACTAGATAAAAAATATAATGTTGATGAATAATTTATTATAATAGGATGGGAATATTAACTTGGACATGGATACTTGTTGGAATTACTTTTGCAATATATATTGGAATTGCAATCTGGGCTAGGGCCGAATCCTCTAAAGAATTTTATGTAGCCGGTGGAGGTGTTCCACCAATTATCAACGGTATGGCAACTGCTGCAGATTGGATGTCAGCAGCTTCCTTTATATCTTTAGCAGGAATTGTATCTTTTACTGGATATGATGGATCTGTTTATTTGTTAGGATGGACAGGAGGATATGTTTTACTTGCATTATTATTAGCACCTTATTTAAGGAAATTTGGAAAATTTACAGTACCAGATTTTATAGGAGATAGATATTATTCCAATGTAGCCCGTTTTGTTGCTGTTATTGCCGCATTAATGGTTTCATTTACTTATGTAGCTGGACAAATGCGAGGTGTTGGAATTGTATTTTCAAGATACTTAGAAGTCGATATTGATACTGGAGTTTATATTGGAATGACCATAGTTTTATTCTATGCCGTTTTAGGAGGAATGAAAGGAATTACCTATACGCAAGTCGCCCAATATTGTGTTTTGATATTTGCTTTTATGGTTCCGGCAATTTTTATTTCAATTCAAATGACAGGTAATTCAATTCCTCAATTAGGTTTTGGTGGTACCGGTGAAGATGGTATTCATTTGTTGGATAAATTAGATGGTTTACAACAGGAACTTGGGTTTCACGAATATACTTCTGGTAGTAAATCAATAATGGATGTTTTTGCTATTACTCTGGCACTAATGGTTGGAACAGCTGGTTTACCTCATGTTATTGTTAGATTTTTTACTGTACCTAAAGTTAAAGATGCACGTATATCTGCAGGATGGGCATTGCTATTTATTACAATTTTATATACTACGATTCCTGCAGTTGCAGTTTTTTCCAGAATAAATTTAATTGAAACAGTAAGTGAAAAAAAATATGATGAATTGCCAGATTGGTTTGGTAATTGGGAAACAACAGGATTAATAAAATTTGAAGATAAAAATAAAGATGGTATTGTGCAATATGTTGCAGATGAATCCGTAAATGAGTTAACCATTGATCGTGATATAATGGTATTGGCAAATCCTGAAATTGCTAAATTACCTAACTGGGTAATTGCTCTTGTAGGTGCAGGCGGACTAGCAGCAGCTTTATCAACCGCAGCTGGCTTACTTTTGGTTATTGCTTCTTCAATTTCACACGACCTTATTAAAAAAATGATTAATCCAAAAATATCTGAAAAAAATGAGTTGGTTGCAGCACGTTTAAGTGCAGTTGTTGCAGTAATGGTTGCTGGATGGTTTGGAATTAATCCACCGGGATTTGTTGCGGCTGTAGTCGCTTTGGCATTTGGTCTTGCCGCTGCATCCTTTTTCCCGGCAATAGTTTTAGGTATTTTTTATAAACGCATGAATAAAGAAGGGGCTATAGCTGGAATGGTGGTTGGTCTTTTATTTATGTCCTACTATATTTTAAAATTTAAATTTGGAATTTTTGACGGAGGAAGAGAAGCAGTAGCCGGATTAAAAGAAGATTGGTGGTTTGGAATCTCCCCAGAAGGATTTGGTAGTATTGCAATGGTAATCAATTTTGTTGTCTCTATTGTTGTTTCTAAATTCACACCTGATCCTCCACATGAGGTACAAGAAATAGTAGAAAATATAAGAATACCATCTGGAGCTGGAGAAGCATCAGATCATTAATTTTATAAACAATTTTCCCTTACAAGTGCAAATTGTAACCTGTAGAAAATATTAATTAAATAAATATTTTTTCACTAATTTAGGTGCGTAATAAATTTATTTTTCAAAACATAATCTAGATGAGTAATTATCATATCAAACACTTAGAAGAGTACTTTCAAATTCATAGAAAATCAGTTAGAAATCCGGAAGGATTTTGGGAAGAAGTAGCCGAAGAACATTTTATCTGGCGAAAAAGATGGGATAAAGTGTTAAGCTGGGATTTTAAAAAGCCAGAAGTAAAATGGTTTGAAGGAGCCAAGCTAAATATTACGGAAAACTGTATTGACAGACATTTGAGAATTAGAGGTGATAAAACAGCTATTTTATTTGAACCGAATGATCCAAAGGAAAAGGCTGAACATATTACTTATCAGCAGTTATATGAAAGGGTAAATCAATTTGCCAATGTATTAAAAGATCAGGGAATAAAAAAAGGTGATAGAGTTTGTATCTATTTACCAATGATTCCTGAACTTGCTATTTCAACATTGGCATGTGCTAGAATAGGGGCAATTCACTCTGTAGTTTTTGCAGGTTTTTCAGCTACAGCTTTAGCAACTAGAATTAATGATAGTGATTGTAAAATGGTTATAACCTCAGATGGATCTTATCGAGGTTCAAAAACTATTGATCTAAAAGGGATTGTTGATGAAGGCCTTGAAGAATGCCCTGGTGTAGAGACAACTTTGATAGTAAAACGTATTAACTCTACTATTGAAATGAAAGAGGGACGTGATCAATGGCTACAACCATTATTGGACAAAGCTTCTAAGGAATGTGAACCAGAAATAATGGATGCTGAAGACCCACTATTTATTTTATATACTTCCGGTTCAACCGGAATGCCAAAAGGTATGGTACATACTACTGCGGGATATATGGTTTATACAGCTTATACTTTTAAAAATGTTTTTCAATATTTAGAAAATGATATTTATTGGTGTACCGCAGATATTGGTTGGATTACTGGTCATAGTTATATAGTTTATGGACCTCTGGCAAACGGAGCAACAACAGTAATGTTTGAAGGTGTTCCAAATTTCCCTGATTGGGGAAGGTTTTGGGAAGTAGTTGAAAAACATAAGATAACACAGTTTTATACTGCTCCAACTGCAATTCGAGCATTGGCAAAAGAAAATTTGGATTTTGTTGAAAAGTATAATTTATCATCCTTAAAAGTATTAGGGTCGGTAGGAGAACCAATTAACGAGGAAGCCTGGCATTGGTATAATGATAATATTGGTAAAAAGAAAAACCCTATTGTTGATACCTGGTGGCAAACAGAAACAGGTGGAATTATGATCTCTCCAATCCCATTTTTGACACCTACAAAACCAACTTATGCAACCTTTCCTTTACCTGGAATTCAACTTACTTTAATGGATGAAAATGGTGAGGAAATAAATGATAATCAAGTTGATGGAAGACTTTGTATAAAATTTCCATGGCCTTCAATGGCAAGAACTATTTGGGGAAACCATCAACGTTATAAGGATACTTATTTTTCAGCTTATGAGAACCAGTATTTTACCGGTGATGGAGCTTTGCGTGACGAAGTAGGTTATTACAGAATAACAGGTAGAGTAGATGATGTGATTATTGTTTCCGGCCATAATCTTGGAACAGCACCAATTGAAGATGCAATCAATGAACATCAGGCTGTTGCAGAATCTGCTGTTGTAGGATTTCCACATGATATTAAAGGAAATGCTTTGTATGGTTATGTAATTTTAAAAGAAGCTGGAGAGTCTCGTAATCCTGATAATTTACGAAAAGAGATCAACCAAAGTATTACCGAACATATTGGTCCGATTGCTAAACTGGATAAAATACAATTTACCAGCGGTTTACCTAAAACTCGTTCAGGTAAAATTATGCGTCGTATTTTACGTAAAATAGCATGTAATGAAACAGAAAGTTTAGGCGATACAAGCACTTTACTAAATCCGGAAGTTGTTCAAGAAATTATCGATAATAAATTGTAAATAAGTTAGAGTTTAAATTATTTTTATGGTAAAATGAATTCAACCAATTACTTTTATTAAGGGTTTGAATGTAACCTCTAGGGAGATATTCACCTCTTGAATATCATAAAACAAAACTATTTATCTGATGACTATTTTCACAACGGTTATTAGTCATCGGATAAATACAAAATATAATTTCTTATTAATTTTTACAAATCTCGTTTCTTTAATAGCCAATAAGATGAATATATAAATATAAAAACCCACCCTAAAACAATAGCAATTTCATACCAATGTACACTGTAGTCATAACTTAAGTCTTCACCAACTTGAGATGCTAAAGTCTTCACTGCGTTTAATCTCGAAAAAGGTTCGTCAATTAGATTCCACATGGCATGAAAAGGAGCAAATTGATAAATGTTATCCGCTATATCCGTATCTTTAAAAACATTCCATTTGAACACATTATAACTTATAGATTCTACAATAAACCAAATAAGCATGGCACCCACAGCAAATGCCGATCGTTTAATCAACATTCCTACAAAGAGTCCAAAAGAGAAAAACCCTAATAGTTTTACAAAAAATGCAAGTAAATATTCTAAGTCAGAAAAAATGATGGAGAATTCATTAAAATCTGAATAGATCAGACCCAATATTAAAGAAATTACAAAAACAAAAATTGTAGATACAAATGCAAAAATTACTACGGTATAAAACTTGCTTAAAATGAATTCTTTTTTACTAAGTCCGTCAATTAAATTTTGCTTTAAAGTCTTATTACTGTATTCATTAGCAACCATAGAAACGATAACTAACAACAAAAAAAACTTAAAAAAAGCAGTGATAAATGTATTGAAATGCCAGATGTAAGGAAAATTAAAAATACCCTGTTCAGCCAAATGAAACTTAATAGGGCCAATATCAAATTTTATTGCCGCAATTAAGGCAATAGATGTAAGTAAAGTGAAGTAAGTTATAATAAGTATTTTACTCGCTCTACTATTTTTTAATTTGTGAAATTCTATACTTAGTAATCTTAACATTCTAATTAATTTTTATTATTGGTAAGGTTTAAAAATTGCTCTTCTAAAGTCGGTTTACGTTTAACCAAATGTGATAGAAAAATATTTTTAGTAGATAGATATTTGTTCAACTCTGATGTAGAAACCTCATCACTTAATTTTAGAAATATCAATTCACTTTCTTCTTTTACCGAATCGATACCTTTGTAATCTTTAAGAGCATCAAATAATTCGTTTTTTGAGTTTGACGTTCTCAATTCTATAAAACCAAAAGAAGAGCTCATTTCATCAACTCTTCCCGAAAACAATTTCAATCCGTTTCTAATAACAACAACATGGCTACAAACTTTTTCAACCTCATCTAGTAGATGAGAAGCCAATAAAATAGTGGTTCCTTTGGAAGCGATATCATTAATTATACTTCTAATTTCATGAATTCCTTGAGGATCTAATCCATTAGTAGGTTCATCAAGAATTAAAATTTCAGGATCATTTAGTAGAGCAGAAGCAATGGCTAAACGTTGTTTCATACCCAATGAAAAAGTTTTGAATTTACTATTTCTTCGTTCGTAAAGATTAACTTCTTTTAGTTTTTCATCTATTTTATCGTAGGATATTTCTTTTATTTTAGACACTAATTTCAGGTTTTCAATTGCCGACATATAAGGGTAAAAATTTGGTCTTTCAATAATTGCTCCAACTTTTTTCAAAGCATCATGGGTTGTTATTGAACCATCAAACCAGCTGAAACTACCGGAAGATTTGTTAACTACGTTTAGAATAATACCAAGAGTTGTTGATTTTCCACTGCCATTCGGACCTAAAATTCCGTAAACATTTCCTTTTTTTATATCAAAAGATAAATTATTAACGGCATGAATTTTCCCAAATTTTTTGTCCAGATTTTTTAACGATAATATTGTTTCCAAATTTTTTAATTGAAAGTTCTATTGTATGACGATAATAACGCTAGTTTGTTACGAATTGATTTCATTTTAATTAAATTTTAGGAATACGGCTTAAAGTTTATTAAATTCGTTAGCTTAATACTTGTAAAAAGTAAATCGATTATTTGAAATGGATGAAAAACTAATTTCTAGAAAGAAACCTACTTTTCCGATTAATACTGAGCTATATAATTATTTAACTCTATATAATCGAAACATAAAAATACCAATTTTTTATGATGACCTATTAAGGTTTTCCGGTTCTGTTACTGTTTATGATAAGTATGATAAAGATACTCTATGGATTAGAGTTTATTACCCAGAGTTTGAACAAAAGGAAATAGATCTCAGCTTAAAGCGAATGTATAATATTTTACATGGTGATGGAACAGAAGAGGTTTTAGAGCACCTAGTAGTTGATGAAATTGATTACTGTACTTTTGGTAATTCAAAGCCATTTAGAGTAAAGATCAGAAATATTTTAAATGACAATTACACGTATATTTATGTCAAAAAAGCAGATGCATCTCGCGTTTACGGTCTAGAATTAGAAGATATTTTATCGCCCAATCACCTTAATTTTTTGGTTTATAAAGACACTTTAATTGAAGAACATGTACTGGGAATTCCGGGTGATATGTTCATGGAGGAAAGTTTAAAAGATATATCAAAAATTGAAAAGCAACGCTTGTCAAAAGAGTTTGTAAAATTTAATGAGCGATGTACTTTACGTTTACTAGGAGATATGCGAGCATACAATTATGTGATTGTGCCAACGTACGATTTTGACCAGGTGCAATATCGTATTCGAGCAATGGATTTTGATCAGCAAAGTTACGAGGGAAATTTAAAAGTTTATAGACCGCAGTTTTTTAAAGATAATTTTCCTTTTGTTGACATGGTTCAAGAAAATCTAGGTGCCCAATCGGTGGAGCAGTATAAAAAAGAAGAACGATCTGCTTTGGCGAAAAGATTAAAAAGTTCGCAAAATAGAATTAATAATCTTTTAAAATGTATGAAGAATGATCATATCTCAACAAGTAAAAATATAGAAAAGCTTAAAAAAGATTTGATTGAATATACACATGATAAAAATTTTAAAGACTGTAAAAATATGGGCGAAATTTTACAGGTAGCTTTTAATTTTGTGGTTAGAAATTATGAAAGTGTAAATGCTTATATTATAAGATAATAATACTTAAATTATTATTGATGTTATGAATGCAACAATCAAAAATATTCTAGCAGTTATTGCTGGTTTAATTCTTGGAAGCGCTGTAAATATGGGACTTATTATGATAAGTGGTTCAGTTATTGCACCTCCTGAAGGAGCTGATGTAACTACCATGGAGGGTTTAAAAGAATCTATTCATTTATTTCAACCCAAACATTTCCTTTTTCCATTTTTAGCTCATGCCATGGGAACTTTGGTTGGAGCTTTTGTAGCCGGACTTATAGCCGCAAATAATAAGATGACATTTGCTTTAGTTATTGGTGTTTTCTTCTTGATTGGCGGTATTATAAATACTTTTATGTTACCTTCTCCAATTTGGTTCAACATTTTGGATTTGTTAGGGGCTTATATTCCCATGGCTTGGTTTGGCGGTAAATTGGCAATGCGATTTAGAATTAAACAATAAAATTTAAAACTAAACCATGAAGCAAAAAAGCATGTCATTTATGGTTATAATTAATGTTTTAAGTTAAGAATAGCAAAGTGTATCGCTAATTATAGGAATGGCTAGTATCATTAAAGAAAGAGGTAAGGGGAAGCTAAAGTAATACGCATTGAATTATTCTAGCTTTTAAAGAATTTATTATTCCATATATTCATCAAAATCAAATTCATCATAATCTTCTACCTCATCATCATTATCATCTTTTGATAGATCTTCACTTTCAAATTGAATTTCAGGTGCATTCAAAGGCATAGCGCCTAATGAAAATGTTAAACTTGGCACTTCTGGATTGCTTACAACAAAATCAACTTCAATCAGTTCAACATAAAAAGACCACATATTAAAGAAATCGTAAATATAGATTAGTTTATCATTTTCTGATTCTAAGACTTTTTCTATAGTTATATCTTGCATTTGAATTTTAGAATCTAACCCTTCACTCATGTCAAACAAAGGAAATTCTTCACCTTGAACCCATTCCTCATCCGAACGATAAAAAGATGCCATTTCATTTCCGGTAAGACCAAAGGCATTAGTTATTGCATTGTGAAGATCTTCTAAAGTAACCTCTTTATTAATTGCAACATCTCTAATTACATCTTCTTCAGTGTTTAATATTACACGAATTTTATTAACCATAACTTTGATTTAAGTATGCTGCAAAAATAATACTTTCGTTTAAATATGTTATTTTTACTTTTAATAAAATAAATAAAATATGACCAACAAAGAAAAGCTCGATCTACTAAATTCCATAAAAAAAAATACACTTATGGAAACCCTAGATATTCAATATACTGAAGTGGGAGACGACTATTTAGTTGCCACAATGCCGGTAAATGAAAGGGTTCATCAGCCTATGGGTTTATTACATGGAGGAGCAAGTGTAGCTTTCGCGGAAAGTGTTGCTAGTCCCGCTTCATTACTTTTTATAGATCCTGAAAAATATGAAGTCAGAGGGATAGAAATAACTGCTAATCATGTAAAAAGTAAAAGAGAAGGAATAGTTACCGCTACAGCAAAAATTATTCACAGAGGGAGAAATACCCATTTATGGGAAATAAAAATTGTAGATGAAGAAGGTAAATTGATCTCAATTTGTAAGTTGACAAATATTATTTTGTCAAAAAAATAAAACTTTCAATGAAAAAGAAATGGGTTAAAAAAACAGGTAAGATTGTTGGATATTCTCTTTTGGTCTTAATACTTATTTTTTCTTTTTTATTATACCGATTTACCCGAACTAAATCTGACCAGGAAGTATTAGATACGTTTAAAGAAGAAGCTTTTCAACCTACCATTAATTATTTTAATTTTAAGAATAAAAAAATTAGGGTAATTCAAATGCAAAAAGAGTTAGATACATCTTTACCTAACCTTATTTTTATTCATGGTTCACCGGGTTCTGGTCTAGATTTTAAAAGATATTTGTCTGATACCTTATTAAATGCAAAGGCAAATTTAATTACGTATGATAGAATAGGTTATGGAATGGATAGTAAGGTAGAAGTATTGAATAGTATTGATCAAGAGATTGAAGTTCTACATCAGCTTATTCAAAATTATAGTGAGGTTAATACTATTTTGATAGGTTATTCTTATGGTGGAACCATAGCTACTGCTTCACCAAAGAATTATAAATCAAAATTACTACTTGCACCTGCAATTAAAGGTGAATTAGAGCCCATGTATTGGGTTTTAAATTTATATAAATGGAAACTAACAAGACCATTGGTGCCAAATGTTTTTAAATATGCGGCTCAAGAAAAATTTAAGCACCGAACTGAGCTGGTAAAATTTGAAAATAAATGGGCTATAAGTTCGTCTTATGTTACATCCATTCATGGAAATTTAGATAGAATTGTTCCATATAAAAATTCACTTTTTTTGAAGAATATATTTGATAAAAACAGATTTGAATTAATTCCCATTGAAAAAGGCAGTCACGCATTAATTTGGACAGATTTTGAATTGATCAAGAATAAAATCATTACACTTATTGAAAATTAATTTCATGGAGCTAAATAGTTTATTGAATAGAATTGATTCTTCCCTAAAAGGGAAACTTCCTTTTGTTGCTTACAGAAAGCCGAATAATAAGAATAAAATTCAATCCTTATTTCAACAAGATGATACCTTACATTTTTTAAAAGATTTTTCACAAACAGGGTTTGTTTTTGCACCTTTTGATACTAGAGAAAAAACGATACTTTTCCCCGAAGAAAATTGTGAAACTTTTAGAGTGAAATATTCAATTTCGCAACAAGATAATCTTAAAGGTCAATCACCTACAAACAGAATTAATAATGAATTGAATGAAAAGAAAGACCATATTAATCTTGTTCAAAAATGTATTGATTTTATAGAAGACGGTGAAGTTACAAAAGTTGTTTTATCACGAAAAGAAGAGGTTCGTTTTAAAGGTGTTGATTTAATTGACACCTTTTTGAATCTGTTAGATAATTATCCCTTGGCATTTGTATACCTGTGGTTTCACCCAAAAGTTGGATTATGGATGGGAGCATCTCCTGAAACTTTGATAAGTGTTGAGAATAAGAAATTTAAAACAATGGCTTTGGCGGGAACTCAACCTTATATAGATTCTTTAGAAGTGCAGTGGAAAGAAAAGGAAAAAGAAGAACAAGGCATTGTAACAGATTTTATTGTTGCAGAATTAAAAGATTTTGAACTTAAAATTACTAAGCCATACACAAAAAAAGCGGGAAGCTTACTTCATATTTGTACAGAAATCGAAGGAAAGTTAAATTCTAATGAACAATTAAATACCATACTTAAAAGATTGCACCCAACTCCGGCAATTTGTGGTTATCCAAAAGAAAAAGCAAAAAGATTCATATTACAAAACGAAAACTATAAACGTGAGTACTATACAGGCTTTTTGGGGGAGTTAAATATGGATAAATCAACGAATTTGTTTGTTAATTTAAGATGTATGCAAATTAAGAGTAGTAAAGCAATTGTTTATATTGGTGGGGGAATTACCATTGATAGTATTCCAGAAAATGAATGGGAAGAGACTGTTGCAAAAAGTGAGGTGATGAAGCGTGTAATATCAAAAGTTTAATTACCTGGTTTAAGAGGCTATTTTAACCAATTGTTTTAATTCTTCAATACGATTCTCTTTTTTTGGTTGTCTATTTTTTTTAGAGAAATCCGTATGATATTGATGTGCTTCTAAAAATTTTATTTGAATTTTATTCCATTCAGTAACATCCGTAATTTGCGAAAAAGATTGTAGTTCTTTAAAAAGCCAGTCGCTTATTGGGTAAAAATCATCTCTACCTAAATAATCTAGATCTGCATCACAAATAATTTTTTCTAAATAATTTTTTGGAGTTTGTGGTATACGAGTTGCCATAATTAAACCTTTAACAACCTTTATATCTCTATTTGAAAATCCATATTCCAACATATATTTTTCAACTATTTCGCAGCCCAATTTTTCATGTTCAATATTTGATATGGTAAAACCAATATCGTGATACAAAGTACCTATACGAAGAAGCTTTGCAGTATATGGATCAATTTTTTCATTTTTAATGAATTGATTGATTACATGTAATACATCATAAGTATGATGTGCTCCATGATAATACAGCTTTTTTGATAATTTTGAATTTAAAATCTCAAAAGCTTTTTTCCGTATTTTTATGTATCCTTTCATTTATTAAAACAAATAACGTAATTATCTATAAGTTTATTATTAAAAATCCAATTATTAAAACAATAAAAATGAAACTTATTGCAAAATATTTTATTGATTTTTGAACACTTTTGAACTTTTGGTCAATAATAGTACTTTCTATGAATATTTGATGACTTAACTGCGTAAAAAGTTCATCTTCATCTGTACATATTTCTGTTAATTTTTTACTGTATTCGTCAATATCTCCATACGATGTAGCAGCATCTCTAAAAAAGAATACATTCTTTCTGAATTTTAATTCCATTCTAGGCATAAAACACTTAAATGCAAAAAATATAGAAATCAACACGAAAGCAACCCATAGACTTACCAAAATAAGAAATATATAGTTTCCATGAAAGACTTCATTAAAATAATCTAATCGTTCTACAAAGAGCCCTAAAATAAGGCTATGGAATGAAAAAATAATACCTGCTTTAAGCTCAGAAGATCTTATTAATTTTTCTAATCTTTCTAATTGTTCCCAAAAATTATTAGGATCTTGTTGTATCATTATTAATTAAAGCTTGATTAAGAGATAAATATAATAAAAAAATTAAACTTCAGTTTTCTTAATACCATTTACAAAATACATTTTCATCATTCCTTTATTTTTAACTGGTATTTGACCTCTATATTCACAGTCATATTTGTCTTTGATCAATTTATAAGTCAACTCTGAAATATTTATTTTACCCGGTAGTGAGTTACATTCCATGCGAGACGCAACATTAACCGTGTCTCCCCAAATATCATATGCAAATTTCTTGGTACCTACAACTCCCGCAACCACGGGGCCGCTATTAATTCCAATTCGGATTTCAAAAGATTTAATAGTATCATTATCCGTTTTTTTTGATTCTTCTATGAATTCGGCAATTTCAAAAGCTGCCTGAACCATTTTATCTGCATGATCTTTTGTTGGATTAGGCAATCCAGCTGCACACATATACGCATCACCAATTGTTTTGATCTTTTCAAGATTGTATTTTTCAATAATTTCATCAAATTTCGAAAAATAGAAATCAACACTTTTTACCAAATCTTCCGGGCTTAAATCATGAGAAAATTTCGTAAATTCTTTAAAATCAGTAAACATAACACTTACAGATTCGAATTTTTTCGCTTGTACTTTTCCACTTTGTTTTAACTCTTGAGCGGTTCCTTCTGGTAAAATATTTAATAATAATTTTTCTGATTTATAAGTTTCTTCTTGAATTATTTGATTGGTTCTCTTTACAAATCTATATCTTCTAATAGTTCCTACGGCTAATAATAAAACCAAAAAAGCAGTTGCAAACGAGATATAGGTCAAAGTTTTATTTCTTTTATCTTTTAATTCATTTATCACCGCTTCTTTTTCTAAAACCAAATTTTTGTCTCGTTCTATTTGGACTTCAAAATTGGTACGTTGATCAGCCATTTGTTGAACTGTTGCAATATTCGTAACACTATCTCTGTAGGCTATATGATCTTTATAATATTTATAAGACTCCGATAAGTTTCCATCTAAGTTATATATCTCTGAAAGTTTTTGATTTGATTCACTGATATTTTTTTTCAATCCATATTTTTGAGCAATTTCTAAACTTCTGTGGGTATAGATCAATGCAGTTGTTAAATCATTTTGCCTTATATAAATATCTGCCATTTCAATAAGGAATTCAGAAATTGGAGGGTAATCCTGTACTTTCTCAAGAATTGCTATAGCTTGGTTGATATTCTGCTTTGCCAAATTATAGTTTCCTTGTTCAGTATTAATCTTTCCAATATTACCAAGGTTATATGCAGTACCTTTTAAGAAGTTAACTCTCTTAAAGATTAGACCCGATTCTTTAAAATATTTTTTTGCTGCATCATATTTTTTCATATTTACAAATTCATCACCCGCATTATACAATGCTTTTGCAATACCAAGGGAATCATTCGTTTTCCTAAGAATATCTATTCCTTTTTGATAATAAACGATTGAATTGTCATGGTTTCCCATTTCTGAATAAATATTAGCAATAGTAATATATGCTCTTCCTTGTTTTTCAATTGATTTTTTATCAGTAGCAATTTGTGCAGCTTGTAAAATACTTTCTAAAGCCTTACTATAATTACCTTTAAGTCTTAGAGCTGTTCCTTGCGACATATACCCAATAAGAAGGTAACTAGCAGAATCTAATTTTTGAGATAATTTGATTAGTTCTTTACTATATTCTAATTGCTTTTCTGGATTAAGGTGATTTGAGGAAAGTTTTTGAAGTAATTTAATTCTATCTTGTTCTTTAAAGCTGCCTGAAGTATAGACTAATTCCAAACTATCTATTTCATTTTTGTCTTGGGAATAAACTGACGAGCAAAAAATAAAAATTAAGACAAATATTAAAACTGCTTTTATGTTAAATGTTAATGTAGAAACTGAATTTGTCATTAGGATTAAAATCCATTAATATTTAAAAATAAATTTTAATTAATCATTTCTAATTTCGGATCAATTATAAACTGTTTTTTTGAATTACTACCTTTTTTTAAAACGGTGAATTTTATACTGTACTTCATGTAATCTCCTTTCATAAGATCTTTATTTTCAACTTTTCCTCTAACTTTTTTCTTTCCAGTTAGTTCTATATTTTTAAAGAACTCTTTACCATGTTTATGCTTAATTCTTGTAATATATACTTCATCTGTCTCAGGAGAAGATGATGAAACTCCTACCCAGATCACATCATCTCCCAATTCTACATCAGTAGTAAAATCTTCATTAGAAACTCCCGATGCCTGTCCGAAATTACTAATATTGGTAGAGTCCTTATTTTGCTGATTGATATTATCGGTATCTACATATAGTGTTATGGTAGTGCCTGTAGTATCACTTTTATTACGATTACAAGAATTAAAACTAAAGGATACTAATACAATAGCAATTAAAATTAAAAATCGATTCGTTGTTTTCATAATATTGTTTTTTTAATGATAAGGTTATACCATAAAGATAATCAAAATAATTGAAAAAAGGATGCATTTTTGTTTAAAATAAATTTATAAATAGTTCATTAGATGCATATTAAACA
>Ga0209633_10002493_pt1 | contig 17735 bp, 17 predicted proteins | sample Cruoilmetagenom1_FD_187290 | JGI IMG/M metagenome (GOLD analysis project Ga0209633, IMG submission 187290) | Oil polluted marine microbial communities from Coal Oil Point, Santa Barbara, California, USA - Sample 1 (SPAdes) (version 2) | ecosystem: Environmental > Aquatic > Marine > Oil seeps ... | reverse complement strand
CGTTTCACTGCCTTCTTCTTGGCAGCTACTTTGCGCTTGACGACCTTCTTCTTGACTTTGCGTTTCACTGCCTTCTTCTTGGCAGCTACTTTGCGCTTGACGACCTTCTTCTTGACTTTGCGTTTCGCTACCTTCTTCTTGGCAGCTACTTTGCGTTTAACAACCTTCTTTTTAACGGCCCGCTTTTTCGCGGGTGCTTTCCTAGTGGCTTTCTTTTTTGCAGCCATACCAAAACTCCTTACTGTGTTAGCCCAAAGTGAGTATAAACAAGTGATAACAAATTACCAGTTTTATTTAATGGAAAATTGTACCTGTTGTTCGGATGTGTTAGCGGCATAAAAACATTTATATTTAAGTTAAACGTGAAACGTAAATATTCTTTACCAGGCGTGATTTCGCGCAAACTAAAAACATTGCATGTTTCGTTTTTGTTTTTTTGTTTTTTGTTTTTTTTATCCGCTCGGTGTGTTGTGCGCACGGAGTAAAAAAATACTCGTGTGACGGTCTGCAAATCGGAAAGCAATGCAGTGATTTTGTTATGAAGTAGCACATCAAATCGCAAGCGTCACATTGTGACGTGTAGTGTCACTGCTATCGGAATAGTTAACAAAGCTGCAGCGAAGATGATGGTTTTTACGGTGTTGCTTGATATACAAAGCCAACTATATATTTATGTTAAACAAAAGCTTATGAATTGTATTTGGGTGGTGCGTTTGTTTGTAGTGAAAAATATACCGACAGTTTTTGCGGGGGTTGAAAGGAAAGATTTACTGCTGGCAGGTGTATTGTTAAACACAATTACCCGGTTATGTGCATGCGCGCAGTTTGTTTCTGCGCTGATTGTGCAAACAGAAGGCATGCCGTCAATCAGGTGTCGTTGTTACAATTGTTGTCTCTGTTAGTCAGGGTAAGGACGCGTTGCATTACTGCGCAATACGAAGAGTGCTTATGCAACTATTTAAATTGCCGGTAGCGTACATCAATAAAAAGTTTTTTGGTTTGTATGTGTGTCAGCCAGGGGAACAATAGAAAAATAATTTTTCCTTTGCTTCGGTTTGCTTGCGGAATAATTGCTGTGCAGTTCTCCCGGTCAACGTGTTATCGGTCTGGAAGAAATGCAAAACGTTCCAGAATTTTGTGTTTAAAGAGTGGCTGCATTAATGGCTGAACAGTTTGTTCGTGTTGCTAAAAAGACACAAAAAGCCGTTGCTGGATACCGTTCTGATTGTGTTATCTCAGGCCGGGTAACTTGTTCGTGATCGCGAGTTTTCATAGACATGTGCTTCAGTCGCGATTGCATTCAGAGGTATATCCCAATTGTTTGGTTTGATGGTTGCCTGTTTCTGGAATTCATAGGCAAGCCCGACCAGGTTTGGTTTGTGCCAGTGCTGCCGCCGCTGAAGAAATGCAAAAGTACGATCATAAAAACCACCACCCATGCCGATGCGATGTCCTGCGGTATCGAAGGCAACCAGCGGCGTTAACACCAGGTCAAGTGCAGACGGTTTTATCAGGCGTCGGCGTACCGGTTCTGGAATCCCGAAACGATTAAAGGCAAGGATGTCACCAGGATCGAAACGGGCAAACCAGAGTTGTTCCGGAGAGAAAGGTGCCAGCACCGGCAAGTAAACCTGTTTGTTTGCAGACCAGAGGGTTTGCAGTAGTGGTGCGGGGTCTATTTCACCATCAGATGCAAGGTAGGCTGCGACGCGGTGGCTGCGTAATACGAGCGGATGTTTGCAAGTCTGTCGCGCCAATTGTTCGGCGCATGTTGCCGCTTCTCTGCGTGTGAGTGCGCGTCGCTGCTGACGAATAGTCTGGCGCAGTGTGCGGCTGCTCATCAATCAGGGATCAGCGGGTGGCGGGTGTAAATTCGGGAGGGCATCCTCCACTTGTACCGTTGCAACTGTTGCCCCTGAACCAAAGGTTCAAGAGGGGGACAGCAATGGTCCCTTCAGGCTTTCCGTACATGACGGACATGCACACCGGTACCATATAAAGTCCCCTGGGTTGGAGATTAGGCTCAAGGAGATCTTAGCTGCTATCGCATACAGCAGAGGATGCCCAAATTTAATCAGTCTTTCAACTTCAGTTCATTTCTGCTTGCCGGTAACTGGCAAGCGCCTCTTCAATCCGGGTATTCAGTTCCCTGAGACGGGGCCCGGTCGAATTTTCACCACTGTCGATTGCCGACCCTGACTGGATCGCTTCATGTGCCAGATTCAATCCCGCCATCACTGCAATCCGGTCGATGCCAACGACCTTGCCGGTACTGCGGATTTCTGACATTTTCTCGGTAAGGTGTCTTACTGACGCGTCGAGTGCTTCTTTTTCGTCATCCGGGCAGGAAACCATGTACTCCTTGTCGAGGATCATGATCTTGACGGCATTGGCGTCCTTGATCATATGCCTGTCTCCAGTGACTTGAGGCGCGTCACGATCGCATCGACACGGTTACGGACCTGGTCATGCTTCTCCAGCAGGCCGGCGCGTTCGGTTGCCAGTGACTCCTGTTGCGCGCGCAAGGATCGATTTTCCTTGGTGAGGCGGCCAAGCAGTTCCAGCAGGTTGTTCACCTGTTCTTCCAGGCGGACAAGCTCCGGTTCGGTCATTACGGGTGTGTTTTCTTCAATCATAGCGCCAATATAGTGCGGTTACGTGACACGGTCAATGCCGGCGTACTGTTGTGTGCGGTACTTTCTGTCACGAAGTCGGCTGTTGAGTGTGCGATAATCGGTTTCAGAGCCGTTACAAGATGCTGGTAATCCAGTCTTTACAGGCATTGACCGAGAGGAATTGTTTTGCCGAACATTACATCCTATGAGGAGTTGGTACAGATGCTGCAGTCAGCAGGTGCGGACGGCAGTGCCAGTGAAGCACATGGTATGTTGAGCGGCACAATCTGTGCCGCTGGAAAAACATCGCCGGGTCTCTGGCTGGAGTATTTGCTGGGTGAAGGGAATACCCTGAGTGCCGCAGCCAGTGACAGTAGCGACATGCTGTTAACCGTGCAGTCAGAACTCTTGCTGCAGTTTAATGATGATGCGTTTGGATTCGGGTTGTTGTTGCCCCCTGATGATGTGCCGTTGCCGCACCGCACAGAGGCATTGAGTCAATGGTGTGCAGGACTTCTTTACGGGCTGGCGCTTGGAGGGTTTCGTGAAGATGTTGCAATGCCTGACAGTGTCAGTGAAGTGATGAAGGATGTTTATGAGATATCCCATGCGCGTTTTGACTATGACATGATGGATGAGGCTGATGAGACCGCCTATATGGAGATTGTGGAGTATGTCCGCATGGGTGTGTTGCTGCTCTACGAAGAGTTGCAGCCGGTGCCGGCAGCACGCCTGCAATAATTTAGTGTCCGCCCATAAATGCTGTGATTTTTCTCGCAAATACGCAAAGTAACAAGCCATTGTAAAAAGTATAATAATATTTCTTTCCTGGCGCCTTTGGCCTTTGCGAGAGTTATTCTTTTAATGGATGAAAACTGGTTATGATCACTCAAAAGGAATTCAGCCGCCGCAGAAAACAGCTGATGCGCATGATGGGCAAGGGCTCGATTGCCATTATTCCAACTGCGACTGAACAGCTACGCAATCGTGATGTGGAATTCCCGTTTCGGCCAGACAGTGATTTCTATTATCTGACCGGACTGCACGAACCGGAAGCGATTGCGGTACTGATTCCCAGGCGTCCGCACGGGGAATACCTGTTGTTCTGTCGTGAACGTGACCCTGAAATGGAAACCTGGACCGGGCGTCGTATCGGCACGGCCGGTGCCGTCGAGGAGTTCAACGCCGATGATGCCTTCCCGATTGGTGATGTCGACGAGATTCTTCCCGGCCTGATGGAAAGTTGTGAGCGGGTCTTCTATACCATGGGGTCCCGGCCGGAATTTGACCAGCAGGTGATGGGGTGGGTTAACCGACTCCGGGAAGGTGCGCGTACCGGGATGCGTACCCCGGACAAATTCGTGTCGCTGGAGCACCTGCTGCATGACATGCGCCTCTACAAGAGCCGGTCCGAGATCCGGGTGATGCGAACGGCTGCAAAAGTTGCCTGCCAGGCGCATCGGCGCGCCATGCAAGTCTGTCAGCCGGGGATGCATGAATATGAAATCGAGGCAGAGTTCCTGCATGAGTTTCGGTCCGCGGGCATGGTGCCGGCCTATTCAAGTATTGTAGGTGGTGGTGCCAATGGTTGTGTTCTGCACTATGTTGATAACAATGCCGTGCTCAATGATGGCGATCTGTTGCTGATTGATGCCGGTTCCGAGTATGACTGCTATGCTTCCGATGTGACCCGTACCTTTCCGGTGAACGGGCGTTTCAGTGAGCCACAAAAGGCGCTGTACGAGGTGGTACTGGCTGCGCAGGTGGCGGCCATCAAGAAGGTGCGTGCAGGTAACAACTGGAATGCGCCACACGCCGCTGCCGTCAGGGTGATGACACGTGGCCTGGTCAAGCTGGGTATCCTCAAGGGCAGCCCGGCCAGGTTAATCAAAGAGGAAGCCTACCGGCGTTTTTATATGCACCGTACCGGTCACTGGCTGGGTATGGATGTGCATGATGTTGGCGACTATAAGGTTGGTGGCGCCTGGCGAGAGCTGGAACCGGGTATGGTGCTGACGGTTGAGCCGGGGGTGTATATCCCGGCGGGTAGTCGTGGTGTGGCAAGGAAATGGTGGGATATCGGCATCCGCATCGAGGATGACGTGTTGGTAACAAAGGATGAACCGGAAGTGCTGAGCAAGGCCGTGCCCCGCACCGTTGCAGAAATCGAATCGCTGATGGCGGCGGGTTCCTAGTCATGGAGCAGTATGACATCGTTATCGTTGGCGGCGGCATGGTCGGTGCCAGCCTGGCCGGTGCCCTGTCCGGCCGTGGGCTGCGTATTGCCATGATCGAAGCGGTGCAGTCAGCGGTGCGCAGTGAGGCCGGTTATGATGACCGCGCCATTGCACTGGCGTACGGGACAAAAAAAATATTCACTGGCCTGCAGTTGTGGGACCAGCTTGCGCCTGAGGCCACTCCCATTCACCGGATACATATTTCGGATCGCGGACATTTCGGGATGGCACGTATGGACCGCGCAGAGGAAGGGCTACCTGCGATTGGCTATGTCGTGCCGGCACGGGTGATCGGCCAGGTAGTGGGCGCGGCAGTCGCGCGTACTGAAGCCGTGGACAGCTGGTGTCCGGCAACGGTGACAGCGGTACACCGGACGGATGACGCTGTGCAGCTGGATCTTAGCTGTGATGGCGTTCCCGTGAGTCTGGGTACCCGCCTGATTGTTGCCGCCGATGGTGCAGATTCGCTCATGCGTGAACAGTTTGGTATCGGGCATGTCGAGCGCGATTACGGCCAGACGGCCATTATCACCAATATCACGCCGCAATTGCCGCACAATAATATTGCCTACGAACGCTTTACGGATACCGGACCCATGGCCCTGTTACCCATGACCGGGCAGCGTTGTGCCGTGGTGTGGACCGCTGCATCGGAGCAGGCCGAGTCGATCATGGCGCTGGATGATGCGGATTTTCTGGTGCGGCTGCAGGAACGTTTCGGTTACCGGCTGGGGCGTCTGGAGAAAGTGGGTCGGCGGCAGGCATGGCCGTTGCGTCTGGTGCAGGCAAAGGAATCGGTACGTGAACGGCTGGCACTGGTAGGCAATGCCGTGCACACCCTGCACCCGGTGGCCGGGCAGGGCTTTAACCTGGGTGCACGCGATGTTGCCGTGCTGGCAGAGGTGCTGGTGGATGCCGTGCAGGCAGGTGAGGACCCCGGTTCACTGGCTGTGCTGAACCGCTATGGCAAGTGGCGTCACCGCGATCATCAGAATGTCATGGTGTTTACTGACGGTCTGGCACGATTATTTGCCCTGCCGATGCCCGCACTGGGGGTGGCGCGCAGTGCTGGCATGCTGGCGCTGGACCTGCTGCCACCTGCAAAGCGCTGGTTAACCCGCATGACCATGGGCCGCTCGGGACGCACACCAAAACTGGCGCGCGGGTTGCCGTTGTAAAGGAAATTATGAACCGGTTTGACATCATTATTGTTGGTGGAGGTATCGTCGGTGCGACGGCTGCCTGTGCCCTTGGCAAGGCAGGGCTGCGCGTTGCCGTCGTTGAGGCGCGGCAGCCGGTACCGGTCGAGCAACAGCAGCCTGATCCACGGGTGTTTGCCATCACGCGTGCGTCCGAACGCATCTTCCGTTCGCTGGGTGTGTGGGAAGCGATCGCTGCACAGGGTGTATTTGCCTTCAGTGATATGGAGGTTTGGGATGCCCGGGGCGAGGGTGTCATGCATTTTGATTGTGCGGAACTGGGAGAACCGTACCTCGGCCACATCATTGAGCCGCGCCATATCGAAACAGGCCTGTCAGGGCAACTGGAGTCAGACGAAAACATTTCCCGGTTTTGTCCGGCACGTTTCCGGACTGTCGAAAATCAGGATGAGAACGTGACGGTGACACTGGAGGATGGACAATGTCTGACGGCGTCACTGCTGATCGCGGCAGATGGTGTGCGTTCACCGGTGCGTGAGGCACTGGGTATCCAGACGCGTAGCCATGATTACCACCAAAGCAGCGTGGTTGGTCTGGTAAAGACTGCAGAGCCGCATTGTGAGACGGCCTGGCAGCGTTTCCTGCCGGGTGGGCCGCTGGCATTTCTGCCCATGCAGGAGGGCTGGAGTTCGATTGTCTGGACACTGCCGACGGCAGCGGCGGAGAGAATAATGGAGCTCGACAGGGATGTCTTCCACGAAGAGCTTGCCGCGGCGTTTGACTACCGGCTGGGCGGTATCGTGGACTCGGGTGAGCGCGAGAGTTGGCCGCTGCGCCGCATGCATGCCGAGCATTATGTGATAAACCGTGCTGCGTTGATCGGTGATGCCGCGCATGCGATTCATCCGTTGGCCGGGCAGGGTGTAAATCTTGGTTTGCTGGATGCCGCCACCTTGACTGAAGTGATTGTTGCGGCAGTGCAGGGCGGCAGGGATCCGGGGGCATTGCGGGTGCTGCGGCGTTACGAGCGCTGGCGCCGGGGCGATAACCTGCTCATGATGTCGGCCATGGATGTGCTTAACCGGACCTTCAGCAATGCGCAGTCACCGCTGAGTCAGGTGCGCAATCTTGGCCTGTCGCTGGTCAATAACTCCGCTGTGCTGCGGCAGTTGTTTATGCGTCACGCCATGGGGCTGGAGGGGGATTTGCCCGCACTGGCAATGGCTTCCGGGGATATTTCTCCATCTGCTTGATCTGATTGGCCTTATAAAGGTTGTCGTCGCCTTGCTGTGGCATGCCCGGATGCATGGGGCTTGCCCTGTGGGCGCATAATCAGACGGTAATATGGAACTCGGCTGCCTGCCGGAGTATATTCGCGCCTCAACATTATACTGCTGCGGGCAGGGGATAACTGGTTAATCCGTCTGATGGGTGCGTCGCTGCGCTCCTTCACCCATCCTACAGAATCTACGGTTTTTTGTAGGATGGGTGAAGGAGCGCAGCGACGCACCCATCAAAGTGACGCACCCATCAACCCGTATCGAGAAAACTACGAGATAATAAGATTATGGCCAACAAAACTCCCCTGTATGAAGAGCATGTTGCTGATGGCGGCAAACTGGTCGATTTTGCCGGCTGGGATATGCCGATTAACTACGGTTCACAGATGGAAGAACACCGGCAGGTGCGCACGGACGCGGGCATGTTTGATGTGTCGCACATGACGGTAGTCGACCTGACCGGTGACCGCACCCGTGAATTTCTGCGCTACCTGCTGGCGAATAATGTGGACCGCTTGAAAGACAGTGGCAAGGCGTTATACAGCTGCATGCTGAATGAGTCCGGGGGTGTTATTGACGACCTGATTGTCTATTTCCTGCAGGAGGATTTCTTTCGCATGGTGGTGAATGCCGGGACCCATGACAAGGATATTGCCTGGCTGGAAAAGCAGGCCACAGCCTTTGATGTGGCGGTGACAGAACGCCCTGAGCTGGCCATGATTGCCGTGCAGGGTCCTCATGCGCGCGACAAAACACTGCCGCTGCTGAGTGATTCTGCCCGCGCAGCGGCCAGTGAGTTAAAGCCGTTCTTTGGTGCATTTGACGGTGACTGGTTTATTGCGCGTACCGGCTATACCGGGGAAGACGGTTTTGAAATTGTCTTGCCGGCTACCGAGGCTGAGACTTTCTGGCAAAAATTGCGCAGTGCCGGGGTCAAACCAACCGGGCTGGGCGCACGCGACACCCTGCGTCTGGAGGCGGGTATGAACCTGTACGGATCCGATATGGATGAATCGACCAGTCCCCTGGAGGCAGCGCTGGGCTGGACGGTAGCATGGGAACCGTCCGAACGTGATTTTATCGGGCGTGCGGCACTGGAGCAGCAACGCCAGGCAGGGACGACGCAGAAACTGGTCGGACTGCTGCTGGAAGGCAAGGGTGTGTTGCGCAATCATCAGAAGGTGATTGCAGCGGGTGCGGGTGAAGGCGAGATTACCAGCGGCAGTTTCTCACCCACGCTGCAGCGTGCTATCGCCTTTGCGCGCGTGCCGAAGGCGACGGGTGACACCTGCCAGGTTGATATTCGCGGCAAGCTGTTAACGGCACGCGTGGTCAAGCCGCCGTTTGTGCGCAACGGTGCAGCGCAGATAGAACTTTGAATAACGCAATTACAACGACTGATCAAGTGAGGAAATCATGAGCAACATACCGGTTGAGCTGAAATATGCAAAATCCCACGAGTGGGCAAGGATTAATGATGACGGTTCGGTAACGGTGGGCATCTCGGATACCGCCCAGGACCAACTGGGTGACATGGTCTTTATTGAAGTGCCTGAAGTGGGCCAAACGTTAACGGCTGAAGAGGCCTGTGCCGTGGTGGAATCTGTCAAGGCGGCATCCGATGTCTATGCGCCGCTGGGTGGTGAAGTTGTCGAGGTCAATGAAGGCCTGGCTGACAGCCCGGAGACCGTCAATAATGATGCCTACGGTGAAGGCTGGATCTTTCGTCTGGAGCCAGCCGCTGTCGGAGAGCTGGAAGCGTTGATGGACGCGGATGCCTATGAGGCATTTCTTGCCTCGGAAGATCACTAGTCCGTATTAAAGCAGCATAACCCTTTTACCAGAATAATTCATTGCCATGCCATTTATTCCCCATTCAGAAACGGATGTCCGCGAAATGCTGGCTGCTATCGGCAGCCAGAATGTTGAAGAACTGTTCGACGAGATCCCTGCAAGCCTGCGTATGGGCAAACTGTCCGGTGTACCGGAGGGGCTGATCGAGCAGGATATTGCACGCCTGATGATGCAACGTGCGGAGGACGATGGTCGCCCGCTGTGTTTCATGGGTGCGGGTTCCTATGACCACCACATTCCGGCAGCGGTTTGGGAGATCACCACCCGCGGTGAATTTTACAGCGCCTATACCCCGTACCAGGCAGAGGCCAGTCAGGGCACGCTGCAACTGATCTATGAATACCAGACCATGATGACGGAGTTGACGGGGCTGGATGTATCCAATGCCTCTTTATATGACGGTGCATCCGGACTGGCAGAAGCCGTATTGATGGCGGTGCGTGCGAATCGCAAATCAAAGTCGCGTCGTATCCTGGTGCCGACCACGGTTGACCCTCGCTATCGTCAGACGACGCACACCATTGTCAACAACCAGCAGATCGAACTGGTGGAGGTACCGTACTGTCCGGAAGGTGGCAACACGCTGGCTGCTGCCCTCAAGCAGTATGAAGGCGAGGATATTGCGGCGCTGGTTATTCAGCATCCAAACTTTTTCGGTATCCTCGAAGAAGTCGACATGCTGACGGACTGGGCGCATGCGCAGGGGGCACTGGTGATTGGTGTGGCCAACCCGGTGTCCATGGCACTGCTGAAACCGCCAGGTGCCTGGGGTACGAAAGGTGCTGATATTGCCTGTGGTGAGGGTCAGCCGCTGGGTGTGCCCATGATGGGTGGCGGTCCCTACTTTGGTTACATGTGCTGTAAAAAGGAATATGTCCGGCAAATGCCGGGACGCATCGTCGGCCGGACCATCGATCGTGATGAGCGGGTCGGTTATACCCTGACATTACAGGCGCGCGAGCAGCATATCCGCCGTTCCAAGGCGACCTCGAATATCTGTACCAACCAGGGCCTGCTGGTGACGGCGGCAACGATTCATATGTCGCTGCTCGGTGCCGAAGGCCTCAAGCGCGTCGCGCAGGCCTGTCATGCCAATACCCGCAAGCTGGTTGCGGCCCTGACGGTGAGCGAATGTGTCGAGCCGGTCTTTAACCGGCCGTATTTTCATGAGGCGGCGTTGCGCTTCTCTCTGCCACTGGATAGCGTGGTGCGTCCATTGCACGCACATAATATCCTGCCGGGTTATGCGCTGGCGCAAGACTATCCGGAGCTGGGTGACTGCTTGCTGGTGTGTGCCACGGAGACACGCTCGGATGCGGACATCGAACGGTACGCCGGTCATCTGGGCAGGGTTATACAGACACAGACTGCGGCGGGTTGCCCGGTCAAGCCAAAGATGGCCTGAGGGGCATCGTTTCAACAACACTAAACAGGGGAAAATAATGGCAACAGTGACATTGCATGGCAATACCTTTAATACCAGCGGCGAACTGCCGGCAGTTGGCAGTGATGCACCGGACTTTCACCTGGTTAACGGGAAACTGGATGATGTCCGTCTGGCTGATTACCGCGACAAGCAGATCATACTGAATATCGTGCCCAGTCTCGACACTCCTACCTGTGCAATCTCCACGAAGAAATTCAACGAGAAGGCCGCCGGCCATGATGATTTTGTGGTGCTGGTGGTATCTGCTGATTTGCCGTTCGCACAGGGACGTTTTTGCAGCGCAGAAGACATCGATAATGTTGTGACCCTGTCCATGATGCGCACGCGTGCCTTTGCCAAGGACTATGGCGTGCTGATGACAGACGGGCCGCTGGCCGGTATTACCGCACGTGCCATTGTGGTGATTGGCGCGGATGGCAAGGTCCTGTACACCCAGCTGGTTCCCGAGATAGGCAACGAACCCGATTACGATGCAGCGCTGGCTGCACTATAAAATTAATGTGTAGGGCCGAATAAATCCGACTCTACAATTTATTGATAGCCTGGATAAACTGATGCTTATATTTGAACAATCTCACACCGGACGCCGGGCACTTGCGCAGGCGCCCATGCAATCGGCCGATACGTCGGATATTCCGGACAGTATGTTGCGTACGGATGAGCCCGGTCTGCCATCGACCTCCGAGATGCAGGTGGTCAGGCATTACACCCGGCTGTCGCAGAAAAACTTTTCTATCGACACCCAGTTCTACCCGCTGGGTTCCTGCACCATGAAATACAATCCGCGGGCCTGCAATACGCTGGCGATGTTGCCGGGTTTTCTGGCGCGCCATCCGCTGGCGCCGGCATCCATGGGGCAGGGCTTTCTTGCCTGTATGTATGATTTGCAGGAAATACTGAAAGAAGTGACCGGCATGCAGGCCGTGACCCTGACACCGATGGCCGGTGCGCAGGGAGAGTTTGCCGGGGTGGCAATGATTCGTGCCTACCATGATGCAAACGGTGATACCGGGCGTACGGAGATCCTGGTGCCGGACGCAGCCCATGGCACCAACCCGGCAACTGCGGTGATGTGTGGCTACAAGGTGCATGAAATACCCACCGATGCCCAGGGCGATGTTGATGTTGCAGCTCTGAAGCTGGCAATCGGTCCGCAGACGGCGGGGATAATGCTGACAAACCCTTCTACGCTGGGCGTGTTTGAACGGCGTATTGAAGAGATCGCCGCCCTGATCCACGAGGCGGGAGGCCTGTTGTATTACGACGGCGCGAACCTGAATGCAATTCTTGGCAAGGTGCGGCCCGGTGACATGGGGTTTGATGTGATCCACATGAACCTGCACAAGACCTTTTCAACGCCGCACGGTGGTGGCGGACCCGGTGCCGGTCCGGTCGGTGTGAGCAAGCGCCTTGAGCCGTTTATGCCGGTGCCCGTTGTCGGCTATGACGGTGACGAATATTACTGGATTACCGAAGCGGTACGCCCGCAAAGTATTGGCCGCCTGTCTGCCTTTATGGGGAATGCCGGTGTGCTGATGCGAGCCTATATCTATGCACGCATGTTGGGGAGTGAAGGCATGCACCGTGTGGCCGATTACGCCACGCTGAATGCCAACTACCTGATGGCCAGGTTGAAGGAGGCCGGTTTCGATGTTGCCTTTCCCGGGCGTCGGGCCACCCACGAGTTCATTATTACCCTGAAGCGTCAGCAGAAGGAGCTGGGCATTACCGCCATGGATTTTGCCAAGCGGTTGCTGGACTACAACTTTCATGCGCCGACCACCTATTTTCCAATGCTGGTGCCCGAATGCCTGTTGATCGAACCGACCGAGACCGAGACCAGGGAAGAACTGGATGCGTTTGTGGCGGCGATGGTCAGGATTCAGGAGGAAGCCGAGAACAGCCCGGAGCTGTTGAAGGAAGCACCGCACACACAGCCGGTACGGCGGCTTGATGAAGTCCGCGCCGCCAAGCAACTGGATCTTGCCTGGAGTGGGCCGGCCGATTAACCCGCTGCTCTCCAACCCGTTCCACTATGGCTACTGATTCCGGGAACACCGGTATTCGCAGGCTGATCAAGGCCGCTGGCTATTCCCTGCAGGGGCTGGCTGCTACCTATCGCCATGAAACAGCCTTCAGGCAGGAAGTTGCCCTCACCGTGATACTGGTGCCGCTGGCCCTGTGGCTGGGACAGACCGGGCTGGAACGGGCATTGCTGATTACTGTCTGGGTGCTGGTGCTGTTGTGTGAGTTGGTTAATTCAGCGGTCGAGTCAGTGGTCGACAGGATCGGGCCGGAATTGCACGAACTGTCCGGTCGGGCCAAGGACATCAGCTCGGCCACGGTGATGATTGCATTGCTAAATGTAGTCGTGGTGTGGCTGCTGGTGCTGGTCTTTTGAATCTCCCGGCTCCACAAGAATAGCCGTAGAATGTGCTGAGCTTGCGAAGCGCATCGATCGCGCGACAGATGCGCTTCGTTCCTCAGCACATCCTACGGTGCTACAGGTTTTTCAAAACCATCAAACTGCTTCAGGGATTACGTTATGTCAGCACTCATTTGCGGTTCATTTGCCTACGACACCATTATGGTGTTCCAGGATAAATTCAAAAACCACATCCTGCCCGACAAGGTGCACATGTTGAATGTATCCTTTTATGTGCCCGATATGCGCCGTGAATTCGGCGGCTGTGCCGGGAACATCGCCTATAACCTGAGGCTGCTGGGTGGTGTGCCGGTGCCAATGGGAACGGTCGGTAGTGATTTTGGCCCGTATGCTGACTGGATGGACAAGGCGGGAGTTGACCGTACACATGTCACGCTGGTCGAGGACAGGTATACCGCGCAGGCCTATATCACAACGGATATGGATGATAACCAGATTACCGCCTTTCATCCCGGCGCGATGGATGCGTCACATCAGAACAGCGTGAGTGATGCAGTTGGTATCACCATCGGTATTCTGTCGCCGGACGGGCGCCAGGGCATGCTGGACCATGCCAGCCAGTTTGTCGATGCCGGTATCCCCTTCATCTTCGACCCGGGGCAGGGTCTGCCCATGTTTGATGGTGACGAGCTGCGGGGGTTTATCGCGCAGGCGACCTGGATCAGTGTCAATGACTACGAGTTGCAGATGCTGCAGGAGCGTACCGGTCTGTCACCTCACGAGATCGCGGAACAGGTAAAGGGGCTGATTGTGACGCTGGGTGGTGAAGGCTCGCACATTTATACAGAAAACAAGCGCATGGATATCCCGGCAGCCGCTGTCAGTGAAATGAATGATCCTACCGGTTGCGGCGATGCCTACCGGGGTGGCCTGTTATTTGGCCTGATGAACGGACTGGACTGGGAAACGACCGGCCGTATCGCAGCGCTCATGGGTGCGATCAAGATAGAACAGCATGGTACCCAGAATCACAGCTTTACCCTGGATGAGTTCCGGGCCCGTTACCAGGAGAGCTTTGGCAGTTCACTTGCCTGAGGGGTGGGCGTCACCACCCCGCTGGCTGATTATCGTTATACTGCCAACCATATATTCTGCTTATACCTGGTAAATGCACTACAGTTGAGGTTCTGGCTCAGTCCTGTAGGAGCGCCGTCCCCGGCGCGAATCGCGGCGAGACGCCGCTCCCACAGTAAGATTTATTGCAATGATTTGGGTATGCCCAGGAGATATTTTGTCATGAACTCCGGATTCCGGGGCTGGTCTATACTGACAGTCGGGCACGGGCAATGGAGAGCGTTTGATGGTTTTATCAGTAGTGCGTCAGTCCTTGAATTACTTCCTGGTTTTATTACTGCTGGTCACGTCTGGCACTGCAGGTGCCGATGAGGATGTCGAGAAAACCATCTTCCTGGTATACGAATCCGATCGTGTCGTTGCCGCTAATGCGGAAACCGGGCAGTTCTTTGACCTTGTCCTCAGTGCCAAGGAACGGATTCGAGAACGCTATGTTGCCAATGGTGTGGCCATACTGGTAACCAACCAGCGCTTTGCCGGTGTCAGTAACTACCCTTCAGGATGGAGCAGCATGCGCAGAAGGGCGGGTGAGAAAGTCGTCAGCGCCGAGGTGGCCGATCATTCGGCGCTGGTGGTGACATCAGACCGCATTCTTGTCTTTAACGGCAAGAGCGGTGCCTGGTCAGAAAAACGGCGCGGCGCCTTTCGGTAAAACAGACTCCGGGCTGCAAAATACAGGTAGGGGTATTGGTTGACCTGTCTGATGGGTGCGTCGCTGCGCTCCTTCACCCATCCTACAAAGATCTACGGTTTTATGTAGGATGGGTGAAGGAGCGCAGCGACGCACCCGTCAATCAGTAGCATGTGTTGAATACCCATGCGACAGCCTTCCCGGGCAGGCTAGTCTTTCCCCTTTTTCAAAAGATCGCCAAGCGCTGCCAGTGGATTGTGGGTGACGGTCTCACTGTTTTTCCCGGAGGCATCGGTATTGCCCGTGCTCTCGCCATCCAGATAGCGGGCGTGTTCATTATCATGGCAGTACAGGCATAACAGTTCCCAGTTGCTGCCATCCTCCGGGTTGTTGTCATGATTGTGATCACGGTGGTGCACGGTCAGTTCCTGCAGGTTCTCACGGGTAAACTCCCGGGAGCAGCGGCCGCATACCCAGGGGTACATCTTTAATGACCGCGCCCGGTAATCCTGTTCGCGACTGGCACGGTTGCGCTGCGCCGCTGCGACGATCTCGTCAAGTTTTTTGCTGTCAGGTGACTTTGGTTTTATGGGCATGTCAGGTTCTCGCGTGGTCGTTATTTTTTGACGTGTTTGATGTAACGGGGGGTGTCGATTCGCTCCAGCTGCATAGATGTGCCGTCAATTGAGAAGGTCTCGCTGGTGCCCTCAATGGTTAATGCGCAGCGTATCTCGCCACGCCAGTTAATCGGCAGCGGGGCATGGTCGCGGTAGGTGAAGATGTTGTCGACCATGTCACCACCCTTGATGACGCAGGGGCACTCCGGTAGCTGGCCGGTAATTTCTATCTCTCTGATGGCCAGGTTGACGGCCTGTGTCCACAGGCTGTCTTCAATGGCCCCTTCCATCTCCTGCACCAGCTGTACCTGCGAGAAGTGCAGGGTGATTTCATTGTCGGCCTGTTCGATGGATTCCAGTTGTGCGCCGGGGATTTGCAAGATGTTGGTGGTGTCGCTCATGGGTCGCTCGCTGCTCAGGTTTCAGTCAATGATGTGTTGAAGGTTGCAAAATCAGTAACGGGTGCACTGCAAGTGTTAGCCTGGCACAGGTAGGCAACCACGTCATCCTGTGGTGCGCGCGCATTCAGTTGACCGGGCAACTGATTTACCGTGGCGGGGATGGCCAGCGTTAAACGTCGTGGTGCATAAGACTGTGCAGCCGCTTTCTGCCAGTTTGTGATTGCTGGTTCTGTGCCGCGGATAATAACAGTCTGGTAAGGAAACAGGGTCTCCTCCAGGGCCACCAGCAGACTGGCGTGGCCATGTGGCATGCTCTCGATGCCGGACCAGATGGACTTCAGTGTGTTCTCGGCGGTTTCCAGATAACGGCTTTCGCCCAGCAGGTGACCCAGTCGGCCAAATACCCTGGCGGCAATGCCATTCCCGGAGGGCGTGGCATCATCGTGATTGGGTTTGGGACGCTGTATGAGTGCTTCATGATCATCGGAGGTGAAGAAAAATCCGCCGGCCTCGCCCTGAAAGTGCTGCAGTACGACCTCGGCCAGTTCGATGGCAAAGTCCAGGTCGCCGTCACGCCAGCGCACCTGCAACAGCTCGAGGATGCCATCGATCAGGTAAACATAATCGTCCAGGTAGGCATTCAGATGGGCACGGCCGTCCTTGCAAGTCACCAGCAAACGCCCGTCCTTCCAGAGGGTGCTGCGAATAAAGTCGAGCGCGCGTTCGGCGGAATCAGCCCAGGCAGGTTCATCAAAATGGCGTGCGGCAACCGCCATGCCGCGGATCATCAGGCCATTCCATGCGGTCAGTATCTTGTCATCCCGCCCTGGCGGAATACGTTGTTCCCGCAGTTCCAGCAGCTTCACATTCACGCGGTGAATGGCCTGTTCGACTTCAGCTATGTCCAGAGAGAATTCACTGGCGAGTTCGGCCGCGGTGCAATACACGTGCAGGTGCCATTTGCCTTCAAAGTTGGGGGCGCGGTCAAGTCCGAACCGGCGTGCAAAGATGGCGTAATCACCCTCCCTGGCGATCGCCTGGACTGCAGCCGGGGTCCACACATAGTACTTGCCTTCTTCACCTTCTGAATCCGCATCCAGGCTGGAATAATAGCCGCCCTCCGGTGACTGCATGTCACGCATAACCCAGTCTGCCGTCTGCTGACAGATGCGCCGGAACAAGGGGTTGCCGGTAGCCGCATGGGCTTCGGCATACAGGGCCAGCAGTGCACCATTATCGTAGAGCATTTTCTCGAAGTGGGGGATCATCCAGTGATTATCGACTGAATAGCGGCAAAAGCCGCCAGCCAGCTGGTCAAACATGCCGCCACGTGCCATCTTTTCCAGCGTGAACACGGCCATGTGCAGGGCACGTTTGTCCGGTTCGCCGGCAGATGTACGAGTCCCGGCCCAGTGGCGTAACAGCCGTTCGATATTGGTCGGATGCGGGAATTTGGGTGCTTCCCCGAAGCCGCCCTCACGTTCATCAAAGTTGCGTTCCAGCTGTTGTCGCGCAGTATCCAGCGGCAGCGGGGTGAGGGCATTTGCTCGTTCACCCTCACTGATGGCTGCCAGTGCCTTGATCAATCGGGTGTTCTGTTCCCTGATTTCGGTTTCATTGTGACTCAGGAAATCATGCACACGCTGCAGCAGTTCACTGAAGGCGGGCATGTTATGGCGGGGTTTGTCCGGAAAATAGGTGCCGGCAAAAAACGGTAGCTGGTCGTCCGGGGTCAGGAATACAGTCAGTGGCCAGCCTCCTGGACGTTGGGTCAGCAGGGAATGGGCTGTCTGGTAGATCTTGTCGAGGTCCGGGCGTTCTTCCCGGTCAACCTTGATGTTGACGAACAGCCGGTTCATCAAGGCGGCGGTGTCCGGGTCCTCGAAGGATTCATGTGCCATCACATGGCACCAGTGGCAGGCAGAATAGCCGACGGATAGCAGCACAGGCTTGTTTTCGCGGCGCGCCTTGTC
>Ga0209633_10002492_pt1 | contig 17737 bp, 10 predicted proteins | sample Cruoilmetagenom1_FD_187290 | JGI IMG/M metagenome (GOLD analysis project Ga0209633, IMG submission 187290) | Oil polluted marine microbial communities from Coal Oil Point, Santa Barbara, California, USA - Sample 1 (SPAdes) (version 2) | ecosystem: Environmental > Aquatic > Marine > Oil seeps ... | reverse complement strand
GACCGATGAGAAGGCTGTCGGATGCTGCGAAGCACGTCAGGCGATCGATTCGCGCACGCACGGAAATACCGGAAATGCCAGACCGGCTGGACGAGATCGGACAGCTTTCGGCTGCATTCAGGGATATGACACTCGCACTTTATCGTCGCATCGAAGCCAGCGAAAAGTTCGCAGCAGACGTCGCCCATGAACTGAAAAACCCGTTGACTTCTGTTCGTAGCGCCGCAGAAACACTGCGATTTGCAAAGTCGGAAGATGATCGCCGGGACTTGATCGAAACAATCGAAAACGATGTGAAGAGGCTCGACCGTCTGATTACCGACATTGCCTCCTCGTCTCGGCTCGACGCGGAGCTTGCCATGGGCGACCTCAAATCGCTTGATATTAGCGAGATGCTCAAGGTCATCATCGACGTCTTTAGAGATATTCACGAAGACAGAAATGTCGCTATCGAACTGGATCTGGTGCAAATTCCAGAAGGTTCAGGTCAATACCGGGTTCTCGGTCATGACAGCCGCCTTGGACAGGTGCTAAATAATTTGATCGACAATGCCATCTCGTTTTCGCCGGAAGGCTCTACAGTCTGGGTGCGTGCCCGGCGCAATGGAACGGATGTCGAGATAAAAATTGAAGATGAAGGCCCCGGTATCCCGCCCAAAAACATCGAGAAGATTTTCAAACGCTTCTATACAGATCGCCCCGATCCCGATGCGTTCGGCCTCAACTCAGGGCTTGGCTTAAGCATTTCACGTGATATCGTTATAGCTCATAACGGTCAGATTTGGGCGGAGAACAGATATGCCGGCGATGGCGATGTCAATAATTCAACGCCATCCAATCCGGGCGATATTCTGGGAGCACGATTCGTAATATGTCTGCCGGCAGAGATGGCGGGCATCCCGAAAAACAAGGTCACCTAAAAAGTGACTTAACAAGTGACCCGACATGCCGACAAAGAGCATTCATTGCCATGGTACATGCGTGGCGCAGGGCGAGGTGGCAGTCCTTTTAAGGGGGCCGTCAGGATCAGGAAAGTCAGATCTTGCCTACCGGTTTTTGAATTTGCCTAATCCCGGACACTCCAACTTCTCGCACCTGGTTGCTGATGATCAGGTCATACTGACCCGGCAAGGTGGTCAGATCTTTGCCGCCCCCCCACCAACCATAAAGGGCAAGATGGAACTACGCGGTATTGGCATTATTGATCTGCCATATCTGGAGAACGCTGAGCTGCGTCTGATCGTGGACCTGCACCCTCCTGGTGAAGTAGAGCGTCTACCAGAGCGGAATATTACTGACGAGATTCTCGACCTGAAACTACCTCTCATCAGGCTTACACCTTTTGAGCCATCAGCCGCTCTCAAGCTTCGCGCCGCCATTAATATGCTGAGTAAAGAATTTAGCCATAATTAAAGTAAAAAAATCTTGCCACTTGCCTGCTCTGCGATCAGAATGGATGCGTGACGCCCTGACATCATTTCACTCCGGCCATACTTACAATGCGACTTCAGATCATCAATCCACTTCAGATTATCTATCCTGAGAAATTTCTTGCCGGGCAATCTCACAATGCTTGGTCAATTCAGAATTGGAAGAAATCACTATGATTGGGATGGTTCTGGTCACACATGGCCACTTATCCGGTGAGTTTCGGGCGGCCCTTGAGCACGTGGTCGGCCCACAATCACAGTTGGAAACGATATCAATTGGACCAGACGATGATATGGAGCGCCGTCGACGGGATATCATGGCAGCGGTCAAAAAAGTTGATAATGGTTCAGGTGCAATCCTGCTTACCGATATGTTCGGTGGCACACCATCAAATCTCGCTATATCGATCATGGATGAAACGCGGGTTGAAGTTATTGCTGGCATGAATTTGCCCATGCTCATTAAGTTGGCTACCGTGCGCGACGACAGTACATTGGAAAAGGCTGTTGAAACTGCCATGGAGGCAGGGCGGAAATATATTTCCATCGCCAGCCACATTCTTTCCGGACGATAAAAAATATTACGAAGCTGATTGCAGGGAAGTCGCTGATGTCGAACCATGACGCAGATAATTATTATGTCTCAGAGGTAAAAATACAAAATTTGAAAGGCCTGCATGCGCGTGCATCCGCAGCCTTTGTGAAATGCGCGTGCAAATTTGACGCGGAGGTATTAGTCGCAAGAGAAGGGGAAATTGTTGGCGGAACGTCCATTATGGGGTTGATGATGCTGGCTGCAGGGATAGGCAGCACGATAACAGTTGAGACCCGGGGACCGGAAGCAAAGGAGGCCCTGAGCGCCATTGTGGATCTCATCGAAAACAAATTCGGTGAGGATCAATAAACCCGTGCTTTGCGATCGAGCGCGACCGTTGCATAAATCTACGAAGGAGGCAGCCCAAAGGCCACCTCCCCCATCTCAAAACAAAAGAACTATTTCCTAAAATGCCTGGGCAAAGGCTAGGGGTAGGAAATCTCCTATTTCGAGAGCCTGAGTTGCGCCAGTTTGAACGCAATATCCCTGAAGGCCAATTTCAGTGCGTCGCCATCCTCAGCCAGATAGTAATGGTCATTCGATGTGGCGCATTGCTCCATGGTATCGATGGCACTTGATGCAGAAAGCTCAAATCCAACCGTGTAGACCACAACGCCTTCGGCTTTCATATTTTCGCAAAGCTGACGGGCCTGGTAGTTAGATGAACCGTTTGAGCTGTACTGAGTGTTATATTCGCCGTCGGTAAGCAGGATGACCGCCTTGATGGTATCGGACTGATTATAATCTGTTGCCTGGGATTCAACTGGCCAGATATTGTTCCACTTTGGTGAGACGAGATACCATGCCCATGCCGTTCCAATATGCCCTGCTGTATAACCACCGGCAGAAAAGCTATCGATTGTCGCGTTCAGTAAATCCTTATCGTCCGTCAGTGGGACAATTGGGGAAGTAGGCTTGCAGCTATAAGACGTATTGTAACGCTTTACATATGCTCCGGTTCCAGGCGCTGCATCAGTAAATTTTTGGCTGCCAGTCCGTTCAGTCACGCAGGTTTTGCTACCAGATACAGGCGAATATCCTGTAACAGCCTGATAATAGCTGCCAACCTTTACAGATCTCGAGAAGGGAGCGAGTGCCACCCGCGATGAGTGATTACTCTGATCATTTGCAACGAGAATCTCAACAACGTCCTTGGCGGCAACTTTCATATCGGCAATTTTTGAGCCACCCATAGAGCCTGTCACATCCAGCATCATCGCGATTTCAATACTTTGATCATTCCCGCCCATAGAGAGCATTGCTTCAGTGCGTGCGCCAAGTTCATACTGATCAAAATTAACGACCCGGGTAAACCGTGTCTTCATGGTGCCTGTGCCGACAATGGTCATGGTACCCGTTACTGCGTCAATGGCAACACTGGGACTTGGAAAATTGAACTGGCTATCATTGTCCATGATCGCACCAACTGCAGCATTGTAGTAGTTCTCGGCTTTGGTCCGAGCGGCTGCTGTATCGCCGGAAATCTGGAATTCTCGTCCCGCGGCAAGTGCGGCTGAATCCGTAATATTCTGAATTTTTGACCGCGCTATAACAGCTGAGCCATATTCGATCCCCATGCCAACCAAGGCAAGCATAGGCACCAGCATCAGGGAGAACATAATGGTCACGCTACCATTTTTGGCGGCCCCAAACCGTTGGCCAACGTTTTTTAAAATAACTGAGTCAAAGGCAATGCGCATTATACTTCTCCAGCAACAGCATTAAATTTCCATGATCAAGTTATCACATAAATTTAAATTAGTTTAGAAGAAGTATTGTTAATAGATAATCTTCAATTAACAGAAAAGATACAATTTTATATAATCTTTATACTAAGGAAATCTGTATAATCAATGCAATAAATGCGCCAAATAAGCTAATCCGTTCGAAGCTTTTATCATGCTCCAGATTTGTGACATTCCTCCCTCAACCACCCAAATAAAAAGGGCGCCTCCAGAGAGACGCCCTTTCAAATATTGTTGATGATCGAAGCTTAGTGCGTAATCTTCAGATCTTTCAAACCAAACCCGATCTGGCGGTAAGAAGTTTGAAGTTCACTCGTCGATTCTGCGAAGAACCGATGAGCATCGACCGGAGCTGATGCACAATATTCCATTGTTTCACGTGCAGTAGTATCGTCGAGCTGGAAGCCGACAGTGAAGATCTCGATACCTTCGGCTTTCATATTGTCACAAAGGTTACGAGCCTGTGTGGCGGATCCTGGACCATTATATTCAGTGTTAAACTCACCGTCTGACATCAGAACCACAACTTTTTTGGTATCACCTTCATATTCAGCAGGCTCACTGTCCTCCGGGAATATCGAAGCCCATTTAGGCGAAACCAGATACCATGACCATGCGACACCCAGGTGACCTGCAGTACTGCCGGTCGCAGGGAGGTTGTCAATTGCATCGTTCAGAGCGTCCTGATCATCTGTAAGTGTTACGATTTCAGCACTTGGACAGTTTGAGCTACTGGTGATGTTTGGAAACAACGTGTTTGCTGTATTATAGTCAGGTGCAACATCGGTGTAGGCATTGACGCCAGAGCGTTCACTAAGACAGTTGGTGACCGGTGCGCTGACACCATTTCCGCCGCCGCCATTGTTTCCGCCGCCGTTGCCGCCGCCATTGCCGCCGCCATTGTTACCATTACAGTTTGGGTTCCACCATGGACAACCGCCCCAGCCGCCGCCATTGCCGCCATTGCCGCCCCAGCCGCCTTGACCACCCTGGCCGCCCCAGCCGCCGCCGCCGCCGCCCCAGCCGCCGCCGCCGCCCCAGCCGCCGCCACCTAAGCCATTGTGGCCGATTTTCTGCGATTGAGTTGAAGAGAAGCGCGGTGTGACTTGAGCGAATTCTGGACCAGCAGGTGCCGCGGGCAGATCATCAAGACCTGGGATAAGCGACGAAATCGCAGTGTAACCTGTAACAACATTGATCAATGAGCCAACATTGACAGATGGTGCAAACGGAGCCAGCGCAACTTTACTGGTGAACTCGTCTTGAACGTCATTATCGAGAACGATTTGAACGAGATCTTTTGCCGAATCTTTCAGCGCCTGAATCTTGCTGCCACCCATCGAGCCCGTAACGTCCAGCATCAAAGATAGCTCTAAGTTAAGATAACCATTGTTCCCCGCTGTGCCCTGTTTGAGCACGCCCGCGGTATCAACGGTAAAAGGTATTTCGCTTATACCGACGAGAGGCAGCATAGCAGGCTGGAATGTAGCGCCAGCTTTAAGGCTGACAGTATTGGTTGCAAGATCAATCGCATTTGCCTTGGAAACAGTCAGAGCTGGTCTTGTGTCCGCTGAGGTGAAGTTGCGATCACCCAAAGTTGAAACTGCGGAATTAAAGTAGTCCTGCGCAGCCTGCCAAGCCGCATCTGCATCTCCGGTTACTTGTAATTCGCGACCGCCAGCCAATGTAGCTGCATCGAGCGCACCCTGCATTTTAACGCGAATGCCGAGATAATTGTTATAATCAAGACCGGCTCCCGCAAGTCCCATAACCGGGACAATTGCCAGCGCGAACATCATGCCGGTATTACCGCGGCGATCACCACAGTATTTCTGCAAAATGTGCTTGAAGCTGAATTTTGATTGTTGTGTATTCGGCGCCTCAGTCGAGGTCACCGATAGTTTTGAAGATTTCATTGACATAAACGCCTCCTAGATATGAACTTGGAGACAAAGTAGCGCTCAATATTTTAAATCCGATAAACGCGTTCAGTAAAATTTGAATCAAAAATAATTCGAATATTTTGGACACAGTGCAGAATGCGAAAACATGAGCGGATAAATTCAAAATTGCTACGCGATGAGCCAAATCCTACCCATGATGCGTTAAAATGCACTTTATTTGTATGCATTTTCCTTTATCAGCCCTGTCTCCGCTTTCGCGGTCATGAGCTGGCAATAAATAGAGCCATCGTCCCAAGCCGCGGAGAGAGTAGGAATTCATCGGATAAAGATATAAGGATTTCTTTATATCATTATTGCAAAGCCCGGTGTACCGGGCTATACAGGAGCGGCGAAATGATCTCAAAGGAACATTTCGATTGAATTTGAACCCCCACACGCGATTTTTATCTCCAATAATTCCGCTCACGAACGGCGGCGATTATGGACACGAGAAAATAAAGTGCCATGAAGACTTATCAACATGAGCACGACCGCAACGGGAGCATTCTATTGAGGAACGTTAGATGAGTAACTTTACTGATTACATTGTCAAGGATATGAAATTGGCCGAATGGGGCCGCAATGAAATAACCATCGCCGAAACGGAAATGCCTGGACTTATGGCAACTCGTGAAGAATATGGCGATGCCAAGCCCCTTAAAGGCGCACGTATCGCCGGTAGTTTGCACATGACCATTCAGACGGCTGTGCTTATCGAGACCCTGACTGCTCTTGGTGCTGAAGTGCGCTGGGCTTCATGTAATATCTTTTCAACTCAGGATCATGCAGCCGCAGCCATCGCAGCAGCCGAGATCCCTGTGTTCGCATTCAAGGGTGAGAGCCTCGAAGAATATTGGCAATATATCGATAAGATTTTCCATTGGGGCGACGGCGGCACACCGAATATGATTTTGGATGATGGTGGAGACGCAACCATCTACATTATTCTCGGAGCCCGCGCTGAAGTTGATCCTTCACTTATCTCAAAGCCGACAAACGAAGAGGAAGAAGTCCTTTTCGCAACGATCAAAAACCGCATCAAGGAAAGCCCCGGTTGGTTTGCCAAGTGTCGCGACGCCATCAAAGGCGTAACCGAAGAGACAACCACCGGTGTTCATCGTCTGTATCAGATGCAAAAACAGGGGCAATTGCCGTTCCCGGCGATCAACGTCAATGACAGCGTCACCAAATCAAAATTCGACAATCTATACGGTTGCCGGGAATCACTCGTTGACGGAATCCGGCGTGCAACAGATGTTATGCTGGCTGGCAAGCGGGCTGTTATTTGCGGCTATGGCGATGTTGGCAAAGGTTCAGCTGAAAGTCTTCGCGCATCTGGTGCCCGCGTGATCGTAACCGAAATTGATCCGATTTGCGCATTGCAGGCTGCCATGGAAGGTTATGAAGTGACTACCCTGGAAGATGCGGTGGCAGAAGGCGATATATTCGTAACGACCACAGGCAACAAGGACGTGATCACAGTGGACCACATGCGGGCCATGAAAGATCGCGCAATTGTTTGCAACATCGGACATTTTGACAGTGAAATTCAGGTCGCAGCGCTAAAGAATTTCCAATGGCACAATGTTAAGCCGCAGGTTGACGAAGTTGAGTTCCCCGATGGCAAACGTATGATATTGTTGGCCGAAGGGCGCCTCGTCAACCTTGGTTGCGCCACAGGCCATCCAAGTTTTGTCATGTCCGCATCCTTCACCAATCAGACCCTGGCGCAAATTGAGCTTTGGGCACATGGTGAAAAATACGAAAATGAGGTCTATGTCCTGCCCAAACATCTTGATGAAAAAGTAGCCCTTCTTCACCTCGAAAAACTGGGTGTGAAGCTGACAAGGCTAACCGATGAGCAGGCAGAATATATTTCCATCGACCCAGATGGTCCCTATAAGCCTGAACATTATAGATATTAGGCTCCAACTGCGACCTATCAGCTCTGGCCAACATCTGCAAAGCAGACCATAATAATCAGCTGATTCGGTTATCTACTTAGAACGCGGGCACTTGGCTTTATTTGAGATCCGGGTGCCCGCCAATTCGAATGAAAATTGCGTAATGCGTACCAGCCGTTAAAAGGGGAACGGTAAATCGATGCGCGTTTTTGGCAATACATCTCAGCTCAGCAGCACCCGCTCAACGGCCATCGGCTTGCTCATAGCCAGTCTTTCATGCATCGCGATTTTGACCGTTGCCGTAACCCGGAACACGGGTGATGTATCAACTTTATTCAATATGCGCGAACTTCTGATCATCGGCGTCCTGGCAGGCGTTGTATTTTTTGCAGGCGTCGCGTCTCTCCTCGCATTTCGCGCGGTTAAAAGTGCCGCCCGTTTCGAGCAGCGTGCCGCGAAAGAAATTGCCCATTTGCGCAAGCATCTCGTCACCGCAGAAAGCATCGCCAAGGCCGAACCGCAATTGCTCATGATTTGGGAGCGCGGCTTGGCACATATTGCATCAAACAATCTCACAAGCGTTCCCGGCATCCCCGAAGCACAGGCAGATATATTCCAGTTTGCCAACTGGCTCGAAAACGAAGCTGTCAACGCGCTGGGCGCCGCTATGGATAAGCTGTTGGCCGACGGGCAGCCCTTTAACCGTATGCTCAAGACCCGTTCTGGCGCATATATCGAGGCTGACGGCCGTGCAGCCGGAGGCCGGGCAATCCTCAAGATAAGGGACACCGCCGGGCATCGCCGGGACCTTGGTCGCCTGATCGATATGCATCGCCAGCTCTCAAGCAAGGTCGAGACTGACCAGATATTGATGAGCGCCCTTCCCATGCCGGTTTGGTTCCGGAATGAAGAGGGGGCGTTAACCTGGGTCAATGATGCATACATAAAGTCGGTTGAAGCACTTAGCCTGGAAGATTGTCTGGAGCGTCAGATCGAGCTTCTGGAAGCGCGCCAGCGTGCAGAGGTCAGTGAAAAGCTGGCGGCGAACAATACTTACCGCAAGCGCATGCATGTTGTGACAATAGGCGAACGGCGCACATTTGATCTGGTTGCCGAGCGGACACCAGGCGGCAGCATCGGAGCTGCTATCGATGTCGCAGCCCTTGAGAGCTTTCAGGGCGAGCTTGAGCGTCAAAGCGAGGCTCACGACCGGATGCTTGACCGGGTGACGACCGCCGTGGCCATATACGGTAATGATCAAAGGCTGACATTTTTTAACAACGCCTTTTATAAGCTCTGGAATCTGGATCCAGACTGGCTGCAGAGCCGCCCCCTGAATGGCGAAATTCTCGACAAACTGCGCCAGATGCGTCACCTGCCCGAGCAGGCGGACTACCGCGCATGGAAAAAACTGTGCCTCTCCAACTATGGAGCAGATGAGGCTGATGAGGATTGGTGGCACTTGCCCGACGGGCGAACAATCCACGTTGTGGCCGAGCCACGTCCCGACGGCGGGCTGGCTTATCTATATGACAACGTGACCGAGAAATTTGCCCTTGAAAGTCGTTATAATGCGCTCATCCGGGCACAGCGCGAAACATTGGACAATCTGCAGGAAGGCGTCGCCGTGTTCGCAACCGATGGCCGGTTGCAGCTCTTTAATCAATCCTTCGCCCGCATTTGGAAACTCGACAAACGCGTTCTCGGTCAGTCCCCGCACATCGAGGACATTATCAGCCATTGCCGCGTACTCTTTGATGACGCCCATTCATGGGCAAAGATAAGACGTTCCGTCACCACCATCTCGGACCGCCGTCAGAATATCGATGGACAAATGGGGCGCGACGACGGCAGCATAATCGCCTTTGCAGGCGTGCCCCTTCCCGATGGCGCAACATTGTTCACCTATATTGATATTACCGATTCAAAGCGGGTCGAAAACGCATTGATCGAACGCAATGAGGCGCTCGAAGTTGCCGATCAGTTGAAAAATCAGTTCATGTCCCACGTGTCATATGAACTGCGCACACCTCTGCAATCCATTATCGGCTTTAGCGAGGTTCTCGCGAGCCCCATTGTTGGCGAACTGAACGATAAACAGCGCGAATATCTAGACGACATCCACGCATCAAGCAGAACTCTGCTCGCTGTTATCAATGATATCCTTGATCTGGCAACCATCGACGCTGGAACTTTTGAGCTGAAGTTGGCAAGTGTCAGCATTAACGATATCATAGAGGGCCTGATCAAATCCACAGAGGCCGCCGCAACTGAGGCCGGGATGGAAATCATTATAACGAATGACACGTCAGGATTGAGTTTTGTGGCAGACGAAATACGTGTTGGTCAGGTCCTGAACAATATTATAAACAATGCCATAGGATTTTCGGAATGTGGCGGTAGGGTTGAATTCCAGAGCCGAAGCACTGAAGGCATGGTCGTCTTCACAGTGAAGGATCATGGCAAAGGAATTTCCGAGCGCGATCAGGAACGTGTATTTGAACGCTTTGAAAGTAAAGCAAAAGGCAGCAATCATCGCGGAGCCGGACTGGGTCTACCCATTGTAAAGAGCATTGTGGAGTTGCATCATGGCGATGTTAAATTATTGTCCAGGGAGGGTGGCGGAACCGAAATCATGGTCTCCTTCCCATTGGCTGGACCAAATGGCAGAAACACTATTTCAGGCCCCAAAGTTCAGGCGGCGGGCTCAACCGATCAGCCAAAGGCTTCAGGCGCTGCCGTCTAGAGTGCGTCCGGATAAAATGGAATCCGGTTTTCCCACAAGACGCGTGGAAAACAAAGGCTTAGAGCGCGGTTTTGATGGAACTAAAACCAGGCACGCTCTATGCGAGCGCATGCTCAGGCCATGATATCATGACGCAAGGCTCCTGGCGTATCGAGGATGTTACAGAGGCGGAGCTTGCAAAGCTCGCAGCCTGGACCTCTCTTATCTTGAAAAAAGGCGACACCGTGCATCTCAATGGTGACCTTGGTGCGGGCAAGACAACTTTTGCACGGGCCTTGATCAGGCATCTGTCCGAGAATTCCATTGATGAAATTCCAAGCCCTACATTCGCACTTCTCCAGCACTATGAAACGGCGCGGGTCGATATTTATCACTTCGACCTTTACCGTCTGTCTGATCCAGATGAAGCTTTTGAAATTGGCCTTGATGACGCTGCGATCAACGGCGTTTCCCTCATCGAATGGCCCGAGCGGCTGGAGAACCATGTCGGCCCCGACTACCTCGACATTCGTCTTGAGGAAGCGCAAGCCTCCGAAGAGCGGCACGTTACCCTGACCGGTCACGGCATGTGGAGAGAACGGATCGCGAGATTGCAACAACTGGTAGGATTTGTGGAAAAATCGGACTGGAGCGCCGCATATCCACTTTATATGCAGGGTGACGCCTCAGCCCGGGGCTATGCCAGGCTTACCGGGCTCGACCGTCCGGCCATCCTGATGAATGCGCCAGATCAACCCGACGGCCCACCGATACGTGACGGCAAGCCCTACAGCCAGATCGCACACCTCGCAGAAGACGTGCGCGCATTTGTAGGCGTTGCCAACGCCATGCGGGAGGCAGGCTTCCACGCACCTGAGATTTACGCTCATGACCTATGCGATGGATTCCTGATCCTTGAAGATATGGGAACACGGGTCTTCGGATCAGAGATATCCGCAGGCCGACCGATCATTGATCTTTACCAACTGGCCGTAGATCTACTGATCGAGATGCGCAAACATCACGTGCCGCCTGCACTAAAGCTTCCGGGTGGTCGGAGCTACCACGTACCGGAATTTGATCAAGGAGCTTTCTTGATCGAAGCCGAGTTATTAATCGACTGGTATTGGCCAGCCCTTAAACCCGGCGCAATATCAGATCGCCAGCGCCACGAGTATCAAACTCTTTACGCGGATCTGTTCGCCCGTATTGCCAGCTTCGATCAGGGCTGGTTTTTGAGAGATTTTCATTCACCAAATCTGATTTGGTTGCCCAAACCTGATGAGGGATCAGCAATTAATCATGTGGGCATCATCGATTTCCAGGATGCGCTGCGCGGGCCGAGAAGTTATGATCTCGTTTCATTGCTGCAAGATGCCCGCCTTGATGTGCCGATGAGCATCGAAGCAGAGCTTCATGCGCATTATTGCAAGTCTGCCCTTTCGCAGGACCCGGCCTTTAATGAGGATCAATTCAGATTGAGCTACGCCATTTTGGGGGCTCAAAGGAATACCAAGATTATCGGTATTTTTGCGCGCCTCGCCATGCGCGATGGCAAGACCGACTATATAAAACATATGCCGCGCATCTGGCAGTATCTGGAGCGCAACCTGGCTCACCCGGAACTCGCACCACTTAAAAACTGGTTCGATGAGCATTTTCCGCAAAGCTTGAGAGGTAGTGCGATCGCGCAAAAAATAGCAAAATGAAAAATTAAACTCGGGTCTAAGAAATAGAGTCACCCGGAAATAAGCGCAGCACAAATTGAGGGGCAAAATAAAATCATGAATTGGCGACCACATTCAGCCATGATCCTCGGCGCCGGGCTCGGCTCGCGAATGCGCCCCCTCACTGATCACGTGCCAAAGCCTATGGTGCCGTTTAACGGCTCCCCCCTCATTGACCATATTCTCGACCGCATGGCGAAATCTGGCATTGAGGAAGTCGTTGTAAATGTCCATTATCTGGCGGATGTCCTCGAAGACCATCTTGTGGCGCGCGACGGGCGTCCAAAAGTTTTGATCTCAGACGAACGGGATGAGCTTCTCGACACAGGTGGCGGTATCAATCGCGCCCGGCCTATGCTCGGGCGTGAGGCTTTTCTCATTCACAATTCTGATTCATTGTCTCATGAGCCAGACGGGCCTAACCTTGACATATTATTTGATGGTTGGCGCGACGACGACATGGACACGCTTCTTCTTCTCGCCCCAACGGGTGAGAGCCTCGGCTATGACGGCACGGGCGATTTCGAAATTGATGATAAGGGTAGAATAAGCCGCCCCGAAGCGCGAAGTGAACCCATTGCCGCGCCTTATGTTTTTACTGGTCTCTCGATTGCCCATCCGCGCCTTTTTAAAAACGCGCCATCCGGTGGTGCCTTTTCATTGAACCGGCTCTGGACCGAAGCCATAGATGAGGGACGGGCATTTGGTGTTATCCATCAAGGGCTCTGGATGCATATAGGCACGCCCGAAGCATTGAACGAAGCCGAGGACGCCACACGCCCATGACAACCGATGCCCCAACCTTGTTTGATGAAATCGCGCCAGATCAGACCAACAGCCGGATCTTTTCAATCGCCCCCGGCCGTCATTTTCTTGACTGCCTGGCAGACGCAATCCTGAACGGCGATCTGCCGCGCGCGGGTAGCGGAGCCCCTGGTCCGCTGGATTTGCCGGCCTATACCTTGCTGCTGCCAACACGCCGCGCCTGCCGTGCCATGCATGAAGCTTTCCTGCGCCGCTCAACCACCCGCGCCCTGATGTTGCCCACCATCAGACCCATAGCTGACGGTGACGATGATCGTGATCTGATCGCGAGCCTGGCCACGACCCCGCACAGCCATCTCTCGGCTATTGAACTTCCCCCCGCCGTGACCGAGCTTGAACGTCGTCTCGTCCTGACCGAGCTTGTTATGAAATGGTCCGAAGTAATGGCCGCCTCCGGTGGCCTGAAAGATGTCCGCGCCGGTATCCATACTCCCTCGCAAGCTGCCTTCCTTGCCAGCGAACTCGGTCAGTTGATGGATGCGGTCGAAACTGAAGAGGTCGATCTCATTGGCCTTCATGAGTTGGTACCAGAAGAATATTCCGTCCATTGGCAGCGCACCCTCGATTTCCTCAAAATCGTGACCGATTATTGGCCCGAGCATCTCAAGGAACGCGGATTGCTCTCTCCCATGCAGCGCCGGAACGAGACACTCCACCGCGAAGCAGAGCGATTGATATCCCAAAACCCTGAAGCGCCCTTCATAGTTGCCGGCGTCACAGGCAGCGTGCCCGCGACGGCCCGCTTTATGAAAGCCGTGGCCGGTCTCAAAAATGGCGCGCTTATCCTGCCAGGCCTCGATATGGAACTGGATGATCTGAGCTGGGAGGTTATCGGTGACGCCCACCCGGAGCACCCCCAATGCGGACTAAAACGCCTGCTTGGCGATCTTGGCGTTACCCGTGAACATATCCAGTATGTCAAAGGCGGCGAACCACAAGCTCCTCATGACACACGTGGTCGCTTTGTATCGGAAGCCATGCGCCCCGCATCAACAACCGATGCCTGGCACGAGTTTTCACAAATATCAAACCCGGCAGAATATCAAGAAGCTCTCAAAAATGTGGAGCTGATCGAAGCCGCAAGCCCCGAGGAGGAAGCCGAAGCCATTGCACTGATAATGCGCAACGCGCTTGAGGTTAAAGACCGCAGCGTCGCCCTCGTCACGCCAGATCGTATCCTCGCCCGCCGCCTGACCATCCGCCTTGAAGAATGGGGCATCAGGGTTGACGATTCCGCTGGCCGCCCTTTCGTTAAAACCGTATCAGGCGCATTTCTCGACCTCATCCTCGAAGCAATAGCAAGCAGGTTTTCACCCGTCGCCGTAATGGCACTTCTCAAGCATCCCTTAAGCCGCCTTGGAATGCCCGTGGCCGATATTCGCCGTGCCGGACGAGCACTGGAGCTCATCGCCTTTAGAAACACCTATCTCGGGGAAGGCCTGGGCGCCATTGGCGATGCCATGGAGAGGCGTGAACGGGCCCGCGCGACCGACCAGCATATCCATCCATCAGTCAAGCGACTACGCGACGAAGACTGGCAGATGGCACACGACCTGATCAAACGTCTGAGCCACGCCTTCGAGCCCATATCAGAAAAACTCCACGCCAATGACATCCCGTCCCGTCTGTGTGATATGGCGCGGGCTCATATCGAAGTCGCCGAACGCCTCGCCCGTGACAAAGATAATAATTTCGATGCCCTTTGGGACGGTGAATCCGGTGAAGCCGCCGCACTTCTTTTCACAGGATTCCTTGATGAAACCATCAGACAGCCGCAAATTAAGCCAACCCACTATTCAGATTTCTACCGCAGTCTCGTTGCCGGTCATGCAGTGCGCCCGCGCATTCCCGTACATCCCAATGTCTCCATTTGGGGGCCCTATGAGGCCCGCCTTCAGCAGGCGGATATTATGATCCTTGGCGGCCTCAATGAGGGCATCTGGCCGCAAACCGCAGAGCCCGATCCCTGGCTCAATCGCCCCATGCGCGCCGAGCTCGGATTGCCCGCCCCCGAAGAAATGATCGGTTTTGCCGCCCATGACTTTACCCAGCTTCTTGGTGCCGGAACCGTTTACATGACCCGCGCCACGAAGAACGGCGGTGTTCCAACCGTGCCGTCGCGCTGGCTTCTCCGAATAAACGCTCTTCTTCAGGGGCTGGGTATCGAAGATGCATTAGCCGGTAAGGATGCTGAGCCCTGGCTCGCTTACGCACGCAATCGCGACCACGCCCAAAACATCATTCAGATCAGCGCCCCCGCGCCAACGCCGCCAGTAGAGGCGCGCCCTCGCCGCATGAGCGTAACAGGCGTCGAAAACTGGATACGCAATCCCTATTGGGTTTATGCCCGTAATATTCTCAAATTATCGCCCCTCGACGGTTTGCGCACCGAGCCCGACGCCCGCCTGCGCGGCACCATAATTCATTGGGCATTGCATCGTTTTGTCGAGCGTCATCCGCGCCAGCTGCCAAAAGATATTGTCGGGGAATTAATGCAGATTGCCGATGAGTTGATTGAGCAATATTCAGCTCATCCCCGCGTTGCTGTATTTTGGCGCCCGCGCCTCAACCGTTTCGCCGAGTGGTTTGCGGAAACGGAACCATTTCGCCGTCGTGATATCGAGCAAGTACTGGTTGAGGTCGCAGGTGAAATCAGCTTCGAAAGCGATCTTGGACCGTTCAAGCTCAACGCCCGCGCCGACCGGATCGACCAGATGGCCGACGGCAGCTTGCGGATATTCGATTATAAAACCGGCACGCCGCCAAATGCGAAAGCTGTAGAATTCGGCCGCGCACCACAATTGCCCCTGGAAGGTGCCATTGCCGAAGCGGGCGGCTTTAACGGTATCGAACCCGGTCCCGTGACCGACCTCTCTTATATTCGCGCCGATGGCGGATTGCCTCCGGGTGAGGAGCGCGACGTCTCGAAAGGCAAAGCCGAAGAGCGCATAAAAAATGCACTAAATGGTCTCCACGCCCTGGTCGAACGCTTTGATAAGTTCGATACCCCATACCACGCCCTCCGCAGGCAGGGCTTTAATTATGATTATGACGACTACGCCCATCTTGCGCGGGTCGAGGAGTGGTCTCGCGGAGGAGATGATGATGACTGATCATATTTCTCACGATCTTGACCACGCCCGCAAGGCGACCAACCAGAACCAGGCAAACGCCGCTGATCCAAATGTCTCAGCCTGGGTGAGTGCGAATGCCGGAACCGGAAAAACCCACGTTCTCGTCCTCCGTGTCCTCCGTCTTCTCCTCGCAGGCACACCGCCGGGACGCATACTTTGCCTGACCTATACCAAGGCGGCAGCTGCTGAAATGTCCAACCGGCTCTTTGAACGATTGGGAGAATGGGCCACCATCGACGATGACAGGCTGACCGCGTCTCTGGTCGGACTGCTGGGCACCACCCCAACAGCCGCCGAGATTATCGACGCCCGCCAGCTTTTTGCACGCGCCATCGAGACCCCCGGCGGCCTCAAAGTCCAGACCATCCACGCTTTTTGCGAGCGCATCCTGCAACGCTTCCCGCTCGAGGCGGGCATCACGCCAAACTTCTCGGTGCTCGATGAAGAGCAGACCACAAGCATTATTCGCGACTGCATAGACAATGTGTTGACCCGCGCCACATCAGGTCGTGATGCAGGGCTTGTCGACGCGTTGAATATCGTCACCACTTACGCCATAGCCGACCATTTTGATAACGTATTGCGCGAAGCATTGGACTCCCGCAAAGGGCTCTCCCGCGCGCTGCAATGCTCAATGGATGAAATACACAAGCACCTCAAACAGGCATTGGGAATCAAAGCAGACGCAAGCCGCACAGCCATCATTCATGAGTTGGCGAATGTTCTTAGCGACGGTGATATACGCGAAGCACGTGATATCCTGGCGCAGGGGAAGAAGACCGATCAGGGACGATCGGGTATCCTCGCAGCCGTCCACGCGACTAAAAACCAACAAACCCGAGCGGAAAATATCGTTTCATTTTTCCTGACCAAGGAGAACAAGAAGCGCTCAACCCTGATGACGGCGGATCTCAAAAACGCCAATCAGGCACTCCATGAACGCCTGCTGGATGGCCGCGAGAAAACCTATGAGCTGCAGCAAAAGCGCATCGCCTTTGATATTGTCGATGCCACCAGCGGTCTTATTGAAATCTCCAAACAGGTCATTGATGCTTACGGCGACCAAAAAGCCCTGCGGTCAGCGCTCGATTATGACGATCTTCTGGAATACGCTGCCCGCCTCATGTCGAGCTCCGACGCCGCCCAATGGGTACTCTTCAAGCTCGATAACGGCATTGACCACATCCTTGTCGATGAAGCGCAAGATACCAGCCCAAACGCCTGGGCTGTCATTGAAAACATCGCCGATGAATTCTTTTCAGGCCTCGGCCAGAAGGAGACGCTGCGAACGGTCTTTGCCGTTGGTGATGAAAAACAGTCGATCTACAGTTTCCAGGGTGCTGAACCAAAACTCTTCGCGTCGCGCGGCAATAAGTACCAGTCCATGGCCCGGAACGCCGAACAGAATTGGAAAAACATTCCTCTCAATCTTTCCTTCCGAACCATTCATCCCATATTGGACGCGGTGGATAAGCTGTTTCTCAGCCACGCCATCTTTGGCATAGAGACTGCATCAAAAGAGCCCCTGCCCCACATCGCTCACCGGGCCGGTTTTGGCGGCCTCGTTGAGCTTTGGGAAACCGAAAAGCATCATGAAACTGATGAAGAAAATGTCTGGGAGCCCACTTCCGAGCAATCCATCCGCCTGCCACACATTCGTCTCGCTGAACGCATCGCTACAAAAATCGGCTATTGGCTCGACAATGGTG
>Ga0209633_10002491_pt1 | contig 17737 bp, 17 predicted proteins | sample Cruoilmetagenom1_FD_187290 | JGI IMG/M metagenome (GOLD analysis project Ga0209633, IMG submission 187290) | Oil polluted marine microbial communities from Coal Oil Point, Santa Barbara, California, USA - Sample 1 (SPAdes) (version 2) | ecosystem: Environmental > Aquatic > Marine > Oil seeps ... | reverse complement strand
CTTTTAAAGTAATGCCAGTATCTGCTTTGCCGTAATGCAAGACTTGAGGTTCTTCGTGGAATTTCTCGCCAATGCCGTGTCCGCAGTATTCACGTACGACTGAACAATGTTGAGATTCAGAATAAGTTTGGATGGCGTGTCCAATGTCGCCGAGTTTAACGCCGGGTTTTACCATATCAATACCAATGTATAAGGCTGTTTGGGCAACATCACATAAACGAATTGCCGCTACGTTGGGTTTGCCGACCGGAAACATTTTGCTGGTATCGCCATGAAAACCATCTTTGATTACGGTAATGTCGATGTTGACTACATCGCCCTTTTTTAGTTTTTTGTCACTAGGGATGCCGTGGCACACTTGATGATTAACCGAGGTACAAATAGATTTTGGAAAACCATGGTAATTTAACGGCGCGGGAATCGCCTGTTGTTCATTGACAATATAATCGTGACAGATTTTATCCAGTTCATTGGTTGTTACGCCCGCATTAACATGTGATCCAATCATGTCGAGGACATCTGCGGCTAGGCGCCCGGCGATACGCATTTTTTCTATTTGTTCGGGTGTTTTTATTACGATACTCATGTCAAATGGGTGATTTCTTCAAGTTATTTAAATTAAATAGCGATTATGCAGTCTTTTAGTAGAGAAGCGAAACAGTTTGTGATATAAAATGCGCCGCTTGTTTTTATATGAGCGAAAAACTAACGGAGTGTTCAATTATTTGTTGATTGCTTCAAATTCACACACATGCCAACAGGGTATAGCGGGGTGCTTGTTCGTTTTCAGTTGAAAACTAACAGGTCGTTATAACCGGTATGTGGAGGCCTAACCCAAGAGGAAATTATCATGGCTAAAGTAACTATGCGTCAGATGCTGGAAGCTGGTGTTCATTTCGGACATCAAACCCGCTACTGGAACCCAAAAATGGCACCTTACATCTTCGGTGACCGTAACAAAATTCATATTGTTAATCTCGAAAAAACACTACCTATGTTCAACGACGTGTTGAATTACGCAGGAAAAGTAGCGTCTAAAGGTGGAAAAATCATGTTTGTAGGCACTAAGCGTGCGGCTCAAAAAGCGATTCGCGATGAAGCTGTTCGTTGTAAAATGCCGTTCGTTGACCAACGTTGGTTGGGTGGGATGCTAACAAACTATAAGACGATTAAACAATCAGTACGTCGTTTGCATGACATCGAAAAAATGCAAGCAGACGGTACCATCAATCGTGGTGGTAAAAAAGAAGCATTAATGATGACCCGTGAGTTAGAGAAGCTTGAAAAAGGCTTAGGCGGAATCAAAGATATGCGCTCTCTACCTGATGCGCTATTCATTGTCGACGTAGGTCATGAAAATATCGCCGTAAAAGAAGCAAATACATTAGGTATCCCTGTTATCGGAATCGTTGATACAAATAACACGGCAGACGGTGTTGATTATATTGTGCCAGGAAATGATGATGCGATACGCGCGATCCAGCTTTATACCTCGGCTATTGCTGATTCAATCATTGAAGGTCATTTAACTGCGGCAACGACTGCGGAAGCAATGGCGGCTGCGGCACCAAAACCTGCTGCGAAAAAAGCAGCAGCTAAAACAGATGCACCTGAGGCGAAAGTTTCGACTAAAGCACCTGCAAAGAAAGCAGAGGCTCCAGCAGCTGATGCACCTGTGGCAAAAGAAGCGCCAGTAAAAGAAGAAGTTGCACCTAAAACAGAGGCAAAGCCTGCTGACAAAAAAGAATCAGCGACTAAGAAGTCTGCAGATGATCTGAAAAAAATTGAAGGCATCGGCCCTAAAATTGCAGAAGTGTTAGGCGAAGCAGGTGTAACAACATTTGAAAAACTAGCCGGTATGGATCGCGATGCAATTAAGGTGATTCTTGACACTGTTTCCACATTGAAATCAAAAGAGCCTAAAACATGGCCTCAACAAGCTCAACTAGCGGCTGATGGAAAGTGGGACGAGCTAAAAACGTTGCAAGATGAATTAATGGGTGGCATTTAAACACCCCTTTGTTTAATTTATCAAAAATATTCTGAGGATTTAGAAATGGCTATTACAGCTACAATGGTAAAAGAGCTTCGTGAGCGCACTGGCGCAGGCATGATGGATTGTAAAAAAATGCTAACGGAGACAAATGGTGATTTAGAAGCAGCAATCGACTTGATGCGTAAATCAGGTGCAGCTAAAGCAGATAAAAAAGCCGGACGTGTTGCGGCAGATGGTCTTGTTGTTATTACAGTATCCGACGACGCAAAAGAAGGTTCTATCGTTGAAGTTAATTGTGAAACTGATTTTGTTGCAAAAGATGAAAGTTTCGTAAGCTTTTCAACTGAAGTTGGTGCGGGAGTATTGGCAGATAAGCCTGCTGATATTGAAGCACTGTCGGCATTGCCACTTGATTCTGGTGAAACAGTGGAAGAAGTGCGTGCAAACTTGGTCGCTAAAATTGGCGAAAATATGCAAGTTCGTCGTTTTGAAATATTGTCATCAGATGCGGGTTCAGTCTATGCTTACAATCACGGTGTCCGTATTGGTGTTATTGTCGCAATGACGGGTGGTGACGAAGCACTGGGCAAAGATATAGCAATGCATATTGCGGCAAGTCGTCCAATTTGTGTAACGGAAGCTGATGTACCAGAAGAAACATTGGCTAAAGAGAAAGAAATTTTAATTGCCCAAGCACAAGACAGCGGTAAGCCACCTGAAATCATTGAGAAAATGATTATGGGTCGCATGAAAAAATACCTTGCTGAAATTACCTTAGTCGGTCAGCCTTTTGTTAAAGACCCTGATCAAACAATTGCAAAGTTATTAAAAGCAGCAGGCGCAGAAGTAACTGCTTTCATTCGTTACGAAGTGGGTGAAGGTATCGAAAAGAAACAAGAAGATTTTGCGGCAGAGGTTATGGCACAAGTTAAAGGTTCTTAAACTTGTCGGAAAAACTATTAAAAGGAGCGTTATTCGCTCCTTTTTTTTGCCTGCCTTTTTGTGTAGGCTATGCGGATTATATTAAGAGTGCTAATCAATGAAATATAAAAGAATTCTTCTTAAACTCAGTGGCGAAGCGTTAATGGGGCAATACGAATTTGGTATTGATCCTGCTATATTGGCTCAAACGGCTTCAGAAGTAGTTAAGCAAGAAGCATCGGGTACGCAGGTTGCATTGGTGATCGGCGGAGGCAATATTTTTCGTGGTGCTGGTTTGGCTCAAAGCGGTATAGATCGTGTGAGTGCAGATCAAATGGGTATGTTGGCGACAGTGATGAACGCCTTGGCGATGCAAGATGCGATTAAAAAGCAGGGTGTTAATTGTCGTGTGATGTCTGCATTAAAAATAGATCAATTGGGCGAGGAATATTCTGCTTTGTCTGCTAGAGAGTTTCTTGAGCAAGGTGATGTTGTTATTTTTGCGGCAGGTACGGGTAATCCTTATTTCACAACTGATACAGCTGCGAGCTTACGAGCAATCGAGATTCAGGCTGATTTATTGCTCAAGGCGACAAAGGTTGATGGTATCTACGATACTGATCCAATGAAAAACTCAGATGCAGTACGTTACGAAAAACTGGGCTTTAATGAAGCAATTGCAAAAGAGCTGGGTGTTATGGATTTGACAGCAATGGTATTATGTCGACAAAATGATATGCCATTATGTGTGTTTAATATGTTTGAAGAAGGCGCGTTGGCAAAGATTGTAGACGGTGATACTAAAACAGGTACACTTGTTGAGAAAGTGGAAGACTAATAGGGGTATCCTAAAATGATTGATGAAATTTTAAAAGATGCAGCAACGCGTATGCAAAAAAGTGTGGAATCACTTAAATCAGAATTGGCAAAAGTGCGTACAGGTCGCGCGCACCCAAGTTTGTTAGAACACATCACGGTTGACTATTACGGTAGTGACGTACCTTTAAGCCAAGTGTCTAATATTGGTGTGGAAGATGCTCGTACTTTAACAGTAACTCCATGGGAATCTCCGATGGTGCAAGCGATTGAAAAAGCAATTATGAATTCAGATTTGGGTTTGAATCCTAATTCAGCAGGCACGGTTATTCGTGTGCCGATGCCGCAGTTGACGGAAGAACGTCGTAAAGACTTAGTGAAAGTAGTGCGCCATGAAGCTGAAAATGGAAAAGTTGCAATTCGTAATATTCGCCGTGATGCTAATTCGGATTTCAAAATGTTAGAAAAAGAAAAAGAAATCTCTGAAGATGATGAACATAAGGCTCAGGACGAAGTTCAAAAGTTAACCGATAAGCATGTTAAAGAAATTGATGAAATTTTAGAAGTGAAAGAAGTCGACTTGATGAAAGTTTAATTAAAGCTTTGATAAGGCTTTGGTTTAATACCTTGTAATGTTGGACTATCGTTAATGGATATGGAAAATACCACAATCCCGCGTCATATCGCGATTGTCCTTGATGGCAATGGTCGTTGGGCAAAGGCGCGTAAACGTCCTCGTCTTTGGGGGCATAAAAAAGGTGTTGAAGCGGTTCGCAATATTGTAAAAGGGTGTAGCGTATTAAACGTTGAATGCCTCACCATTTTTGCTTTTAGTAGTGAAAACTGGAAGCGACCAGATGATGAGATAAAACATCTGATGGGGTTGTTTATGATGGCGCTGGAGCGCGAAGCAAAATCGCTGGCTAAAAACAATGTGCGCTTAAGAATAATCGGCGATGTGAGTGAATTTTCTGAAAAATTACAAAAAAAAATTAAAGAAGTTGAAAAGCTCACTTCTAAAAGCACAGGGCTTAATTTAACTGTTGCGGCAAATTATGGTGGTCGATGGGATGTAACACAATCGGTAAAGCAATTGCTTAAACAAGTCGAATCGGGTGAGCTTAATGCTGATGATTTAACAGAAGATGACATCTCATCGTTTGTTAGTACGCAAGGTTTTCCTGATCCTGATCTTTTCATACGCACAGGGGGCGATAAGCGCATCAGTAATTTTTTACTATGGCAGATGGCGTATACCGAATTGTATTTTACTGATGTGTTATGGCCCGATTTTGACAGGGCAGAATTACATAAAGCGATTGAAGATTTTTCTTCACGCCAACGTCGATTTGGCAAAACGGGTGACCAAGTAAGAGCGGAAAAAGGTTTGCCTGTAGATGGAAAGCCAAATGAATAGCGGATTAAAACAGCGCATAATTACGGGTGTTATCCTTATTGTAGCTGTTTTGTTAGGCGTTTTATTTTTACCAACGTCATTCTTTGCGGTCGCCACGCTGATTGTATTTATTGGTTTGGGCGGTTGGGAGTGGGGGCGATTAGTCGGTCTAGACGAATTTTCGCGCGGGATGTTTGTGGTGAGTTTATTAGCCGCCTCTTTAGTTGCTTATTTGTGGCTTGATATTCGTTGGGCAATCATCACTGCGGGTGTTTCGGGGTGGATTGCGGCATTGGTATTGCTGTCACTTTACCAGCAAGGTACGGAACTTTATAAGCAAAATAAGTGGTTACTGCGTTTAGCCGCATTTTTGGTGCTGCTTCCTGCGTGGGTTGCCTTAATTACTTTACATGCGACTTATCCTTTACTGGTGTTGTATTTAATCTTCTTGGTGGCGATAGCCGATAGCGGTGCATATTTTACAGGTAAGGCCTTCGGTAAAAACAAATTAGCCCCACAATTAAGTCCGGGGAAAACCCGCGAAGGTGCATTGGGTGGTTTGGCAGGTGTGCTTATTTGGTCGATTTTAGGGGCATGGTTTTTTAATTTGCCCTCATCAGACTGGATTTATTTTATTGGTTTGTCTGTCGTATCAGGAATGTTATCGGTATCGGGTGATTTATTTGAAAGCTTAATCAAGCGCGAAGCTGGGATGAAAGATTCCGGCAATATCCTCCCCGGACATGGCGGAATTTTGGATAGAGTCGATGGTTTAATTGCTGTGTTGCCCTTGTTTACCTTGGGTATATTTTGGGCGGCAATTAAGGTTTCATAATGACTGACTGTCAAGGTGTTCATAAGGATGTGGCAGGTAATGTGGAAAATAAAGGTTAATAGTGAGTCAATCTAAAGGCATAACCATTTTAGGTGCAACAGGTTCAATCGGTGTGAGTACCTTAGACGTGCTTGCGCGTCACCCTAATGATTTTCATGTGGTTGCTTTATCTGCTAATCGCAATGTTGAAAAATTAAAAGAACAATGTTTATTGGTAAAACCTAGCTATGCGGTGATGGTAGATGAAAACGCAGCAGAACAATTACAGCAAGCATTAAAACAAGAGGGAAGTACCACTGAAGTATTAGCGGGGGCGGATGCCTTAATCAAGATCGCTTCATTACCCGAAGTTGATCAAGTGATGGCTGCGATTGTGGGCGCGGCAGGTTTATTACCTAATCTTGCGGCAGCAAAAGCTGGAAAGCGTGTATTGCTTGCCAATAAAGAATCATTGGTGATGTCGGGCCAACTTTTTATGGATGCAGTTAAAGACAATGGTGCAGAATTATTGCCGATTGATAGTGAGCATAATGCTATTTTTCAATCTATGCCATTTTGCGCTGACTTGAATGCAGAGCAAGATAAATCATCTGTAATAAAAATATTGCTAACCGCATCCGGTGGTCCATTTCGTAGCAGAGAAATAGCAACACTTGCAAACGTAACACCAGCCGAAGCCGTCGCCCATCCCAATTGGGAAATGGGTAAAAAAATATCAGTAGATTCAGCAACCATGATGAATAAAGGCTTAGAAGTGATCGAGGCCTGTTGGTTGTTTGATGCGGATGTAGATAAAATACAAGTGGTGATTCATCCACAAAGCACGATTCATTCGATGGTGTCTTATAATGATGGCTCGGTATTAGCACAGTTAGGTAACCCAGATATGCGCACGCCAATTGCTTACGGATTGGGATACCCGGCAAGAATAAACTCTGGGGTTGATCAACTCGATTTATTTGAAGTAGCACGTTTGGACTTTGAAAAACCAGACTTTGATCGTTACCCCTGTTTACGATTGGCCTACGAGGCGCATAAAACCGGTGGTAATGCCACTATTGCACTCAATGCGGCGAATGAAATTGCGGTTGAAGCATTTTTAGACGATAAAATTCGTTTTACCGATATACCACTTGTCATAGAAAACGCACTGTTACAGGTGTCTTCTGGAACAACAACGCTATTAGATGATATACTTGCGCAAGATTTGTCCAGTCGTTTAGTGGCTGAACAATTTGTTAATGCTTTGAAATAGTTGTATTTAATATTCTGCAATTATTAATGAGTGCGAAATAAAAATTAAAATCATTTAAAAATATATTAAAAAACTATGACTATACTTATCGCTGTTTTAGCCTTTTTTGTTGCCATTGGAATCTTAGTAGGTGTACATGAATTTGGGCATTTCTGGGTTGCACGTAAACTTGGAATAAAAATTATCCGTTTCGCTATTGGCTTTGGAAAACCTATCTGGAGCTATAAATCAAAAGATAAAGATGGGACAGAATATGTCCTTGCCGCTATCCCGATGGGTGGTTATGTGAAAATGCTGGATGAGCGCGAAGGCGACGTGCCAGAAGATGAAAAGCATCGTGCTTTTAATCGTCAACCCGTTTGGAAGCGCTTCTTAGTTGTGCTCGCGGGCCCTATGTTTAACTTCTTTTTTGCAATAGCGGCATTTGCAGCGATCCAAATGATGGGTATTGATTCAGCGCGTCCTTATGTTGGGACTATAACGGCAGGTACGCCTGCGGCTCAGTCTGGTTTTGAAATGAAAGACAAAATTTTGGCGATTAATGATGTTTCGCTTGAATCTTCAACTCAGGTACGTCTTGCACTATTAACAGAATATCTTAAAAATCCCGTGCTTAACATTCATGTACAAACTGCCACTGGGGGGAAAGAAACACGCCAACTTGATTTAACAAGTACCTCATTGCTTGCGGATGAAAGTGATTATTTTGTTAAAACAGGTATGAATTTTTGGCGACCAGCACACAGTACAATCATTACGATGGTTAAGGACGATTCTGCAGCAAAAGAAGCAGGCGTATTGGCAGAAGATATTGTAATCGGTGTGGACGGCAATAAAACACTAACATCAGAAGCATTTTCTGATTACATTAACTCACATGCGGGTCAAAGTGTTAGTTTGATGGTTGATCGTAAAGGCACTGAGTTATCTTTAAACATGACGCCACGAGTCACTGAAATTGAGGGCGTTAAACGCGGCATGATTGGTGTTGGCTTAGCTAGAAAATATGATGAAGCTGATATAAAAGACTGGTTATTTAAACGTGAAGCACCTTTCTTTGAGGCGGTGAAAATCGGTACATCTGAAACATGGAATATGTCGGTGATGACCTTGAAAGTGATGGGGCGTTTGATCACTGGTGAAGCATCAATCAAGAATCTATCGGGACCGATTACCATCGCTGATTATGCAGGAAAAAGTGCGACGATGGGTTTAACTGCCTTTCTCGGTTTGCTTGCAATTATTAGTTTGAGCCTTGGTGTGTTAAATTTATTGCCTATTCCTATGTTGGATGGTGGTCATTTATTTTACTACTTAATTGAAATAGTCAAGGGGAGTCCAGTTTCTGAAAAAGTTGAAGCGGTTGGGATGCGCATAGGGATGAGTCTAGTTGGTGTTTTAATGGTTGTGGCTATTTATAATGATATTGGTAGGCAAATAAGTAAGTTCGTTAACTAAAAGCGATCGGTACTACTAAAAAAGGGTTTATAAAAATGAAAAATCAAATTTTAAAGACATCCATTGCGGGGTGTCTGTTAGCAGTGAGTCAAGGTGTTTGGGCTGGCAACTTTATTCTTAAAGATGTTCGTGTTAGCGGTTTAGAACGCGTTACCGCAGGTACAGTGCTTAGCAATATTCCTGTAAAAGTGGGACAAAATTTTGATGATCGTATGACTGCAAATGTGGTGCGTTCATTATATAAAACTGGTCTTTTTGACGACGTAAAAATTAGCCGACAAGGTGAAGCATTACTCATTAAAGTCCACGAACGTGCCGCTGTCGGTGAAATTCACATCAAGGGCAATAAAGCGATTGAAACTAAGGCGCTGCTTGAAGGTTTAAAGCGTGCAGGTGTGGCAAAAGGTCGACCACTTGATAAATCATCTTTAATTAATATCGAGCAAGGTTTAAAACAGCAGTATCTTTCTCGTGGTAATTACGCCGCAGATATTAAAACTGATATTAAGAAGCTAGCCAATAATCGTGTTGGCGTTAATATCAAAATTAACGAAGGTAAAGTAGCGCGAATTAAACGCGTGAAAATTAATGGTAATAAAGCATTTTCTGATAAGACCTTAACAGGTTTACTTGAATCAGGTGTTGCCGGAAATTTTTCTTTCTTTAGTTCTAAAGATAAATACTCTAAACAAAAATTAGTGGGTGATATTGATAAACTCACTGCATTTTATCGTGATCGCGGCTTTTTGAATTTCGAGGTCGTTTCAACTCAGGTTTCGTTGTCTAAAGATAAAAGCGAAGTCTATGTAAACCTAAATATACATGAAGGTGATCAATACCGTATTGGCAAAATTGACGTTGCGGGTAGTCAGGGTGTTTCGGCGAAAGAACTTCGTAAGCAAATTACACTAAAAGAAGGTCAACTATTCTCACAGGCATCGCTAGCAAAAACACGCAAGAACCTTAAAAACCGCCTAGGAAAAAATGGCTATGCATTTTCACGTGTCGGCATCGTACCTAAAATTGATAAAGTAAATAAGCGTGTGCATTTAACTTTCCAAACTGATCAAGGTCAGCGTACTTATGTACGACGTATTAATATTCGTGGAAATTACCGCACCAAAGACGAAGTGTACAGACGCGAAATGCGTCAGTTAGAAAGCGCATTTTATTCTAAAGAAAAAGTAGACCGTTCTAAAATACGTATTCAGCGTCTTCCTTATGTTGAGAGTGTGGCGATTGCATCTTCACCTGTTGCAGGTCGTAGCGATCAAGTCGATTTAGACGTAACAGTAAAAGAAAGATCAGCCAATAATTTCAATGCGGGTGTCGGTTATTCACAAAGCAATGGTTTATTGTTTAATGTGGGCTTATCGCAAAACAATTTTATGGGAACGGGTAAAAGCCTTTCTTTTGCTGCATCAAATAGTGAAGCCGCGCAGAATTTCCGTGTAAGTTATAATAACCCTTATCACACAGTTGATGGTGTCGGACGTGGCTTTAATGTTTTCTATAATAAGACTGATTCAGCTGAAAATGATGTATCTGATTATATAAGTGATACCTACGGTGCGAACTTAAATTATACTATTCCATTAACAGAAGATAATTCTTTACGTTTTAGTGTTGGCGGAGAACATCGTGAAATAACAGAGGCAACTAATACGCCGACGTTTATTCAAGATTTCCTTAAGGAAAACGGTAATACTTACGATAATATTTTAGGTACTGTTAGCTATATTCACGATACACGTAATCGCTCATTGTTCCCAAATGAAGGCCAACGTCACAGCATCGCACTTGAAGCAGGTGTTCCTGGAAGTGATACTGAATATTATAAGTTAAAGTACCGTGGCGCGACTTATTTCCCTATTTCTGAAAAAATCACTTTTGCATTTAAAGCTGGTGTTTCTTATGGAGATAGTTTGGGTGATACCTCTGAATTACCGTTTTTTGAACGTTTTTACTCCGGTGGCATTCGCTCTGTTCGTGGTTTCGAAAATAATAGTTTAGGTCCTAGAGCAGAAATAAATAATCTCGATGAAAATGGTGTCCCTGACGGAACTACCAGAGTCGGTGATCCAAAAGGTGGCGCATTTGCAACGAATGCTACTGCGGAAGTTTCCTTCCCTGTTCCTTTCGCAGAAGATGTAAAAGGCTTACGCATGAGCGCATTTGTCGATGCTGGTAATGTATTTGAACACTCTAATGATTTTGATACAGATGAAATAAGAGCATCAGCAGGTTTAGGCGTTACATGGTTATCACCTTTAGGTCCATTCACAGTCAGCTATGCTCAGCCCCTCAATGATGAAGAAGGAGATGACGTTCAGGAATTCCAATTCTCTATTGGCGCGAGTTTTTAGCGAGCTTACCATTTCGTTTTTTGAAATGGATAACTCGATTATGCAAAGCTTAGCACTAGCTCGCCTGTAAGGCGATACTAGAGCTTAGCGTGTATTAGTGACGGTGTGCGAGTCTGTGCATTCGTTTAAACTAAGCCTCATTATTCACCTGTTTTTCAAGAAGCAAGCGAAGCTCAAATTTATTTTTCAAAATAATTCTTTAATTAGCAAGCAGACGTACGGGCTCAAACACGTCGACATAATTGAATTACCCATTTCAAAAAAACGAAATGGTAAGTTTACTGATAATTCGAACATAATTTAACAAGCAAATTTACGAGCTCAAACACGTCGGCAAAAAACGCCGACATAATCGAGTTCACCGTTTTTGTACAACAAAACGGGTAGCTCACTAAATATACCTTCCTGAGCAGTTGTAGCCTAAACAGACTACTAGTACAATCAAGCTCATGCTAGCAATGATCAATAACATAAAGATAAAAGATAAAGGCAATATACACCTCGTGTTTATTGCCTTTATAATTTTTATTTTATGCGTTTTCCCTTCGCCCTCCCAAGCAGATGCAAAAGGTTCTTTATTTGGGTTTAAAGCTACAGGGCAACAAAAAACTGTAAAGAAAACAGAAACGACGGTTAGCGTTGGTGTGGTCAATGTTACTTATTTAATGGAACACGCACCACAGGCGGAAGTTGCAAGTAATGAACTCAAACGTAAATTCTTACCCCAGGAAAAAGCATTGGCTGCAAGCTTGGAAGATATACAAAAAATAGAAAAAGCCTTAGATAGAAATGAGCGAAATTTAAAAGTCTCACAAAAAAGATTTAGGGAGAGAGAATTAAGGTCTAAAAAAAGAACCCGTAGCCGGTCATTGCAAGACTTTCGAGAAGAGTTACGATTTGCGCGTGATTCTGCATTAGACGATGTGCAAAAAGAAGTATTCCAAGCAATTGATGATGTTCGTAAGCAAAAGAGGATTGATATTGTTCTACAAGACTATGTGTCCGCGAGTAAACGTGTTGACATCACATCTTCTGTTTTGGAACATTTGGTTAAAAAATTGGCAAAAGAACAGAAATTAAAAGAAAAAAATCCAGAATGATGCATTCTTCAAAGACGTTTTCTTTAGCGCAATTAGCAGAAATTACCGATTCTGAAATAAAAGGCGATAAGGATATTCGGTTGCTTGGGGTTGCAACATTGCAAGATGCGAGAGAAGGCGAGATTAGCTTCGTGAGTAATCCTAAATATAAAGCCTTATTGAAGGATAGTGCGGCATCCGTTGTGGTGTTAGACCCAAAACTAGCAGAAAATTTTTCTGGTAATGCTTTAATCAATCAAGACCCTTATTTGACTTTTGCTAAAATTGTTTCTGAATTTCACAAGCAAGATACAATGCCCAGCAATATTCACCCAAGCGCGATTATTGCAGATGATATTGTGTTGGGAAAACAGGTGAATATAGGCGCAAATGCTGTAATCGAACAGGGCGTCGTGCTTGATGATAATGTTATTATTGGCTCAGGGTGTTTTGTTGGCAATCATTGTGAAATCGGTGCCGGAGTTTATTTATACCCTAACGTTACAATTTATCATCAAACAAATATTGGAAGTGGCTCAATCATCCATTCGGGAGCAGTGATTGGCGCAGATGGGTTCGGTTTTGCACCCAATACAGAAAGCGAAGAGAAGTCTTGGTATAAAATTTTGCAGGTAGGTAATGTAGTACTTGGGTCAGATGTAGAAGTCGGCGCGTGTACTACAATTGATCGAGCGGCATTGGGAACGACTTACATTGGTAATGGCGTAAAACTGGATAATCAGGTCCAGGTTGGACATAATGTCTCGCTTGGCGATCATACGGTTATTGCTGGTGGCACTGTGTTAGCAGGTAGCAGTAATATTGGAAAACGTTGCCAAATTGGTGGAGCAGTGGCAATCGCAGGGCATCTGATAATAGCGGATGATGTGGTTATCACAGGTAAATCAATGGTGATAAAATCTATTCCTAATGCTGGGGTGTATTCTTCTGGAATTGCTTCCGATGATAATAGAAAGTGGCGACGAAATGCGGCACGTTTTAGAAAGTTGGATGAAATGGCAAAACATATAAAACAGCTAGAACAACGTTTTAGTACGTTGGGTAATGACAATAAAGGCAAGAGAATATAAATATGAATAATGAAAGCTTAATGGATGTGACAGAAATTAGAAAATTTTTAGCACACCGCTATCCTTTTTTATTGGTTGATAGAGTGACACAGTTTGAAAGTGGAAAATCACTGACAGCGATTAAAAATGTCACCATTAACGAACCTTTTTTCAACGGGCATTTCCCAGAGAAGCCAATTATGCCGGGCGTGCTAATTATAGAAGCAATGGCGCAAGCAACGGGTTTACTGGGCTTTCGTACAATGGGTGAAGAACCACAGCAAGATACGCTTTATATTTTGGTTGGTGTTGATAAAGTTAAATTTAAAAAACAGGTTGTGCCGGGTGATCAGCTCGTGTTGAAAGCTGAAGTGTTACGCCATAAAGGAAAAATGTGGATATTTAAAACAGAGGCATACGTTGATGATGTGTTAGCTACAACAGCAGAAATTAAATGTGCTGCGGTTGAAATGTAAGCTACATTGAATGAGTAATATTCACGCTACAGCGATCGTTGATTCAAAAGCAGAGATTGCAGACGATGTCGAAATTTCGCCGTATGCGGTGATCGGAGCGAATGTCAAAATAGACAGCGGTACGTGGGTTGGTCCACATGCGGTAATCGAAGGTCCAACAACCATTGGCAAAGACAATCGTATTTTTCAATTTGCTTCCGTTGGTGCAGAACCTCAAGATAAAAAATATAAAGGCGAACCAACCACCTTAGAAATTGGCGATCGTAACCTCATCCGCGAAAGCGTCACTATCAATCGCGGTACAACGCAAGATATTGGTAAAACGGTTATTGGTAGCGATAACTGGATTATGGCATACGTGCATATCGCACATGATTGCGTCGTTGGAAATAATACTATTTTTGCCAATAATGCGACATTGGCGGGTCATGTGACCATTCACGATTACGCGCTATTAGGCGGTTTTACACTGGTGCATCAATTTTGTCATATTGGCAAATATGCGATGACGGGCATGGGTACATCTTTGGGTAAGGACTTGCCTCCGTATATTACTGCCTACGGCGCACCAGGCATTCCACGTGGCTTTAATGCCGAAGGATTGAAGCGCAATGGCTTCTCCGACGAACAGCGTAAAAGAGTGAAAGAAGCTTACAGAACATTGTATCGAAAAGACTTACCCCTAAACGAAGCGATAGATATTCTACAATCTAGTCCCGATGAAAATATCAAACTCATGGCTGAATTCTGCTTGCGTAGTCAGGGAGAACAAGGTCGTGGAATTATCCGATAATGACTGAGGGCACTGTTGCTCTTGATTCTCGCCCGTTACGCATTGCTTTAATTGCAGGTGAGGTTTCCGGAGATATTCTTGGCGCACGACTGATTCATTCACTGAAAAAAAAATACCCAAATGCCACTTTTGAAGGTGTTGCCGGAGTAGAAATGCAAGCGGCAGGTTGTCAGACATTCTATAAAATGGAACGACTATCAATCATGGGGTTTGTAGAAGTACTACCCCGATTATTTGAACTGTTAAAAATGCGCAGGAATTTAGTACAAGGTTGGCTTGGTAATCCGCCTGATTTATTTGTGGGGATAGATGCGCCCGATTTTAACCTTAAAATAGAGAGCAAGTTACATGGTGCAGGGATTCTTGCGGTGCATTACGTTAGCCCGTCGGTATGGGCGTGGCGCGAAGGTAAAGTGAAGAAAATGGTTGGCAATATGGATTTGATGCTGACCTTGTTTCCATTTGAAGTTGAATTTTATAAAAAGCATCATGTTCCTGCCGAATTTGTAGGGCATCCTTTAGCAGATGAAATTCCCTTGGAAGTCGATCGTTCATCCGCTAGAAAAGAACTAGGCCTACCACAAGAACCTTATATTTTAGCCGTGCTTCCGGGTAGTCGAATGGGCGAAATCAAACGTATTGCGCCGGATTTTTTAAAAGGCGTAAAAGCATTGCATCTGGCACATCCCAATTGGCTCTTTGTTGTGCCATTAATTAATACAAAGGTTAAACAGGCGTTTGATGAATTAAAACAAAGCATCGCTCCAGATGTGCCGATGATTTATATTGACGGTCAATCCAGAAAAGTGATGGCTGCGGCAGATCAAATTTTAATGGCGTCTGGCACAGCCGTTTTAGAAGGCATGTTGATTAATCGCCCGATGGTGGCGGCATATCGTGTATCGTCATTAACCGCGCGCATCATTCGTCTGTTTAACATGATTAAATCTGATTACTTTACCTTGCCGAATAATCTACTTAATGAATATCTAGTGCCAGAGTTGATTCAAGAAGATATAACAGAAGAGAATATCGTGCGGGAGATCGAACAACAGCATTCAGAAACCGAAGAAAAACGCCAGCACCGGCAACAACGCTTTAATCAAATGCACCAACAATTACGACAAAATGCGAGTGAACGAGCTGCTCTTGTTTTAAGTCGTTTAATTTCAAGTTCGATCAAAAGGGATAAAAATTGAAAAAACCGATACGTTTAATGGCAGGGGTTGATGAAGTCGGGCGTGGTCCACTTGCCGGAGCTGTGATTGCCGCAGCCGTTATTCTCGACCCAAATCGCTGGATTAATGGCTTGGCAGATTCCAAAGTATTAACCGAAAAAAAGCGCGTTGAATTGGATGTGGAAATTAGACAAAACGCCTACGCATGGTCAATCGGAAGGGCAGAAGTCCACGAAATAGACGAAATTAATATTCTACAAGCAAGTCTCTTAGCGATGCAACGTGCAGTAGAAAGTTTGCCCGTTGCGCCAGAGCATTTAAAGATCGATGGCAATAAATGTTTAAATGACACAAAGATAAATTGTACGATGGAAGCGATTGTTAAAGGCGATAGCAAAGTTGCAGCAATCAGTGCCGCATCGATAATAGCCAAAGTTGCGCGTGACAATGAAATGGTCGAACTGGATATACAATATCCTGAATATGGTTTTGCCGTACATAAAGGCTATCCGACTAAAATGCACCGCGAAGCCCTGATAAAACACGGTGCAACGTCTATACATAGAACTAGTTTTAAGCCAGTACGATTGGTAATTGAGAGTTAGATAAACTGAGACCTTTGCACGAGAGATATGACGAATAAAAATGGTTTAAATTTCCCCTGTTTTTCTTAAAAATGCGGTCAATAGCCCCTGCTATTACCCTTATTTTTAAGAAAAACAGGAAAAATTACGCTCATTTTTCTCTCGCCATACTCTCGTGCAAAGGTCTCAAAATAAATAACCGAAGGAGATAAGTATGCCCAAACCAAAATTAATCAGTTTTAAAATTTGTCCATTTGTTCAAAAAAGTATCATCTTATTAAAAGAAAAAAATGTAGATTACGATATTGAATTTATTGACGTTTATGATCCGCCCAAATGGTTTTTAGAAATTTCTCCTACGGGCAAAGTCCCTGTAATGCAGGTGGGTGATGATGTCTTATTTGAATCGAGCGTTATTAACGAATATATAGATGAGGTACACGCACCATCCTTGCACCCAGCCGATCCAATACAAAGAGCAAAGAATAGAGCATGGATGGAATACACATCGCCAATGAATATGACCTTTTATCAAATGATAATGGCAAAAGAAAAAGAAGCAGGCGAAAAGGCAAAAGATGAATTTAAAGGGCAATTAGCTGGTTTAGAAAAAGTGGCAGTTAATTCGCCGTGGTTTAATGGTGTGGATTTTTCGATGGTAGATATTTCCGCAGCACCGGTATTTATGCGTGTGGCATTCGTGAAGAAAGAGTTAGGCTTTGATTTATTGGAAGGGCTTCCTAATTGCCAGCGTTGGTCAGATGCATTGCTTTCTCGTAAGAGTGTGATTGAATCGGTAGTTGATGATTTTGAAGAAATATTGCTTAGTCGTATGAAGGCGAGTGAAAGTTGGTTGATTTCTTAGTTTGGTAGTAGTTTTTTCGTAGCTTACTGGGTTTTTGTTTTTCTTCTGGCTACTGGTTTTCGCTACGAGATACCTTTTTGTCAACAGCAACAAAAACGTATCCCAAAAAATGCCGCCCCAAACAAACTGCGCCGCAAGCGGTTCCCAATTAACCCAAAAAATAAACTAAAATTTAGAACTCGCTCGTACCTCACTCAAACAGGCTAAATTTCTTAACGTTTATTGTTTGGATTAATTGGCTTGTTTGGAAGGGTTTTAATTATGGTGTGTGTTTTGAAATATTTACTCCGACCGAATCGGTCACTGGTTTATGGTCTGAATCTGACTCTGACTCACTACCGTCGTGGAAGTGGCGATTTGGTGAACGACCTAAAAAGTAACCAAAAATAAAAGGAAAAAATCCTCGCCAAAAAGAGAGAGGCAAAAACCAAAAAAATCCTGGCTTGAGCTGTGGAGAATAAGAGATTCTGCCGCCAATGAATTCATGTTCAGAAGCATTTTTCATTTCAAAAACCACTTTTAAAGTCTAAATAGATTTTTGTGAATTATTTTTGGGGCTGTCCTAGATAACTGAAATTATCTAGGATGGCTACATGAGAAAAAGCAGGTTAAGCAAGTACAAACAAAGTCGTTTAATTGAACTGTTCGT
>Ga0209633_10002489_pt1 | contig 17746 bp, 15 predicted proteins | sample Cruoilmetagenom1_FD_187290 | JGI IMG/M metagenome (GOLD analysis project Ga0209633, IMG submission 187290) | Oil polluted marine microbial communities from Coal Oil Point, Santa Barbara, California, USA - Sample 1 (SPAdes) (version 2) | ecosystem: Environmental > Aquatic > Marine > Oil seeps ... | reverse complement strand
TGGCTTGATAATTTCTTTGTCCATGGTCATGGCCGGAGCCTTTGGAAATATTATTGATTCTGTTTTCTACGGAATATTTTTCAGCAGCAGCAGCCCGGTACAGACTGCTGCCATGTTCCCCGATGGTGGCGGGTATGCTGCACTGATGCAGGGCAAGGTGGTCGATATGTTTTATTTTCCCCTTATCAAGGGCACCTACCCCGAGTGGTTTCGGGGAGGTTCAAGTTTTATCTTTTTCCGTCCGGTATTTAATATTGCCGATTCGAGCATCTCAGTGGCTGTAGCCATTATCCTGTTTAACCAGCGAAGATTCTTCAGGCATGTGGAAAGCAAACCTGAAACTACTTGATTGCGGCCGAAGCAAACACCTCTGCTGAACCAGCTCCACAACTTATAATCGTTTTCATTCCAAGATCAACTGGTGCTGAGGTCCTGGTAACCCTTTCTTTTTGAAGATGATAAATATTTCCTGAAGTAGGATTCGGACCCGTAGGGACAAATACGGATATAATATCACCCTGGTCATCCGTTATAAATCCAGTCATTAAAGCCCCTGAATTAAAGATATCCACCAGCACCACCTCCTTAAAAAAGGAACGGTTTTTCCCGAAAAACTGCTGTACTGTCTCTTTGGCCAGTTTATATCCGGGAATTTTCAGAAAATAACGATCCTCGGCCTTATTCAAAAACCTGGATAACCTGGTGCGTACAATCAGTCCTATGATAAAAAAGAAAATTAAAATAGCTGTAAAGGAAAGCAGGTAGATGGCAAATTTAAAGTAGGGATTGGGGTCCGGATCCTGCAATATCGTATCCACCAGTGGAGTAAGGGTGCGGCCAATCAGGTTGATCACCCATCTGAACAACAGGATAATCAGGGTTAGCGGAGCAAGGGCAACCACACCCCCGATCAGGGTGGTGCGAAGAAAATTTTGAATACGTTTGAAGAAATTGATTTGCATGATGCGAAAGTGTTATATTCAATACAAAATTAACAGAGATATGAGAACCGTAGCCATTGTTTTGACGATATTACTTTTGTGTCCCGCATTAAAAGCCCAGGAAGACAAATCTGACTTACCTTTTTATTATGTGGGTCATCGGGGAGCCTCCTACCTGGCCCCCGAGAATACTCTGGCCTCTATCAAGCTTGCCTGGGAACTAGGAGCCGAGGGTGCAGAATGCGATGTGATGCTGACTTCAGATCAGCGGGTGGTGCTTTTCCATGATAAAAACACTAAAAAACTGACAGGCGAAAACTTAACTGTCAGCGAGGCTACCTGGGAAGAGCTGAAGCCTCTTGTTGTTATTCCCCGGGAAAGCAATCGTCCAAAATATACTAATGAAACCATCCCCTTGCTGGATGATGTGCTGGCAGCCATCCCCGATGATCGTATGCTGGTGATAGAGATTAAAACCGGACCTGAAATCCTTCCCTACCTCCAAAAAGTAATTACAGAACACTGGAAGAGTGGAAAGATTAGTTTTATTGCTTTTGATTTTGAAACCATCAAACAGGCCAAGGCACTTTACCCCGAGGTTCCCTGCTACTATCTTTCCTCCTTTAAGTCAGATCTAAACAAGCATTTTGCTGCCATATTGGAAAGTAAGCTCGACGGGGTAGATCTGAGACACCCCATGATCAATGAGGATGTGATGGAAGAATATCATGCCTCCGGACTGGATGTTTGGTGCTGGACTGTCAATGACACGGAAACAGCGAAAAAGATGAAAGAGCTTGGGGTAAGCGCTATCACCACCGACCGGCCGGCCTGGTTAAAAAACCAGCTTAAAGTCCAAAAATTAAACTAAAGCATTACAAGATTTGTTTACTTTGTGATTCATTAAAAATCTAAAAGATAATGAAGAATATATTTGTCCTCTTACTTACTGTCATTGTAATATCTTGCACCTCATCTGTTAATTCTCCCGCTGAACCCGAAGTCAAGAAACCCACCAATATCATCTTTTTAATTGGCGATGGTATGGGACTCTCCGCAGTATCCACCGGTTTCTATTTTGGTGATCAACCTTCTGTTTTTAAGCGCTTTCAGGAGATTGGTTTACAGCAAACCTCCTCTGCCTCCCATAAGGTGACCGACTCTGCTGCAAGCGGCACAGCTCTGGCCACCGGCACACTTACCTACAATGGTGCTGTTGGAATGGATACTGCTAAAGTCGTCCTTCAGAATATCGCCGAAGTGGTGACAGCCATGGGTTGGAGCACCGGTGTGGTAGCCACTTCGACCATTACTCATGCAACACCAGCTTCTTTTTATGCGCATGTGCCACAACGCGGCATGGAGGAGGAGATTGCTGTCCAGCTTATCGAATCGGAGATTGATTTTTTTGCAGGTGGTGGACGTGATAAATTTAATGTGCGAAAAGATAGTGCTAACCTTCTGCCCCTGGCTGCCGACTTAGGTTTTACCATTGACACCACGGGACTTGCTGTTCCCGGCTCGCTCAAAGGTGATCAGAAATATGGTTTTCTGCCTCAATCCGAAGCTATGATTCCGATGATTTACGGCCGGGGCGATTTCCTTCCTGAAGCCACAGTATTGGCCATCAGTCATCTGAGTCAAAATCAGGAGGGTTTTTTCCTGATGGTAGAGGGCTCCCAGATCGACTGGGCCGGTCACTCCAACGACGCGAAGTACCTGATTGGTGAGATGCTCGATTTTGAAAAGGTCATTGCTGCAGCCCTTGACTTTGCTGAAAAGGATGGTAATACCCTGGTGGTGGTCACTGCCGACCATGAAACTGGTGGTTATGCCCTGGGCCCTGAAGTTCCAAAAGAAGGGCAATCCTCTTATTCAGATTACAATATCATTGAACCCGTTTTTGCTACAGGCGGACATACAGCCACTTTGATACCTGTATTTGCCTTTGGTCCCGGAGCGGAAAAATTCAAGGGCATCTATAAAAATACCGAGATCAACCATAAAATGAAGGCTCTTGTCGAAACTAAATAGGGCTGGAATAAAAGCAATTCCCTTCCTGGTCATAATCCTCTTATTGGCTGGGTGTGACAAAGATGGAGAGCCTGTGCCTCAGTTAACTGCTAATTTTGCAAGCACATTTATTGAAATTGGATCATCTGAGCAAGATAGATCGGTCAGTATTGAACTAAACAGAATTCCGCTACTTCCTACTGTTGTAGAAGTAAAACTGACAAATGCTGATGGTACAAGCTATGGAGTGGACTATATGACCAGTCCATATGCTGTCAACGATACTATTGATGTAGATTTTCCATTTGGAAGCACTGTGTCTTCTTTGAGCATCTCACAACTAAAGCTTGCAGAAGACCATGAGCAAAGATCTTTCAAGCTCACAATAATAGCTGTATCGAATAATGGATTGCCGGGAAGTAATGATACTTTGGATGTAGCTCTTGAATAAAACCCGGTGATGAAAGCTCACCTCTTCAGGATTCCGTTGAAAAGAACGCGGATCAGATCTTCCATCAATTCTTCACGGTCTGTTTTATGGGTCTCATCCAACAAGAGAGGTAATTCAAGCCCTTTCATCATGGTAGAAATGGCTATGGCTCCTATTTTTGAACTACTCAGCTGAAAGACTCCCTGTTCCATTCCGTCATCCAGAATCCTGCTGAGCAGCTCTTGCTCCTCTGCTTCAAAATTGCGCCTGATTTCCAGGATAAAACCCATATGGGACAGGGTCTCTTCATTTAGTGCCGCATAGAAATTTTCCAGGGTCCTGACATGATGAAGCCTGAAAAGCATATATGCTTTTAGTCGTTCAGGCGGAGAATTGTTTTTGCTAATGATCCTGCTGAGCCGTTCTTTCAGCAAAAGGGCTTCAAACTCTACCACCGCACAGAAAATTTCTTCTTTACTTTTGAAATAGTAGTAAATGGAACTCTTCCCCATTTGGGAGGCTGTGGCGATCTCCTCCATGGTGGTCTTTCTGAAACCATACCTGGTGAAGATCCTGCGTGCGATCTCCACAATATGTACTCTTACCTCCTCTTTTATAACGACCATCTGTCATGGGAATAGTTCGCATTGCAAATTTAAGCCTCCTCATCCAATTCTACAAGTCTGTAATCGAGTTGCCTGCGGCTTAGATTGGCGGTCATCACCTCAATTTTTACTTCATCTCCGATCTCAAATTTCCGTCCCGATTGCTTGCCAACAATCATATACTCCTCCTCGTTGAATTCATAAAAATCATCCACAATGCTCTTAATGGAAACCATCCCTTCACACTTATTTTCCACTATCTCCACATAGATGCCCCAATCGGTAAGACCCGAAACAACCCCGTCAAAGATTTTTCCCACCTTATCCTGCATGAACTCTACCTGTTTATATTTGGTGGAGGCTCTTTCTGCCTCTACGGACCGTCTTTCCATTTCTGAGGCGTGCTGACATCGCTTTTCATAGGTCTCGGCATTTTTCGATTCTCCCTGTGCCAGGTAATGAGCCAGCAGGCGGTGCACCATCAGATCAGGATATCGTCTGATGGGTGATGTGAAGTGGGCATAGTCTTTAAAGGCCAGACCATAGTGTCCTATGTTCTGGGTGGAATAACGTGCCTTGGCCATGGAACGAAGCGCCATCATCTCCACTACATTTTGTTCCTTCTTTCCCTGCACCTGGTCCAACAAACTGTTCAGGGCAGTGGAAAGGCGGCGCCCCGACTGCTGGGGATTCAGCACATGCCCAAACTTGCCAATAAACCGGGTGAAAGATTCCATCTTCTCGGGGTCTGGCTGATCGTGGATGCGATAAACAAATGTTTTACCCACCTGTTTCTTCTTTGCCGGGCCGCTTTTTTCAGTCGGACTCACCTCCTTTTCATACTTCCCGCCTCTGCTGGCATAGGCAGCCACCTTCTTATTGGCCAGCAGCATAAACTCTTCGATGAGCCAGTTGGCTTCTTTCTGAATCTTGAAATAAATTCCGGTGGGGCTTCCATCCTCTGCCAGGTGAAACTTGACCTCTTCCCGTTCGAAATTTACCGAGCCATTCTTAAAGCGCTTTTCCTTCAGCACTTTTGAAATCTCGTAGAGCTTCAGTACCTCAGCCTTCATATCCCCATCGCCTGTTTCAATAATCTTCTGTGCCTCCTCATAACTAAAGCGTCTGGCCGAATGGATTACGGTGCGTCCAAACCACTCATCCAGAACCTCCCCCTGCTCATTCATTTTAAAAACAGCAGAAAAGGTGAGTTTATCTTCGTTGGGACGAAGCGAGCATACCCCGTTGGAAAGTTTTTCGGGAAGCATGGGAACTACCCGGTCGACCAGGTAAACCGATGTTGCCCGGTCATAGGCCTCATTGTCCAAAATGGTTTTGGTTCTCACATAGTGCGACACATCGGCAATATGCACTCCCACCTCCCACAATCCACCTTTCAGAGGCTGCAACGACAGCGCATCGTCAAAGTCCTTGGCATCGGCCGGATCAATGGTAAAGGTGGGTACTTTCCGGAAATCTCTTCTGTTTTTGATTTCTGCGGCAGTGATTCCATCAGGAATCTTCTCCGCATAAGCCTCCACCTCCTCCGAGAATTTATAGGGAAGTTCAAACTCGGCCAGAATGGAGTGCATCTCTGTATCATTCTCGCCGGGATAACCCAGAATATCTACGATTTCTCCAAAAGGGTTTTTTACTTTTTCCGGCCAGTCGATAATACGGGCGATGGCTTTTTGTCCATGCTCCACTCCCTTTAGTTTTTCCAATGGAATAAAGATATCAAAGGGCATTTTGCGACTGTCGGGAAGTAAAAAGGCATAGTTGCGGGAGATCTCTACCGTCCCCACAAAGGTGTCCCGCTTACGTTCCAGAATTTCAACCACTTCCCCCTCGGCCCGGCTGCGCTGCTTACGGGCCGGGTAAACAAATACTTTAACCAGGTCGCCATCCATGGCTGTCTTCAGGTTGTTCCTGGCAATAAATACATCATCGTCCGAATTTTCGGAAATCAGGAAGGCATAGCCATGCTGGGTCATATCAAGGGTTCCGGTTTTATATCCGGCCCTGCTCAGGAGACGATACCTTCCAGGTTCCACCTGCTCCAGCTGTTTCTTATTCACCAGCTCGTCCAGGGTATTATTTATAAGGGCTTTACGCTGTTTATCCGTTATAAATAGCAGTTTTGAAATCTGCTTATAATTATAAACCCGTTTGGGGTTGCGTCCAAATACTCCCATAATCAAGGCCGAGGCCTGCTCACGTGACATACGATCCCTGCTGCTTCTTTTACTCTTTCCCATAATATCTTCATTTCCGGTAAGAGTTAAATTTACTAATTTTGTTTCCATCATTCAGCTTATCAGTCAATAGTTATGATCAACAATTTTTTTGTATACAACACCCTGACCAGGAAAAAGGAGCGCTTTGAAGCCATTGATCCCCCCTTTGTTGGTCTCTATGCCTGTGGTCCCACCGTTTATGGTGATGCCCACCTGGGTCATGCACGTCAGGCCATCACCTTTGATGTCTTGTACAGGTATCTGCTTTACCTTGATTACAAAGTGAGATATGTGCGTAACATAACGGATGTGGGGCACCTGGTGGATGATGCAGATGAAGGAGAAGATAAGATCCTGAAGAAGGCTCGCCTGGAATCCATGGAGCCCATGGAGGTGGTCCAGCACTATATGAACCGCTACCATCTGAACATGCACGCTCTCAATGTCCTTGATCCCAGCATTGAGCCGAGGGCAAGCGGACATATCATTGAACAGCAGGAGCTTATCGAGCTTATCATGGAAGCCGGATATGCCTATGAAGTAAATGGTTCTGTATACTTTGATGTGAACGCCTACAATGCCAATCATCCCTATGGTCAGCTCTCCGGCAGAAAGGTTGAAGATCTTCTGTCCAACACGCGAAGTCTTGACGGACAATCGGAAAAGAAAAGCCCTTTGGATTTTGCCCTCTGGAAAAAAGCCGATCCTGCCCATATCATGCGGTGGTCTTCCAAATGGAGTGAAGGATATCCAGGCTGGCACCTGGAATGTTCGGCCATGAGCACCAAGTATCTGGGTATGCAGTTTGATATTCATGGAGGAGGCATGGATCTGCTGTTTCCTCACCACGAATGTGAAATTGCTCAGAATGTGGCAGGGTATGGCAAGCCCTCCGTACGCTACTGGATGCACAATAATATGATCACTATCAATGGTCAGAAAATGGGTCGTTCGCTGGGCAACTTCATCACCCTGGATGAGCTCTTTGCCGGAGATCATAAGATGCTTGAACAGTCCTATGGTCCTATGGTAATCCGCTTCTTCATCCTTCAGGCACACTACCGCAGCACTCTTGATTTTTCCAACGAAGCTCTGCAGGCCTCAGAAAAAGGATTAAGTAGGCTCCTGAATGCTGTGACAAAACTGGCCGATATTAAAGCATCGGGCAGCAGTTCTGTGGATATTGATGCGCTGACCGACCGTTGTGCCAAAGCTATGGAGGACGATATGAACACAGCCATGCTGGTGGGACATCTCTTAGGCGGTATTACACAAATCAACAAGCTGGCAGAAGGAAAGGAAACAATAAGTGCTGAAGACCTGGAAAAACTGACTAAGCTATATAATTCCTGGGTTTTCGTAGTACTGGGTTTGAAATTACCGGAGGCTTCCGGGAAAGCAAATGAGATTACAGGCGACCTGATTGAAATGATCCTGCAATTAAGAAATGCTGCCAAATCCAGTCGCGATTTTGAAACAGCAGACCGGATCCGGAACGAGCTTAGCTCTTTGGGTATCACCATAAAGGACCGGAAAGACGGGGCCGACTGGGAAATTTCATAGTGGTATGGAACTCTACCGCTCACATCCCATTATCATTAACTCTCTCCAGCTCGGGGGAGATAATCCTGTCAGGATTCAATCCATGGCCAGCACTGACACCAATGATGTGCAAGATTCAACAGATCAATGTATTCGGATGATTAAGGCCGGGGCAGAGTTGGTCAGACTTACCACCCAGGGAAAGCGTGAGGTGGAGAATCTGGGGAAAATTCGTGGGAAGTTACGTGAACGGGGATACCTGGTCCCGCTGGTGGCTGATATCCATTTTAAACCCGGACTGGCCCTGGACGCTGCTGGGCTATGCGATAAGATCAGAATTAACCCGGGGAATTATCTAAAGGGTGGAACGGTAGATGTTCTGCTACCGGCTTTGCTTAAAAAATGCAGGGAAGAGGGATGCGCTATTCGCATTGGTGTAAACCATGGATCGTTGGACGAATCCATTCTGAAGCAATATGGAGATACTCCTGCAGGGATGGTGGAATCGGCCATGGCCTTCTTACGTATCTGTAAGGCAGAATCTTTCGAAAAGGTGGTTGTATCCATGAAATCAAGCAATCCAAGAGTAATGGTGCAATCGGTACGTCTGCTGGTACAGCAGATGCAGCAGGAGGATATGGCCTACCCGCTGCACCTGGGAGTTACCGAAGCGGGAGATGGTCCCGAAGGACGAGTAAAATCTGCAGTCGGGATGGCTCCACTACTTCTGGAAGGCATGGGCGATACCATTCGGGTATCTCTTACCGAGCCTCCTGAAATGGAGTTGCCTGTAGCGACACAGATTGTATCTCTTTTTCCTAAACCAGAGGCCCTGCCTTACAATCCCTTTAAGGGTCTGGCCTGGGATCCTTTTAATTTTTCAAGAAGAAAATCACTTTCTGTTTCCAAATTGGGTAAGGGAAGCAGGGTGAAAATAATTTCTTCTGAACCACCCGATCCAGCTGTGGATATAAAACCTGCGAATCTGGAGGGCTTAATTGTCCAATACGATGCATGGGTAAAAGAGCCACGGGCATTGGAGTCAGGCGAGAAAATATTACTGCTTGAAAAGGGTGCAAACAGCATACAGGAGGTCAAAGCCAGGCTGAATCGTTTCTGTGCTGCCAATGCCAATGCTCCCATCCTTTTCAAAAGTTCTTCAGACACCCTGCATCCCGATCTCTTTCAGATTCAACTGGCCGGAGAGTTGGGTGCATTACTCGTAGATGGCATATTGGATGGTATTTGGGTAGAGAATCCACATTTGACTCAATCGCAGATCAATGAAACCATTCTTAATATCCTCCAGGCAGCAGGTGCGCGAATCACGAAAACAGAATATATTGCATGTCCCTCCTGCGGGCGTACACATTTTGATATTCTTACCCGATTAAAGGAGATTCGCAGCGCCACTTCTCATCTTAGCACCCTGAAGATCGGAGTCATGGGCTGTATCGTCAATGGTCCCGGGGAAATGGCCGATGCTGACTATGGGTATGTGGGTGCCGGGCCAGGCCGGGTTAGTATTTATAAGGGCAGAGAAGCAAAGATCAGAAACATCCCCGAAAAAGAGGCTCTGGAAGCTTTGATCAAGCTGGTGAAAAGTGAAGGTGACTGGATCGATCCCTGATCCCGCTCAATGTTTTACCACCTGAAAAACGGAGTCTCCACCTGGAAGAAAAAACCGTGTTCTCCATAGCGGTTAATTGCATAATAGATGCTGAAAACTCTGTCATAGTAGGTGACCAGGTCAATACCTGCCCCGGCGGAAAACTGCCAGGTATTCACCATAGTATTTGTCGGATTAGGAAAATCATTGTTTACAAAACCAACATCGGCAAACAGATTGATATAAACAGCATAGTGTATCTTGTTAAACTGCTCCATTCCAATGAAGGGAATGGTATAGCTATTCGGCTTCACCACCTGCACTTTCAAATTATACAAGGAGATCACATAATCTGATCCATCTATCACATAGGGCTCATACCCTCGAAGGTTCTCATTGTAGCCCATACCCTTATTCAGAAAGTAGGGCAAGACCTTTTGGGAAGAGAACCTTGCTTTTGTTGCGTTATAAAAGTAGAGCCGGTTCACAATTTTCTGATGATACATCAGGATGCCGGTCAATCGAAAGGTCGGAGAATCAAAATCAGGAATCAGGCCCAGACCATATTGTTCGGCTCTAAACTTGACATTATATCCCTCCAGGGGGTACACCCTGGAGTCACGAACATCATAATTGAACTGGTAGGTAAGCAGGAAAAAGTTTTGCCTGGTAGAGCCGCCACCCAGATAGTTGCTATTCACAATGGCCACAGAATCCGATACCTGGTAGTCATAATAGTCCAATCTGAGAAAGTGTGAAGCATAATACTTTCTCCTGTATGTATATTTAAAAGAAGCGTTCAGCCGGACCTGTGCCGGAATGTCCAGGGGTTCATATTCAACTGGCTGGTTATTGACCGTTTCAATATATACTTCGTTCTGTTGATTTACATTGAAACTGGCCGTGATTCCATGGGTCTGATTTTTACCCAGATTGGGTTTTGAATAGGCAAGGGCATACTCCTTTACATAACCCAACCTGATTTTTGCCGTGAGTAGTTCGTTCCTACCCCTGAAGTTATTCCATTTCAACCAGGCCCCATAGTTAATCTTATCCCAATCTCTGTTTTCAAGAAAGCTGCTAAAATTCCTGTCAGCATACTCCAGGATCGGCACCGGCCAGATATACCAACGCTCAGTAACTTCAACAGTCACATCGATCACGTTGTCGCCCAGATGCTTAACATTGAGAAAAACAAAGTTAAAAATAGACAGGTTCAGCAGGTTCTCCCTGCTCCTTTGAAGCGAGGGGATCAGCTGCATTTTATACACAGTATCGCCGGGGGAGAAAATCAATTCTCTCAGTATCACAGATTCATGGGTAACCTTGTTGCCGCTTATCAGAATATCGTGAATAACCAGCTTATCATCGGAAATCACCAGGGAATCCTGCGAGACTGCCTCAGTCACATGACACAGCAGAAAACAAACCACGAAGAATTTTATTGCCTTTGCCATTTGCACCATGCTCAAGGGGTGCAAGGTAATAAATAATTTAAACGTACTTTTGCAAATAAAAAGCGCATTATGAGAACATTATTCCTGTTTTGTATCCTGTATTTTGCTTCCCAAAGTATTAATGCACAGAACTATATTCTGCCTGCTGCTTTTCCTTTCGAAACGCTGGATGTTCAAGGTAACATCCATCTTGAACTGGTAGTCTCAGACATTGCTCAAATGGAATTTGTGGGAGACACCGTTCCTGAGCAGCTGGATATCAAGTGGAATGATGGCATACTTAGCCTGAAAGTCAGTACGGAACTGAAGAAAACAGTTGCCATCAAGGTCAAACTATACCTGGAAAGTTTATCTGGTCTTGAAATCTCCCGGGGTGCAGTTGTTCAATCGGCTGATATTCTGCTTACTTCCATACTTACTTTGAAGACAGATACAGGAGGAAAAGCCGAGTTTGCCATTGAAGCTGATTCAGTCAGCGCCAGGTTAAATCAAGGAAGTGATATCATTCTGAGCGGAACCACCCGCAGCCAGTCGATTCATGCCAACACCGTAGGAAATTATCTGGCTTATGAGCTGGAGGCTAAAAAAACATGGGTCAAAGCCGGCACCGGCGCACAGGTAAAGGTTAACACTTCAGACTATCTGAACGCCACCTCAACAAGCGGGGCTTTTGTAGGGTATCGGGGTATGCCTGATCACACTGCCTTTAAAAACAACACAGGAGGTAAAATCACTCAGGAGAATCAATAAGTAACTGAGCCAGCTGCAAATCAGTAGGAGTAGTTATTTTAATATTTTCCCGGTTTCCCTCCACCAGGGTGGGCGCACCATAAACTGTCTCATAGACAGAAGCATCATCAGTAAATGCATTAGAATATGGCTGTTGGTATGCCTGTTTGATCCGTTCTGATCTAAATGCCTGAGGAGTTTGTACCCGCTTCAGGCTGGAGCGATCCATATGCACGGAGCTTCCATGTTTATCCAGCTTTCGAACCGATTCGTCCATCTCTATAACAGGTATTCCGCTTCCTTTACGAAGAGCTGAATCGTAACAACGTTTCAGGGTATCCTGACTCACCAGGGGTCTGACGGCATCATGAATTCCAACCAGGGAGGCCTGATCAACATGAATTAATCCGTTTTTTACAGATTCATAACGACTTGTCCCTCCCGTAGCCAGGATAAGCCCCCTGGTAATCTCATATGATGCGGCCATCCGGTCCCACAATTCTCTGTGGTCAGGGGCCAGAACCACTACAACTTTCATTTCCGGATCGAAGGCTTGAAATCTTTCGAGGGTATGAATAAGAACAGGCTTATCACGGAGCTCAAGGTATTGTTTTGGAATCTCCCGGCCCATCCTGCTACCCGATCCAGCAGCCACTATGATGACTGCTTTTTTCATTTGAAATAGCCGTCAATAAGCTCCATAATCGTAGTCCGGTCCAGTGGCTTGGTAACAAAATGATTGCATCCCGACCGAAGGCTCTCTTCCTTTTCCTCTGCCATTACGTACGCTGTCTGCGCGATGATAGGAACCGAAGGATTAAATTTCCTGATAAGTCTGGCCGCCTCAATGCCACTCAATTCGGGCATTTTGATATCCATCAATATGGCATCCGGAACGAGCTTTTTTGCCTGACTAACCACTTCACGTCCATCCCGAGCCCTGTGGATTGTGGCTCCAGTCTGCCTTAACATTTCTCTTACAAAGAGCCAGTTCAACTCCTCATCCTCTGCCACAAGGATATTCTTATTACTCCAGTTATATGTTTTATTGGATATCAGAATCCTGGACTCCTCAACTGGTTCTTTAAGCACCAGAGGAAGGGTAAAATAAAATGTGCTTCCCTTGCCCATGTCAGATTCCACCCACATTTCACCTCCCATCAGATCTACCAGACTTTTGGAGATGGGTAATCCAAGTCCGGTCCCCGAGGCTTGAAGCGAGCGCTCCTGGTTAACCTGCCCAAACCTGTCAAAAATTATTTTTCTCTTGTTATTTGGGATTCCAATACCACTATCGCTCACAAAAAACTCAACATGCCGGTTATTCTTCAGCTCATAACCAAAAATTATGTGTCCCTCTTTTGTAAACTTGATTGCATTGCCGATAAGATTGTTGAATATCTGGCTCAATCTGAAATCATCTGTCACTATGGTAAAATCGTTGGAATCATTTCCCTTCTTCAGCTTAAAATCTACCCGCTTCTCCCCGGGTGCATCACCCCTGATTCGGTGAAAAAATGAGGAATAAATCTCATCGAGGATTTCATTGATTCGTACCGGTTTATTGGAAATTTTAAGTTGTCCCGATTCAATCTTCGAAATATCAATAATATCATCGATAATATTCAACAATTGATTGGAAGAGTGATCGATATGTTTCAGGAAGAGGTCTTTTTTATCTTCAGACAGCCCGGGATCCCTCAGCAGGTTGGCAAAGCCAATAATGCCATTCATGGGGGTCCTGATTTCGTGTGACATGTTAGCTAAAAAGGAAGTTTTCAATCGATCCGATTCTTCTGCCCTGTCCCTTGCCTCCTTTAACTCATTTTCAATTCGCATCAGGTCCGATACATCTTTGAAGATCCCCATTATCATGGTGATCACTCCCCTTTCGTCCCTGATGGGAATCTTATTCTTCTCCATCCAGAATCCCTCCACCCCATCATCTTCGAAATAGATGATTTTGTTAACTATAGGATCTCCTGTTTCCAGGATGTTGCGATCTTCTTCTATCATTTTTCTGGCAACCCGTTTGGTAAAAAACACTTTGTTGGTTTTGCCAGCAGCCTCTTCTGATCCTGAAACCCTGAGTAGCTTTGCCATCATCCTGTTCACACGGATATAGCGATGATGCCTGTCTGTAAAAAATATACAGATTGGCATGGTCTCCAGGAGGACTTCCAGTGTCTCTCTCTCACGATGTAAAGCCTGCAAAGAGCCTGTAATATTGGTAACATCTTCCCGGTATCCGCCAGTTCCCGAAATCTTACCTTGCTCATCTCTTACGGGAAAATGAACGGTTTTAATGATCCTCTTTTCCTTGGAGTATGTAAGTTCGCTGATTTTACCACTTAGATGTACTTCGCGCTCACCCTCCTCCATTTGCCTGGCTTCCTCCCGGTCAAATACTTCACTATCGCTCTTGCCAAGGACCTGAGATAGTTCTTTTCCCATATTAGCCAAAAACACTTCATTCACCTGGATAAACTTGCCATCCTCATCCTTAAACCAGGTGGCAAAAGGCAGGGTTTCCAACAGTGCCTTTAACTGTGAACCTGTGCTATTGTCTATATGTTCTATGTGCTTGGCTATTACTTATCCTCCCAAAGTGCTGAATCCTGCGGGTATCTGTTTCTCTTTTGGTGTGATACTCAGCAGGGGTACTGTAGCTGTTTTAAGCATTTGCTGCGCATAACTACCAAGAAAAACATTCCATTTATCAATAGCGCTGGACATGATGGCAATCAGATCTGCATCTACCGCCTCTGTATAGTTACAGGTCAGATTAGGCAGATTCTCACCCACCACAGTTTTGGCAACGATCTGCAATTTCTTTTTGGTAAAATAATTGATTACCTGCTTTGAATAGGAGTCCAGCCTGGCCAGGTCGCGCTTGTTATTCCGGGTAGAAATGGATATTACATGTAGCTCTGCACCAAATAGTTCAGCCAGATCCGCAACTGCCGGAGCCTTTTGACGAGTATCTTGATGCAGTTTTATGGGCACTACAATTTTCTTAATCTGCTCCGGTATAATGGTCCGTAGTGTAAAAACCGGCTGCTCGGTGGCGGCCATTATCTTAAGAGCATTACTCCCCACAAAGAGCTCTTCAAAACCAGAAGCACCGTGGGTGGAAGCAGAAACCACAGCATCCTCCAGGGAATTAACCTGGTTCACTATCTCCCTGTATACCTTCCCTTTTTTGATGATAAAACTGAGTTTGGATTGATTTCCCAGTGCCGGACTGAATTCCTTAACCAGTTTTTTGAAATGAGCTGTTGCATATTTTTGTTCCAGTTCAACTACGCTGGGTTGAAAATTAGAACTAATAGATAATACATAGACCATCTGTATGTTGATTCTTTTCTTTTGAGAGAACAGAATGGCCCACTCAAGTCCTTTCAATGAATCCACTGAAAAATCGATGGGTACTATGAAATTGGTCATGGTTTGTCTTTTAGATGTATCGGCTAATTTAACCAAATCAGATGAGAATTATTACTTTTATTCCGTATAATCAATAGACTCAAATCTCATGGCTCTGGAAGTTGTTCTTGGAATAGATATTGGCGGCACATTTACTAAAATCGGATTGGTCGATCGTAAGGGATCTATACATTTTGAAGATGAGATCAGCACCCGCGGCTATGATACCATTGAAGAATTTATACAGGCGCTTCATGCACATGTTAAGCAGGGTCTGGAACGGCTCGAAACCTCTTTTCTCTTGCTGGGTATCGGAGTAGGCGCCCCCAATGGTAACTATTATGAAGGGACCATTGAGAACGCTCCCAACCTGGCCTGGAAAGGAAGAATTGAATTTGTAAAACTGATGGAAAATCAATTTCATCTTCCCGTCCTTGTCACCAATGATGCCAATGCAGCAGCCCTGGGAGAAATGCTTTTTGGTGACGCCGGCGATCTGAAAAATTTTGTGATGATCACCCTGGGGACCGGCCTTGGAAGTGGTCTGGTAGTGAATGGAGATATTATCTACGGGCATGATGGTTTTGCCGGAGAGCTTGGACATGTGCTTGTTTATGATCATGGCCGGCAGTGTGGATGTGGCAAAAGGGGCTGTCTAGAAGCTTATGTATCGGCCTCGGGTATTAAAAGAACTGTATACGAGATAATGGCTGAAGAAAATATTGACAGTGCCTTTCGAAAAATACCCTTTTCCAAATTAAAGCCTAAAATGATTACCGCCCTGGCTGAAGACGGAGATCCCATAGCCATCAAAGCCTTTGAAAGAACAGGCTACCTGCTAGGTCGTGCCCTGGCTGACACAGTGGCCCATATCAGTCCGGCCCGTATATTTATTTTCGGGGGACTGGCCAAGGCGGGGAAGTGGATTATCGATCCTGCCAAAAAGAGTATGGAAGAGCATCTCCTGCCCATCTTTCAGGATAAGATTGATATCGTTCCTTCCGCTCTTTTGAAAAAGAATATAGCGGTCCTGGGAGCGGCTGCCCTGATCTGGAAGCGGCTTGATAAAAAAACCGGGAATAGCTAATCCTATTTCTCCAGGATCATGGAAACATCATGATCCCAGTTGGACCGGACCTCAATGTTCGTCGGAAGCAGCTCCACAGGCTCGGGCTGTACCTTCTTTAAATAATCACCGGTATCCCACTTCTCGTTCTCATTAAGGTCATGTATAAATTTGAAACGATACTCTCTGGGAGACAGGAAGGGAAAGGTATATTGACCATCTGCTTTAACCATTCTCTCCTCAATCAAGGTCTTACCGCTGAATAGCTGAATCAGGACCTGATTATTTACATTTGTCAATGAAAGAAGGATTTGTCCGTAAAATTCCAAATCACGGGTTTTAAACCCGACATCGATGGTATCGTGTTGCATGGGATAGATGCTGCTAATAGCTCCTGGAAGCACCAACAACCGGTAGTTAGAAGCAGACTCCCATGAAGCGCTCAGGCTGACCCCGTAGGGATTCAGGCTATCCGCTTTAACTATAAAAGGATGCGGAACCTCAAGCGAATCGGGAATATGATAAAGGGCGAACAGCGTATCATTCAAGTTCTCAAGGGGAAAATCAAGAAGCAATGGTATGTCCCGGTTCAGATCCTGGTTTCCATTGTTCCTGATGGTATTTACCACCAGCTTCTCCTCCTCTTTCTCAGTCTCTTTTCCCCTTCTGCTTTTACTCTGGGGTTCCCGGTAGCTTAATGACACCGTATCAGTCCTGACCACAAACTGTTCGTTTGTATCCTTCGCAGTATAGTCCAGCACCAGTTCAATTTTTTCTTTGTTGTATTGAGTTGAATCCATTATCCAGAGTGTCAGGCTGTCCCGGTTTTGTCCAAAATGTTCCAGAAAACGTGGCTCACTTTCATCTGCCTTCGACAGGACCTGATAAGAGAAGGTGTCGGTAAGGGGAAGTGCAAAAACCAATTGTATTTTTCGTGGGTCTTCTCTGGTGTTATCTGTTAGATATTGTATTTCCGATGCTTCTGTAAATAGTTTGAGATCGATGTATATAGCATTAAGATTCGGGCGGCTATCGGCAATAGAGTCCAACACAGCAGCAGAGGAGTCAGCATACACGGTATCGGGAATTACTGAGTTGACTATGGAATCTCCCAGCAACTGCCTGGTTAAGTCTGCATTCACAATCAAACTTGTATCCAGGAATGCAATTTCCTCGGTTGGCAGGTCAAACAGAAGGTTATTGTTCCCGTCTTTCAGGGCAAAAACCTTGTACACATCGGGACGAAGATTATTTACACTGAAGACCCCACTATCGTTCGAACGGCCAACATAAAGGGGTATATCCAGTAAGGGCACCGAGTCCCTGAGGTCGGTATATAGCATGATGGAGATGGGATCCTCAGGTATTTCAAGGTTTTCAGCATATTGCAGGCTTCCCCGTACAGACATGGAATCCAGTATATCTCCCGTGGAGAAGACATATTCATAATTTTGAAGCTTGTTTCCTTCATGCAGATCCTGGATGGCCTCCCCAAAATTAAAAGTATAGGTGGTATTTGATTTTAAGGTGTCTTCATATTCTATAATCATGGTTCGCTTTCGCAATTTTACTGTTGGCTTCTCTTCCATGGGAGGAGAGACAATCAACTCCTGATTCACACTTTCCAGGGTAATGTATTCATCAAAGGTAACCTCGATCTTTCTTGCCTTAAATTGAGTCGAATAGTTGGG
>Ga0209633_10002488_pt1 | contig 17748 bp, 19 predicted proteins | sample Cruoilmetagenom1_FD_187290 | JGI IMG/M metagenome (GOLD analysis project Ga0209633, IMG submission 187290) | Oil polluted marine microbial communities from Coal Oil Point, Santa Barbara, California, USA - Sample 1 (SPAdes) (version 2) | ecosystem: Environmental > Aquatic > Marine > Oil seeps ... | reverse complement strand
GAGGTGTCAAATTTGGGTCTGAAGGTGGTCTCGTGAGCACCCCGAGGGGTGGCGCCAGATTCTAAGATGTGCCGGGATAAACCTTAAAACCAGGGTGCTCTCGCCCCGAGGATGGGATCGCTGTAGATTAGGTTTTGGGGCTGACATACTGTAGACTATCGCTGATTGCCGGAATGAAACTTACCTCCCCTGCACTAGACAAAGAAACTCATTTCTGGTGGCAGCTTTTCTACGGAAGAGGCCTCTCATTGCCGAGGTAACTATATTGGCTCCCGGTTTTTTAATTCCGCGCATAGTCATACACAAGTGCTCTGCCTGAATAATCACCGCTACACCATCAGCCCCAACCGCCTCTAGAATGGTATCGGCAATTTGTGTCGTCATTCTTTCCTGAAGTTGCGGGCGCCTGGCGATAATCTCTACTACCCGGGCCAACTTACTGACACCAACAACCCGCCCATCTCCTGAAGGGATATAGCCTATATGAGCTAGCCCGTAGAAGGGAAGGAGATGATGCTCACACATGGAATAAAAAGCGATATCCTTCACGATCACCATTTCCCGATGCCCTTCTTCAAAACCAACACTTAGCTCCTCCTTGGGATCCTTATCCAACCCACTGAAAAGTTCGGCATACATCTCGGCAATGCGCTGTGGCGTACCCACCAGCCCCTCCCGGTTAGGATCTTCGCCAATGGCTTCAATGATGGAAGTCACCGCCCGCTCAATCTTCTCTCGGTCAACCAAAGTAGCCGTTCCTCAGATTTTTGGCCCTTTATACCTGGGGTTCCCTTTAGTAAACCAGGATTCAATAGCATCCTGGGGGCATAAGTTTATGCATCGAAAACACATGATGCAATTATCGCAAAATTTGGGATAATCTGCCATCTTAATTGCTCCTACAGGGCACTGTTGAGCACATAGTCCACACTGATTACATAACTCTAGATTTACTTTTTTCCTAAAGTAGTACTTTATTAGGTTCTGGCGAGCCAAGCATCCTAGAATGCTTATCGGGGTTAAGCAACTAAACTTCCTCTTGGATCGATGAGGGGGTAAAGACGGATCATCCTTATACTGCTTATATTTGTGGACTAAATTCTCTCCAAATCGGATGGCTCCATCTCTATCTTCAGCATTGGGTCTACCTCTATTCAAGATAAACCTGCGCCAGCGAATCATTGTCATACTCTCTTCAGCCCACATTATATAGCTATCAATAAGGATGATCTTCTTTTTAACCACCTCACTAGCTAACTTCGCTACTACCCCCTCCGGCTCCCAGCCACAAGTGCAAAATAGAAAGCCCAATCTGCCTTCTAACTCAGGAAGGTTATGAATAAAATCAGTCACCTTTATAGGGGGCTTCCACACAAAAGTAGGACAAGCAAATCCTACCAAGTCAACATCATTAAAAGTTAGGGCAACCTTTTCTGCCCCACTATCTGTGATATCCACTAGATCACAACACCCTCCACCCTGGCAGATACCCCTGGCCACTAATTCCGCCCCTAAGCGAGTATTGCCGGTGGAAGAAAAATAGAATACTCTAGCCTTCACTATCCACTGCCTGTTGGTAACCACCGACGATTGAGCTATCTTAGTAGTTACATCGACATTATAAAAGAAGATGGTCTCTCTCACAAGGTTAAGCCAGATTGGGGTCTGTAACAACTTGGTCGGCGGATAGGCGCCCCACCTCATGTCATTGTTACGAAAACCTTCATGAGCAACTGCTCACAATGCAGAGATGAAAATGTTTCGGTCCTCCCCACCGAGATTGTTTCGCCTTCGGCTCACAATGACATGACCTTCATAGCTGAATGCTTACGATAATTTAGTCCTGGCCATATACCTTGCGATCTAAGTAGCGGGTATTTTGTGAGGTGGTAATGTAAAGCTCAGCTCCAAGATAAAAAGCGGGGTTCAGCCGAGTTATATCCAGCACCCCCTCGGCGGTAAAGGCGTCCGGTGAGAAGTGAACGGCTACAATCTCCCCCACTACCCACTCGCGGTCTCCATAAGGTCTGTGGTTTACCAGCTTGCACTCATAGCAGGCATAAGCATCTTCCAAGAGAGGCACCTTTGTCTTGACCGGCTCCACCTTGGAGATATGAAATCTTTCGAACTTATCTGTCTTTCTCCCCCCGCTGCCTCCCACCGAGGCCATCAACTCTGCTGACTCAAAGGGCAAAAAATTAACCCCAAACTCCTTGCCCTCTAAAATAAGTTGGAGGGTGAAACGGTGAGGGGCGATGGCTACCCCGTAGAGAGGTGGCTTAAATGAAACAGGGGCGTGCCATGCCACTGTCATAGCATTATCTTTGCCCTCGGCGTGAGAGGTAACTATAGCTGCTATAGCGGGGAAATGATAGTAAAACTTGCCCACACTAGTGGTGCTCACTTGAGCCATTATCACCCTCCAAGGTCAAGGGCTTGTTCTACGGCGCTCAAGCTCGCCGGGAGTTCAGGGAAAGGTTCAGCACCTTTTATAGGGATTTCAGGATCTTTTAGTCCGTTCCCGGTGATCACGCATACCACCCTTTGCCCAGAGAAGTCTTGAGCATTTTGAACCAGCTTGATGAGGCCGGCTAAAGAGGCAGCCGAGGCTGGCTCGGCAAAGATGCCCTCCTTTGTGGCCAAAATCTTTTGGGCGACCAAAATCTCTGCATCGCTGACATAATCGATAATGCCTCCCGATTCATCACGAGCCGCGATAGCACTCTGCCAGCTAGCCGGGTTGCCAATGCGTATTGCTGTGGCGATTGTGCTTGGCTTATCGATAGGATAACCCCGGGCAACAGGCGCAGCACCTTCAGCCTCAAACCCCATCATTTTGGGGGTCTTCTTCGCCTTGCCCATTTGGTGATATTGAACAAAGCCTTTCCAATAGGCAGTAATATTCCCCGCATTGCCTACAGGGATAAACAAGTAATCTGGGGCATCACCCAGCAAGTCTATAATCTCAAAGGCAGCGGTCTTTTGCCCCTCAATGCGGTGAGGGTTAAGCGAATTAACCAAGGTAATAGGATGCTTTCTTACTAGGCTGCGCACTATCTCCAGCGCCTGATCAAAGTTGCCGTCGATAGTGGTTATCTTGGCACCATAAGCTATAGCCTGGGCGAACTTGCCTGAGGCAATGTATCGATGGGGAACAATGACGATGCTCTTAAGACCACCCAGCGCCCCATAGGCGGCTGCTGAAGCGCTAGTGTTGCCAGTAGAGGCGCAAGCAATGGCAGTACTTCCCGCCTCTAAAGCTTTGGCTACTGCCACTACCATGCCACGATCCTTAAATGAGCCAGTGGGATTGTATCCTTCCACCTTGAAATATAACTCTGCACAGTTTAACTCTTTGGCCAACCTTTGCGAGCTGAGCAAAGGGGTATCTCCCTCACCCAAAGTAATCACCGGAGTGGCAGAAGTTAATGGCAGGAAATCGCCATAGCGGTGCAAGACGCCTAAGCCCATGTATCTTTCACCTTTCTCACCGACTGTCCCAATAGGTCATAGCAGAATCGGTGAGCACATTTATACAGGCAGGTAAACCGGAAGCAAAAGCCCTTTCCAAGGCGGGACGGATATCATCACCCTTTTGTACTAACTCTCCGTAGCCGCCAAGAGCCTGCACCATCTTATCATATCTAGTAGCTGGGGCAAGATCTACTGCTACTGCTTGCCCCAAAGGTTGGGCATAACGCTTCACCTGCCCCCAGCAACCATCATTGCTGATGACACAAACTATGGGGAGGTTATGCCTCACCATAGTATCAAATTCCATGGCATTAAACCCAAAAGAGCCATCTCCACTTAGCAGGAGAACCTGTTCACCTGGCCGGGCGAGTTTGGCCGCCATAGCATATCCTGTTCCCACCCCCAAGCACCCCATTGGCCCTGGATCCAACCAATGACCGGGTGAGTTGACGGGTAAAACTCTGGCCCCAAAGGCGACAATGTCACCGCCGTCCCCAATTATGGTAGCCTCCTTGCTTAGAAAATCTGCTATCTCTTTGCATAGTCGAAGCGGATGGATGGGGATTGCCGAAGATGAGAGAAATTGCTGATCTTGCCGGCGAATACTTTCCTCCTCCTCCCTTAATCTTTCTATCCAAGCTGACCTCGCTCTTTGGGGGGGATTTTCGGCCTCCTGAGCTAACTGCTTGAGGATAGCCTGAATATTCCCAGTAATACCCACCTCAATGGCTCTATTGCGGCCGATATCGTAGGGGTCGAAATCGACCTGAATCACCTTTGCTTCTTTGGGGAAAAGGTGACCAAACCCCAATCTGAAGTCTAAGGGGGCCCCGATCACCATGATGACATCAGCACAGCTTAAGGCAAAGCGGCGACTAATGGAAAAGAAAAGGGGGTGATTGGGGGGGATGGAGCCGCGAGCCATCCCGTTTAAGAACAGAGGGGCGATAGCGCTTTCACCAAACTGCTGAAGCTCTTTTGCCGCTTGGGCCCACCAAACTGAGCTACCAGCAATAACTACTGGGTGCTGGGCATTGGCTATCAACTGAGTAGCAAGCTTCACTTGGTGAGGATCCCCCTGTGGCTTGGCAGTGGTTCGATACTTGGTGGGAAAGATGACTCCTGTTTCATCTACCCGTGATGAGAGAACATCCACAGGTATCTCCAGGAAGACAGGGCCCCCTTTAGGCCCAATAGCATACCTAAAGGCTGTGCCGATATACTCCGGGATGCGCTTTGTTTCCAGGACTGTTCTTGCCCACCTGGTGACTGGCTTCATAATCTCGATATGATCAAGCTCCTGTAGAGAGCCTTTCTCCCATTCTGCTACCGGGCTCCTCCCTCCGATCAGGATCAGCGGGCTCCAGTTCCGCAAGGCATTAGCTAGGGCGCTAACCGTATTGGTAATAGCTGGCCCAGCAGTGGCCACAGCAACACCTGGTTTCCCGGTGACTTTAGCCCAACCCTCGGCGGCGTGAGCCGCCGCCTGCTCATGGCGAACATCAATTATGTTGATCCCTTCGTCAATACAGCCATCGTGAATAGCTTGGATATGAGTACCACATAAAGTGAAGATGCACTCCACCCCTTCTTGTTTCAAAGCTTTAGCTACCAGACGACCTCCGTCGAGTTGAGACATGTTTAAACTATCCCCCGGGTAGCTTATAGTATCTTGCCAACATCTTCGCCCAAATCCCCCCGATGGGAGAGATTAGGTGGGGTGAAACCTTTAATCCTGAAAGTCAAGGAAGGTGTCCACTTCTTCCCTTTTACTCGTTCGCTTTTTGAGATAGCCCCGAGCTCGGCAGCAGTTTTCACAAAGGCGCAATTGATGTTTCCCCTCCTCACAAATGTAGCCATATCTCTCGGGGTGTCTCATGACTCGGCTGCAACCATCACACACCAACTCGCCAACTACAATTAGCCCGCTAACTTGAGTGTTCATTTCTCTAAGCTTCGACCCTAATAAAGCTGGCAATCTCCTTGACTACCGCAATTTTTTCCATTTCTTTTAGCGCTTGTTGCATTGCCTTTTCCTTGGCTGGATAGGTCATAATTACTATCTCCGCAGTTTGAGTGCTGACCTCAGATTCCTTTTGAATCACCGAGGCGATGCTGATAAGATGATCTCCTAAAGCTTTAGCTATCTGGGCAAGAACCCCAGGATGGTCAGCGATACTCATTCTGATATAGTAGCGAGTCTCGATCTCCGAAATCGGTGTAATAGTTTTACAATAGCTGGAAAGAGGCCATGGGCTCCCTTTTACTTTTAAGTTGATCTTTTGGGCTAAACTGATTATATCAGCCACAATAGCACTGGAGGTAGGCAAGGCACCAGCTCCCTCGCCGTAAAAAAGCATCTTGCCTACCAAATCCCCTTCCACCTGGACAGCATTATATACCCCATCCACTTTAGCCAGGAGGAATTCTGCGGGGATAAAGACGGGATGAACCCGTACTTCAACAGAATCATTTCTCTCTTTAGCAATAGCCAGGAGCTTTATAGCATAGCCTAGCTCTTTGGCATAGCGGAAATCATGCTCATCAAGGAAAGCGATGCCTTCGCAGTAGACATCCTCGGGCCGAACTATAGTGTGAAAAGCGAGGCTAGCCAGGATAGCCAACTTATAAGCTGCATCTCGACCCTCAATATCATCACTAGGGTTAGCTTCAGCATAGCCTAACTGCTGAGCTTGTCTGAGGGCAGGGGAGAAACTTAAACCTTCTTTAGACATCATGGTTAGAATGTGGTTAGTAGTTCCATTGATAATGGCATAAATAGTGGAAATCTTGTTGGCCACCAGGTCTTGCCTGAGAGGGGTGATTAATGGAATGCCACCACCTACACTGGCTTCATAGAGGATGTCCACTTCGTGTTCCCGAGCCAAAGCTAAAAGCTCAACGCCATGTTTTGCCATTACCTCTTTATTGGCAGTAACCACATGCTTACCTCGGAAGATAGCTTGCTTGATATATTCCCAGGCGGGATGCTCACCACCGATGACCTCAACCACGATATCTATTTCTGGGTCGCCCATGATGTCCTCAACTCTAGTGGTGATGAGGTGGAAATCTATGTCTCGTTTTTTGGCCGGGTCATGTACCAGCACCTTTTTCAGGATTGAGGGACAACCAGCTTGTTGAACTATAACCTCGCTCCGATCTTGCAGTACCTTAGCTACCCTGCCACCAACCTTCCCCAGCCCCATTAACCCGATGCCGATGCTCATCTGGCTACCTGCCACTTCACTACTCATGGATATGACCTAAAGCCCAGTATATCTTCTCCTCATTCAGGTAGTTCTCTAGGGAGGCCGCTTGCTGATGTTCGTTGAACCACTCATTAAAAGCTTTAGCAACTAGCACCTGGCGATCCTCAGAGCTTATCTCTCTTTCTTCAGGTGCATCTTGTGCCTTAATCAGCCAATACCCTCCCCTCTTACTGACCTCCGCATGGTAAATTGGCTCAGATAAGTTGCCGCTTTCAACCTCGAGAGCAGCTTCACCAAATCTTGATTTTATTTCCTCCTCGCTCAGCCAACCTACCTCGCCCCCATTCTCCCTAGAGCTAGAATCCAATGAATTACCCTTGGCAAGTTGGGCAAACTCTTCGTCATCGGGATTGTCTCCCAATTCAGCTCTTATCGCTTCGGCTTTTTCTTTGCTGGCCGTAAGTATGGCCCTAAGGTATACTTTCTCCTCCTCATTTTTGTCCCCTACTTCAATTAACCAGTAACCACCTGTTGTTTGTGTCCAAGGTGTGGTCTCATAAATTGGGCCAGCCATCTCGCCAGGCTCAAGCTGGGAAGAAGCTTCAGCGAAGGCTGGACCAATAAGCTCACGGATAACATCACAAGGCTTCCAACCCATATCACCACCTTCTTCCTTAGAGGCGTAGTGCTGGGAGGAATCTTCAGCCAGCTGAGCGAAATCCTCACCGCTATCCAATTTGGTTTTTATCTCTTTAGCTTCTTCTTCAGTTCCTAGCAACATAGCTTGAACATGAACCTGCAAGGCGATTTTGGGAACTCCCTTGGCAATATGCTCTCGCAGCTTCAGGCGCAATAGCTCTGGTTCTATCTGCATCTCCCTATAATCCAAATCTGTAAGGCGTAATTTTTTTAACATTTCTTGATAACGCTGCTTGAAATCTGTCTCAGATTCCTGGCCCGAGAAGGTGTTTTCGATTTCCTGCTCAATCTCTTCGGGAGTGACCACGATACCAAGTTTGTGGGCAAGCTGGCGTATTAACTCATTAACTTGGATCGAGCCCACGGCTGACTTAGCAGCTGTCATCATCTGTTGGAGGTTTTGGGAATATTGCTCCACCCCATGAAGACGAAGCGTTTTCACATAATAGCGCATATCACAGGTTGTATCGTTCACCATGACTATCGGTTGATGCCATGGTCTAACTCGTGTATCATAGTAGCCATAAGTGACTACTCCTACGATGGAGGCGAGAGCAACAAGGATAGCGATTTGAATGATGTGCCTTGTCCGTGTTTCCCGCTGCCATCTAGAGAGCTGGCGCTTGGTAACTGGCGGCCTAGACTCTACCTTCCGCTTTTTAGTCAAGTCCCCTCTGCCCCTCATTCATGCCATACTTATCTAGCAGTTGTTATCTTGGGGTTGGTTTCATGGCATGAAGACTACGTCTACTTATTCCCGCAGGCCAACGCCCCCAGTTTTGTGGATATGGGCTGGGGTATAGGGTAGTAAAGCGAGATGCCGTGCCCTCTTTATTGCTTGAGCTAAAGCCCGCTGATGTTTGGGGCAAGTACCCGATCTGTACCGTGACCCAATCCTGCCTCGATCTGAAATATAGCGGCAAAGCTTAGCGGGGTCTTTATAATCTATGTTAGTCAATCTCGCGGCGCAAAAAGCACATCGCCTACGCTTGAAGGCATACTTTGCCCTTACCCTCCTCCGGTCTTTTGGCCTCTGAGGCTTCATTATTCTTCTCATTAAGCCTCCTAGAAGGAGAGATTCTCCGGCTCTAGCTCAGTTGGTCCAGCTTCCTCAGGGAGAGAGGCAACGGCTTGCTTATCGAGGAAAAGTACCCGCTCAGCTACTATTTCAACCCGGGAACGCCTCTGACCATCCTGCCCTTCCCAAGAGCGTGTCTGCAGTCTCCCCTCCACATAAACCCGCTTCCCTTTGGTTAAGAACTGATTGCAGCTTTCCGCTAGCTTATTCCAGCTAACTACGGTAAACCACTCTGTCTCCTGTTTGCGCTCCCCAGCAGAGGTGAAAATCCGGCTCGTGGCCACAGAGAAGGTAGTTACCGGACTCCCATTGGCGGTAAAACGCATCTCCGGGTCCCTGCCTATATTACCAATGATCATTACCTTATTCAACATCTCCTTCTACTCCTCGCGCTTAATCTTCCGATTTTACTACTAGATAGCGTAGGATTTCGTCTGAGATTCTGAGATTCGACTCTAGCTCCGCAATCAATTTGGGCTCAAACTTAAATCGAGTTAACACATAATTTCCCTCCATAAAGTGCCTTACAGGATAAGCAAGTTTTCGCCTCCCCCACTGATTCACTTCACTGATTACCCCTCCCTTTTGGGTGATAAGCTGGTTTACCTTTTCGATAGCTGCAGGAAAGTTTTCCTCAACGATCTGGGGGCTGAAGATCAGTGTCATTTCATAATCACGCAAACACCACCTCCGTCAAAATTGCGACCGGCATAAGAAAAAGTTTACCTTGCGAAGAGTTTACCATAGCCCAGAAATCATAGCAACCACAAATCTTGCCCTTACCTCGCTGTAGGCACTGGGAGGCGGGAGGATATTTGACCTACCTCTTGGCATACTTCCTGCTTTACTCTTTCATCTCCAGGATTGGTCAGCACTCTATAGATAAGATGGGCGATCTGCTTCATCTCCGGGGGGGCAAGGCCACGGGTAGTCACTGCTGCAGTGCCTAGTCTGAGGCCACTGGCAATCTGTGGGGAGCGAGTATCAAAGGGGATGCTATTTCGGTTAACCGAGATACCTACCTCAGCGAGAGCTTGTTCCGCTGCCTCCCCGGTTATTCCCGTCTCCTGGAGATCGATAAGGATAAGATGGTTGTCTGTTCCCCCAGAAACGAGGCGAAACCCCAATCCTTGAAGCTCACTAGCCAAAACCTTGGCATTCCCCAGCACTGCCCGCTGATAAGTCACAAAGTCAGCCTTCATCGCTTCACCAAAAGCTATTGCTTTGGCAGCAATAACATGCATTAACGGCCCCCCTTGCATCCCGGGGAAAACAGCTGCGTCTAATTGACGAGCCAATTCTTGCCTGGTTAAGACAAAGCCGCCACGTGGCCCGCGCATAGTCTTATGGGTGGTAGAGGTAACCACCTGGGCATAGGGCACGGGGGAAGGGTGTAATCCAGCAGCCACTAGTCCAGCAATATGAGCCATATCTGCCAGGAGCTTGGCACCTACTGAGTCAGCGATGTGGCGGAAGCGCTCAAAATCGATAATTCTAGGGTATGAGCTAGACCCAGCTATAATAAGTTTGGGCCTATGCTTGATAGCCAGCCGCTCCACTTCAGTATAATCGATCTCCTCTGTTTCTCGATCGACCCCATACTGAACGAATTGATAAAGCTTGCCGGAGAAATTAACCGCACTTCCATGGCTGAGATGGCCCCCATGAGCTAGGCTCATCCCTAGCACTGTATCACCCGGGTTGAGCAAAGCAAAATATGCTGCCATATTAGCCTGAGTCCCACTGTGCGATTGGACATTGGCATGCTCGGCACCAAAAAGCTGTTTGGCTCGCTGGATAGCTATTTTCTCTATCTCATCTACTTGTTCACAGCCACCATAGTAGCGATGTCCGGGGTAGCCTTCAGCATATTTATTGGTAAGTAGAGAGCCTTGCGCATCCAATACCGCTTGGCTAGCATAGTTCTCCGCGGCAATAAGCACCAGTTGGCATTTTTGCCGCTTCTCCTCTTGCCGCAGTATAGCGGCAATCTCGCCATCTGGCCCACCCAGGTAATCCACAAAAACTCCCCTTTTTGTACCCCGCGAAAAAGAGCGAAGCGAATTTTTCACGGGGCCCCGAAAACTAAAAAGCAAATCTGGCCTGTGTGAAAAACGCCGTTTTTCAGGGGTATTTAATCAATCCTTGCCCCAGTAAGCTGGGAAATAAAGTTGACTGCCTCTTCAGGCGAGGTGCCTGGGCCAAAAACTTTTTTAATTCCCCAATCCTCTAGCTTTGGTACATCGATGGTAGGTATTACCCCGCCTATTATCACCGGTATATCTACCTTGTCCTCCGCTAATGCTTTGGCTAACTTAGCGGCAATATATAGATGCTGTCCCATTGAGCTGGTGATGCCAATAACATCTACATCTTCTTCCATGGCTGATTTCACAATCTCCTTGGGGTCACTGAAGTGGATATAGATCACCTCCATCCCCTTCTCTCGGCAAGCATTTATTATAGTTATGATGCCTCTGTCATGCCCATCGAGAGCAAATCTGGCTAATAGAACCTTGCTGCTCATATTAAGCTCTATATCCCCTAGAGTAAATCCGCCCTCCGCTTACCTCTACTATTGCCCCCATCATCTCTCCCAAAGTGCATTTCGCCCTAGCAGCCTCAATCAGAGCAGGCATTAAGTCCCCTGCCTGTTCCATGGTTTGATATTTCTGCATTGCCTCTCTCACCTTTTGTAAAGAGTCCCGAGCTTCAGCATTATCACGATTGGCCTTCCACCTCCTCAGCTGTTCAATAGCCCGTCTCTCCGTTTGGGCTAAGTCGAAGGCAAATGGAGGCACCTCTATCTCCTCCTCTGTCTTAAAGGCATTTAGGCCAACTATTGTCCTCTTCCCGCTATCAATCTCACGACGCCACTTTATGCTCTGACTCTCCAGTAACCCTCGAAGCCAGCCATTTTCTATGCAGTTAAGAAATCCACCCAAATCAAAAATCTCAGTCATCACCTTCCTGGCCTCTTCCTCCACCTTATCGGTGAGCCATTCCACATAATAAGAACCACCCAGAGGGTCGCTAACCTTGGCCACCCCTGTCTCATGTAAAATTATCTGGTTCACCCGTATGGCGGTGCGAACCGCATCCTCTGAAGGCAAGCCAATAGCTTCATCGTAAGAGCAGGTGTGATTGGATTGAACCCCTGCCAATACAGTAGCTAATACTTGTAGGGCTGCTCTAGTTATGTTACTTAACGGCTGTTGGGCAGTTAGCGCTGAGCCCCCGGTATGAACATGAATGCGATATTGAAGAGAGCGGGGGTCCTTGCAGCCGAATCTTTCCCGCATAATCTTAGCCCACATTCCCCTCAGGGCACGAAGCTTAGCTATTTCTTCAAAAAAGTCCATGCCCACATGGAGCTGAGAGCTGAAGCGGGGGATAAAACTGTCAGGAGCAAGCCCCGCTTTTATACAATCTTCAATCAGTTCTATCGCTTGTGAGAGAACAATGCCAAGTTCCTGCGCTGGTGTGGCACACATCTCTCCATAGAGGTAGCCACACAAATTGGTGTGATTCCATCTGGGCATATATTGAGTGCAATATTTGATTAGTTCAATTCTGAGCTTCTGCTGAGTGGCTGGGGTAGGTCCCCCAATATCAGTGGTGATCCAACGGGTTAGAGCATCGTTCTGCGATTGGCCATTTAATTCTTGGGGCTTATACCCTCTCCCTTCAGCGTATACTAAATACATTGCCAGCATAGGAAGGCAGGTAAATCGATTATTCGGGGCTACCCGGGTCTTGGCTAAGTCGTAGCCTTTAAGCAAAACATCTAAATCGTCCAAGGTAGATACTGAGGCACCTCCTAAGCCGATAGTCCCACTTGCTCGGGGATCATCGGGATCATAGCCGCAGGTTGTTGGCGGATCAACCTGAATAAGGGCCACAGGTTGTCCTGCATACCCGACCATCCCTTCTTTCAACAAATACTCTGTCCGATGATGCGTTTCCTCACTGGTGCCATAACCATGAAGGATTTGGATCATCCATGGCGTATACTGATAACCAAGCGGGCGAATTCCCCGGGTATATGGATAAGCACCAGATATCTCTACGTCCATTTCCTTCACATCCAGAGGGGTATAAATATATTTCAATGGAATTCCCGATTCTGTGGTATATTGGGGGAGCTCAAATTTCAGCTTCTGTTCATAGCCCTGGCTAACTTCCCTTCTCCATTCCTGTTGTAGTTTTCTAGCTTTGTCTAGCGCAGCTTCGGAGAACATGCCCAAACCTCCCCTCAAACTAACCCCAAAAAGGTGGTTTTTAAGTCATCCCGCGGAATATATTACTTTGGCAACTATTCTATATTGCCTAGGCCTCGGCGTCAAACTGTGCCACTGCCTGATGCGGGGCAATCTCAGGTTCGATCAAGCCATAGTCGCCGTCATGACGGCGATACAGCAAGCTAAATCGCTCAGTGGCAACGTTAATGAAAATAAAGAAATCATGCCCCAAGAGCTCCATCTGAGCTATCGCCTCATCAATTGACATCGGCTTAACTATAAATCGCTTCACCCTAACTAGCTCAGTGAGCTGCTCTGGCTCTAAAGTAGGGATGGCTTTACGTCCTTTTTGGTAAAGCTTGCCTTTATATCGCTCGATACGATGGTTCATGACATCGATCACCATGTCAATAGCCGCATAAATATCAGCCGCCTTCTCCTCACCGCGGAGGAAGGTGCCACTATGGTTAAGGGTAACCTGGACTATATAGCGATCCAGGGGGGACTTGGTCATTTTCTTGGAGATCTCTACCTCTCCTCGAATGACATTAGGCAGACGGCGGTTTAATTTGCCCATTTTCCGCTGCACATAATCGCGCACCTGTGGTGATATATCCATATTTTTGCCGCTAATCTTTAGTTCCATATTCTTACCCTCAATTCTCTCTAGCCAAAGTCAATCCCCAAACAGAGCTGCCTCCCCTCTCCTTAAGCACTGCAGCGCAGGCATCTAGTGTAGAACCTGTGGTGCAAACATCATCAATTAAGCCGATTCGCTTTCCCGCCAATCTTTGGTCTTTACACTCAAAAGCCCCACGAACATTGCTTCGACGTTCCTGAGCGCCCAATATGGTTTGAGAGGTGGTATCCCTCAAGCGAATTAGTGATCCCTCCATTAATACTAATCCACTAAGCCGGCTCAACTCCCGGGCTAACAGATAGGACTGGTTATAGCCACGTTGACGTATTCTCTTTGGGTGTAGAGGCACCGCTACCAAGATATCAATTGGCAAAGGGTTAGAGCGTAAGTACTCTGCCATAAGCTCGGCTAAAGGTGAGGCCAAGGCTTTGAGGTTTTTATATTTGAACCATAAAATGGCGTCACGAATGGCCCTTTGGTACCAGAAAAGCGAGCGAATGCCATCAATGATGGGTGGGGACCTAAGGCAAGTGGGACACAAGGTTCCTCTTATGATCGGGATGCTACATCGCTCGCAGTAGGGAGGATAAAGCCGGGGAAGCAGCCTAATACATGAAGGGCACAAGAAACTTCCTCCTGACCCACAGCCAACACAACGTGGCGGAAACAAAAGATCAATAATACTCTCTTTGAACTTGCTTAATACCATAAGGAGAATAATTATGTCAACTAAGCTGCCAAGGTCATACTTCTTCACATGGTAGTGAGCTTATCTCTCGGTTCAGGCGAGGTAGCAGTGTCTCCCTCTTTTCCCATAGCCTTTTTGGCACCGAAGGTAACCTCTTTATCTCCTGATGTAACTGCATCAGTTCGCTTTTAGACCATTCTTCCACTACTATCCCCTTCACCCCTATCTCCCATAATATTCGGAGATCATCATCTTTTGGCTCAAGGTGAGTCATTAGTAGTATAGGTTTAGCAATTAAATCAAAAATTCTCCGGTAATGCATCAAGTCATAGATAGTAAGAAAATCACCTGCCCACTCGATGAGGACTGCATCTAGAGGCAAGAAGCTAGTGGCCTTCACCAAGCTATCATCCAGTGAAAAATCCATTCTTATCACCTTGCCCAACTCCTCCTGCTCGAGCACTGCTGCCGAGGTTGTAGCCGCCTCAAGGATGATGAAGTCACATTTGGCCTGGGCCAATTGCTCTACCCTATCTTTGTCCACCGATTTGGGCCACACCCCCAAGGGGATTCCCCCCAAGGCAGAAGCAATTTTGGGGAGATCTTGGATTTCTCTTTGAGGATCTTCAAGGGGGGTTATTATGGCATCAACCCCACAACTGGCAATCTCGGCCACCTTGTCGATTCCACTCTGGGGTAAAACAGCAATAAGCAACATCGACTGACTCAATGAAGCCGGCGTGGTCCTAAAACCCACTGGTCGAGATCCTCTTTCAGAGATATGGTGCAATTTCTCCACAAATTTACTCATCTTCGCTACCTGCTCAGCTTCCCAGAAAAATTGAAGATTCCTCTGGGAATATTTAGATGCCACGCTGAGATTTGCCTAAATCTATTGCCCAGTTCAAAGCCAGCGATCGGACTCGAACCGATGACCGGCGGTTTACGAAACCGCTGCTCTACCGCTGAGCTACGCTGGCGTTCAAGCTAAAATTCAGTTTTAGTTCAACATTATGTCTACTTCAGGCGTTAAATTGGCATTATTTTTTTCAGACACCCCCACCGGTAGCACCTCGTCCAGTAATGCCATGGCGTCGCTTTGCATACCCTCAATTATATGACTATAAACGTCCATTGTAAAGGCTACCGAGCCATGCCCCAGGGCTTCACTGATAACCTTAGGCTTTGCCCCACGAAGCAACATAAGGCTGGCAAAGGTATGTCTCAGGTCGTGGAAGCGCACACCCTCCAGCCCTGCCCGTGTTGCTATTCTATTGAAGGCGTGGGACAGCGCGCCGGGGTCAATAGGCTTCCCCTCTGCATTGGAGAATACCAGGCTATCAAGGGTAAGCTCTTTTCCTACCTTCCGGTAAATAGCTTCACGCTCTAGCTTATATTCTCTCAAAAAACAGGCCAGTTTAGGAATCATACGTACACGGCGGCCTTCATCTCCTGGGGCAAGCGGTTGGATGCTATCACCAGGAAGCCACTGCGACTCCGCTCATCTTCGATTGCTTCATCGACAGAATCGAATCCCATCCTATCGAATTGGCTTACAAGCCACCCTCCCCTCCGGTATCTGGCCTTGTTCTAGCTCAGCATATCGGAAGCAGTTGCTTCTGTTAAGGCAGGCCCCTTTTCGATTATCACTCTAGCTCGACCCCCTGGCCCCTTTTACTTTACCACTCACAAGGGGGAATGTTCTCCCCTATTCTTGCATTATTCATTGATGCCAAGATAGCCTATCTGATAAAGCCTCACTTGAAACCTTGACAACCGGGTACTAAAATGCTATTACAAGCTTAAACAATGAATAGAACATTCAGACAAGCGATTTACTACCCCACCCCAGAGCAGCATGAGAGGCTCAAGGAACTGGCTTATAAGAAGAAAGTGTCTATGTCCTACCTCATAAGGTGTGCTATAGATAAGGCGTACTTTGAGGAGCAAAAACAACGGAAGGAGGGGAGATGATGAAAGGATTGAAGAGAATTGCAGTTGGTCTTGTAGCAGTGGGGTTGTCTATGGCTCTCTTACTTACAGCTATTCCAGTCTGTGAGGCAGGGCCATCCGAAAGGGTTGTCAGAATAGGGCAGCTAGGTGTTTTTACAGGGCCCCTAGCTACTCTCGGTGTCCCTCCGGGTGAAGGGATGATTGATATCGTAAAATATATAAACAAGAAGGGTGGCATAAAATACACAAATGACAAGGGTGAAACTGAGAGTGTCAAAGTAGACATGATGTGGGAGGATACTGGGTATCTGTTACCGAAGATGATCATGACTCACAAGAGATTTGTGGCAGCAGGAGAGGTAGTTGAAATCTGCGTTTCAACTACTAGTTGGGAAGCAATGCGAGATAGATATATAAAGGAAGGAATACCATGTGTAGGCCCCTCTCCTGTAGCAGCACCTGATCTCCTGGTAAAGCCCCCTTGGTTTTTCCTGTCCATGCCCACCTGGAATGACATATTTGCGAGCTGCGTCAAGTGGATTAAAGATAATTGGACAGAGAGCCGTCCAATTAGAATTGGTGCCATGGCTTATGATGTTGCTGCTGGCCGCTCTTTTTGTGAAAATGCGGGGCAAGTATGTTCTATACTCGGCGGGATGGAGTGTATTGGCTGGGAGGTTGTACCTTGCTTTGGCCTTGTCGATACCTCGGTAGAATGGCTTCGGTTGGCTAGCAAAAGGCCAGATTGGGTTGTGGTTCTTGGATATGGGGCGAATATGGTGGTGATGGTAAAGGATTATGCCAGGTTAGGTATACGTGAAAAGGGAGTAGAATTTGTAGGCACTCCATACTCTATCGATGAATTAGTCGTAAACATAACTGGAAAGTCTTCTGAAGGGTGCTACGTTGGTAGGCCTATTCCCACTCGGGATGAGCAGGAGCTACCCGGGGTGAGGACTATGCTCGAAATAGGAAAAAAATATCGTGGCTACGAACCTGATAAGGTTGACAGCAACTATGTAGCTGCATGGCTTTATATGCAGGTGATCTTTGAAGGTATAAGACTAGCTTTAGAAAAGGTGGGATATGATAGCTTGGACGGCCGTGCTGTGAGAGATGCCCTTGTAAGCATAAAGGATTTTGATACTGGTCTTGTGCCTCCGATAGCCATGAGTGAGGAGAAGCCGTGGATATGCAGCGTTGTGCGGATGTATCAAATTCGGCAGGGCAAGATAACGCCTGTTAGCGATTGGTATGAATTCCCTATTGTATATGAGAGGATTTTGCTTTGAGATGGCCAACTTTGCTGGCAATTAGTTGCGAAGGTAGAGACACGCTACGCTATTAGCTTGAAAAAGAGTAGAGGCACCTGTGAGGCAACTTATTCGTCTGGGGCACGTGCGTGGAAATCTCAAGAGAAGCCATTTAAGAGTGGAAAACGATAGAAGGGGTCGAGGAATTTTATCTCCGGAGGTGAGAAAAATGCAGAAAGGATTGAAAAAGCTCGGCTTGGGTTTTGTAGCTGTGGGGCTTTGCCTTGTGCTAACACTGGGGTCAGTACTCCCCGCTAAGGCAGAGTCGGAGAGAGTGGTGAAGATAGGAAATTTGGCAGGTCTTACTGGGCCTGTAGCTGACTTAGGTGTCCCGGTTACCAGCGGATTTCATGATGCCATAGAGTATCTGAATGAGGAACAGAGCATTCCTGGTGTTAAGGTGGAATGCATATGGGAAGATGTCAAGTACTCGATAACAAGGATGATTAC
>Ga0209633_10002487_pt1 | contig 17750 bp, 14 predicted proteins | sample Cruoilmetagenom1_FD_187290 | JGI IMG/M metagenome (GOLD analysis project Ga0209633, IMG submission 187290) | Oil polluted marine microbial communities from Coal Oil Point, Santa Barbara, California, USA - Sample 1 (SPAdes) (version 2) | ecosystem: Environmental > Aquatic > Marine > Oil seeps ... | reverse complement strand
CTGGTCTGAAAAACCAGAGGTCGGCAGTTCGAACCTGCCCCTGACCACCACCAGGAACCCTTGCCACCGCAGGGGTTTCTCTCGTCTCTAGGGTGCGGAGGGATGGTAGGGGCCGGTGTTGCATGTCCCGGTCGGGCGTCGACGGGAGGGGTCAGGCGGTTCCCGTCACCTGCAAGTCTTGTCCGCCTCCGCCGCCTTCGGCGGCACTTCCCCCGGAGGGGGAGGAAAGGAATCGGTCGCCACCGCGCGCTATCTGCTGATCTCCGAGGAGCCCGAAGGGTCGGATTCGGATGTGGTCCGACGGCTTGCGGCGAACCGTACGGCCGCGACCGTGAGGGCCGACGTGCCCACGGCAATGAGGATCGGTGCCGTCTGGAGCGCTCCAACCTGCGTCAGGAGCGATGCAAGGAGGACCATCGAGAACGGCGCCGACACGACCGCACCCGGCACGGCGGCGAGCATGCATGTGAACGCGAGACCCAATGGGATCTCCGGGAAAATCGCGTTGAGGATCACTCCTGCGACTCCTCCGATGAAGAGAATGGGGAAGATCGGTCCGCCGATGAATCCGGATGCCGAACTCACGGCGAGTGCGATCATCTTCGCCAAGAGCGTTGCTACGAGAAGCCCGACCGTGAGGGTCCCGACGTTCTCGAGGATCGTGGCGAGCTGTTCGGACCCGGTGAAGAGGGACAGGGGGAGTGCGAAGCCGATGAGGCCAAACGTGACGCCACCGATCACCGGTCGAGCCAGGTCCGGAATCCGGCCCGGGCCGAGCAATCGTTTGGCGCCCTCCATGATGCCGCCCATGACCAAGACCACAAACGCTGCGAGAACCCCGAGTCCTACAGCGAGGAAGAGATACCAGTTCTCGAAGTCGTACGTCGGAACCTCGTAGATGCCCAGGAATATGGTACCTGCAACTGCGAAATAGAGACCGAACGACACTGACGACGAAACGACCGTGGCGATGAATGCCTTGCCCGAAACCTTCCGATCTGGTGCTGCGATCTCGAGCACGAGAACCACGGCCATCAGGGGGCTGGAGAAGAGCCCACCCAGCGCGCCAGCGAGGCCCGAAAGGGTTGTGGCCTTTGACAGACTCTCGTTGAAGTTGCGCCGTCGTGCGAGCCAAGTACCGGCACCGCCACCCATCGAGCCAAGCGCGGATTCCGGGCCTAGGCTTGCGCCGCCAATCAGCGACACTGCGGACACCGCAACAATCGGAGCCACCGTGGCGGGTTCGACTTCTTCGTTCTTGAGAGCTTCGATGAAGCCGGCCACGTGCTCCGGCATGTGGAGTACCTTGCGCAGGACCCCGACCAGGAGTCCGGCTGCTGCAGCGACTGCGACCCACCACAGGTTGCCTTCGAACCAGCCGAGCCCGGACTCCCCGTACCACGCCGCGCCGAGGCCGGTGATGCCGATGAAGACCAGACCCGCCAGGGCGCCGAACACTCCGAGGAGGGCCGCATAGCCCATGAGCTCCCAGAAGGAGCGCTCTTGGGTGTAAGACGGTGAAGACTGGAGCTTCTCCTTGCCGGCCTGCTCACTCATGGGTCGCTGCCTCGCTGTTGATCTTCTGCACGGTCAAGTTGTCACCCTACGGCGCCGATCGCACCCCCGCACGGTTCTTCCGTGAGGGCCGCGGCCCACTGGGCTCGGGTGAGGAAACCGACCACGGGCACCTCCGAAGACTGCGCACGAAGGGGAGAGACCCCCCGAGGCCGGCGCCTCGAGGGTCTCTGAGTATCGCTCCTCCGGTCCGCGGTCTGCTCCACGACGCCGTCAGCCTGCGAGGCCCTGCCCAACAGCTTGCGTCGATGCATGCTCGTGGAGGGCGACATCGTCCTGCAACGACGTCGGGTGGAGGTCGAAGACGACCTCCTTGACAGTGCCGGTGAAGGCATACGGAGCCTTGTCCTCGTACGCCAGGTCGACCACACCGCCGTTGTCGCGGCCAATGTCCATGCCGGCATACGTTGTGTAGAGCATCGCCACCGTCTGTGGGATGTATCCCTCGCCGATCTCCTCACCGTTCGCCAACAGCGTGACCTTCCCGCCGGTCCCCGGCTTGGGCTCGTCGGCCTCGAACAACATGGCGACCGTTACATCTCCCGTCGGGATCGGCTTGGTCGACGTCTGTTTGTAGGTCTCGACACCGAGGAACTGGTACGTGTGTTGCAGGTACCCGTCCTCGTCGACCCAGAGCGCATAGCCGCCGATGAAGTCGGCGTTGGCCACGATCACGCCCTCGGCGCCATCCTCCGGAACCTCCAGCTCGGCCTCGATGGCGTACGTCCGACCGAAGATCTTCGGTGTGAGCGTCATCGCCACGTTCTGGACGTCTCCCGCAAATGGGAAGCGGGTCTCGGTCGGCATCGGCGGGAGCATCCCGAAGAACACAGCGAAGCCACCCAGGAGCGGCAGCACGTTGTTGCGCTCCGCCTCCTGCCAGAAGAGTTCGATCATCTCTGCGAGCTTCTCGGGCTTCTCCGCCGCCACGTTCTTGGCTTGCGAGAAGTCGTCCGGCAGGTAGTACAGCTCCCACTCGTCCTGGTCCGGGTCGTACACGTCGGGCGCGAACTTCGCGAGCGTCGCCGGTGTGAAGTCCCAGGGGAGCTTGTCGAGTTTGGCGGATGCCCACCAGCCGTCCTTGTAGATCGAACGGCTGCCGTAGTTCTCGAAGTACTGCACCGTGTGCTGCTCTTCGGCATCGGCGTCGCCCAACGTGTAGGCGAAACTCGTACCGTCCATGGGCTGCTGCTCGATCCCGTCGACCGACTTGGCCTCGGGGAGGCCGATCAGCTCCAGGATCGTCGGGCCGACATCGATGACGTGCGCGAACTGCGATCGGAGAGCGCCGCCGCTTTCGATGCCGTTCGGCCACGCCATGACCATCGGGTTGCGCGTGCCGCCGAGATGGCTCGCCATCTGCTTGCCCCATTGGAACGGCGTGTTGTTGGCGTGAGCCCACGGTGCCGCGTAGTGGGGAGCGGTGTACTCGCTGCCGAGCTCTTCTGCACCGCCGTACTTCTCGATCACCTTGAGCTGGTGCTCCGGATCGAGAACCACACCGTTGAAGAACGTGGTCTCGTTGAACGAACCCGTGAATGTGCCCTCCATACTGGCACCGTTGTCACCCCAGATGTAGATGACGATGGTGTTGTCGAGCTCACCCATGTTCTCGATCTCGTCGAGCAATCGGCCGACGTTCCAGTCTGCGTTCTCCGAATACCCTGCGAACACTTCCATCTGTCGGCGGTACAACGTCTTCTCGGCGTCGCTGAGCGAATCCCAGGCCGAATAGGCTTCGGGTCGCTCCGTCAGCTCTGTGTCCGGTGGGATGACCCCGAGTTCCTTCTGACGCTCGAACGTCCGTTCCCGGTACGCGTCCCAACCATCGTCGAACTTGCCCTTGTACTTGTCAGCCCACTCCTTCGGAACATGGTGGGGAGCATGTGAGCAGCCGGTCGAGTAGTACATGAACCACGGCTTCTTCTTGTCCTGCGCCCGCACGGCGTGGAGCCACTCGACGGACTTGTCGGTGAGATCGTCCGGGAAGTAGTACAGCTCCCCATCCTTGCCCTCCGGCACCCCGATGGTGGTGTTGTCCTGGGTGATGATCGGGTCGTACTGGCCGGCGGCACCGCTGAGGAAGCCCCAGAAGTGATCGAATCCCCAGGCGAGTGGCCAACGCTCGAAGGGACCTGCGGGCCCAAAGGCCGCTCCGGGCGTCAAGTGCCACTTGCCGAATCCACTGGTGAGATAGCCGTTCTCTTTCAACACACGCGGGAACGGCGCACAGCTCCGCGGCAGCTGGCCCGTGTAGCCGGGGTATGGCCCTGGGAACTCAGCCACGCCTCCCATACCCACCCGGTGGTGGTTGCGGCCGGTGAGCAGGGCGGCTCGCGTCGGCGAGCAGACGGCGGTCACATGGAAACGGTTGTACGTGAGGCCCATCTCCTGCACACGCTCCAGGGTCGGCGTGCTGATGCCGCCACCGAACGTCTCCGGTCCGCCGAACCCTGCATCGTCGATGAGGACGAGCAGAACGTTGGGAGCGTCCTCCGGCGCCTGGGGACCAGGGATCATCGACCAATCGGCGACCGACTTGCCGATCGTGCGGTCCAGCGCCCCACCGAAGTTGCGATCGGGGATCGGGAGCACCGTACGATCCGGGTTGAACTTGCCCATGGCTTCGGCAAGCGAGTCCTTGAGCGCAGCGTCCCCGGTCTTGTCGGTCATGACGACCGACCTGGCCAACGCGCTGCTGAGTGCGTGCCCGACGCCCAACTCTTGGTCCTCGTCGACCATCGCGATGACGACGGCCGTGCCCGGCTTGAGAGCTTCGCCGATCTTGTCGCCCAGACCGGACTGAATTCGTTTGTCTGCGAACTTGCCGACGATCGCGCCGCCCGCGGCGCCCACGGCAGTCGCCGCCAGGAGCGGAGGAGCGGCGAGGCCGACGAGGAATCCCACGCCGCCACCCCAGCCCATGCCCTTGCGGCCGAGGCTGTCGCCCGTGCGCTGTACCGCTACTTCGCCATCCGCGTCGTGAGAGATGAGGATCGCCGCTTGGATGCCGACCTGTTTGCCCTTCACTTGCGACATGAGCGTTTCGAAGTCGGTCTCTGCCGTCTCCACGGTCTGGTAGCCGCAAACGAGGACGGTCGTCAATTGGTCGGACATGGTTCGCTCCCTCACATCGCGCCCCTTGGGGCTCTTCATGTTGTCCTTGCCGGGACTCCTTCATCGTGCACGCGCTTTATGCGGGCCGCGGGTGCGACCGAACCGTGCCCCCCAACAACGATGCATCCGACGGTATCAGTCGTGTAGATGCCCTTCATCACCCATTGGGCATGAAAGGTCCCGCGCCGTCTCATCTGCGCTCGTCTTGCGCTCCTCCGCTTCCCCCCTCCTCCGGGCCGAGGGGACAAGACAGGAACACAAACAGAGAGGTTCGTCCACCTATCCGATGATCCTTCAAGAGCCTGCAAGCGATGCTGCGAAACCAAGCACTGTGAACACTCCTGCCCAGACGCCGGCCTTCTTGAAAGCGTATGGCATCAGAGAATCCGTGAGCATGGCGAGCAGACCGCCGGCTGCCAGGGCTGCCGCCCGGCCTCCTGTGGCTCCAAGGCCGACACCCAACCAGTAGCCGACCGATGCGGTGAGGCCACAGGCCAGCACCACCATTCCCCACATACCGACCGTGCGAGCCTTCTTCCAACCCGATTCGGCGAGGGACGCCGACGGTGCAAGTGCCTGTGGGATGTTCGACACCCATACCGCCGCGAGGAAGCTGGCGCTGATCGCTTGACCGGTCGCGATCTGGATGCCAAAGATCAATGACTCTGGGATACCGTCCACCACCGACCCAACGACGATGCCCATCGGGGAACCGTCCTCGTCTCCTCCGAATCGCGACTCGACAAACCGGTCGCTCACCAGGAACACGAGCGCGCCGGTGAGCAGCCACAACGATGTCTCTGGAGCGCTCAGATCAGAGCTCTCCGGGATGAGTGTGAAGGCGACGGCGGCGACCAGTGCACCTGCACCGAAGCCGGCAAGCGAGCCGATCACCCGTGGGGAGAAACGCCACCAATAGACAGCGAGCCCGGCCAGGATTAGCGACGACTGAGCCAACCCGCCCAGGAGGAACGCCTGTAGACCTTCCATCAGCAGCCTCCTCGGCTTGTCGTTCCTCGAACGCGTTGGCGTGGGCGCCGGTCCACGACATCATCGCCATCTTGGTCCAAGTACGTCAGCGGGACACCAAAGGTACTCACTACGGCTTCTCCTGTCCGACTGAGGTCGTCTGCTTCGCGGCGCTTGCCCTCGCTGCCGCTGCAGCAACACGTGACAGCACGAGCAGTCGATCGTCGAACTCTTGGTGCTTCAACGGTGCCTCAGCCTCATCCAAACGGTGCCTCCGCTCATAGTTCGACGTAGTCATGACCCGACTCCGTCGAGACTGACCACAATGAATCGTGCTGCCAAGTCGCGAATTCGTCATCATGCCGTTGGGACGATACGCGACCGAATCCGAGCCCCCTCTCTCATCTACCGCATGAGCATCCGCTCGGACGCCGGACACTCATCGAATTGATCACCGTGCTGCCACCAACGCTCGCAATCGCCGGGGACGGAAGCCTTACTGCGCCAAACAGTGTCCTCAGTGGGGCGGCCTTCGTGAGCTGTGTTCTGCCCAGGGCGGGCCACTTGACGAATAGATTTCTAGTGGGAAGGAGTTGTCCGCGATTCATCCAATCGAGGCGATGGAGCCAGAGCACCTGTGAAATACCATGACGGTCGAAGACATCCGATCAGTGTCCAGGGATTGATATGAGTGCCGGCGAGGCATCATCGAACCGCGTGAAGAAACAACGACGGGCTGCAGCTCGGACTGGTTGGCTCGCGATCATCCACGCTCTACTCGTACTCGTTTCGTACGCCCTCCTCGCTTCGGCTCCCGATCCAACGTCGGACAACGCTGCGTACGCGGAGTACTACGGATCCTCATCGAGCCACACGGCAGTCGTGGTCGCGGCGTTCTACATCCTGCCCTTCGCAGGCCTCGCTTTCATGTGGTTCATCATCGCCTTGCGAATCTGGATTCGACGGGCGTCCGAGGCGCTCCGTGATGAGTTGTACTCCACGGGACAACTCGTGAGCGGTGTGGTCTACCTGACCCTGCTGATGGTTGCCTCTGCTTCCATATCGGTACTGGCGCTTGATATCGAGACAGCCGACGCAGGCCTCAGCCCCCAGATCGCACGCCAATTCACCGAGATGAGTTGGACGCTTGCCGTGGTCTTCGCCATGCGGATGGCAGCCGTCTTCGTGTCGACAACCGCGGTGCTCGGTCGGCGCCATGGGTTCCTCCCCAAGTGGTTCACGATCACCAGCTACGTGATCAGCGCGATCCTGCTGGTCGGCCCAACCGTGTCGCAATTCCTCATGTTGGTGATGCCGATCTGGATGTTCGTCCTCGGGATCCTGCTGTTGGTGCGGAGCAGATCGGCGCCGGAAGCCCTTGCCGGTGCCGGGGACCTACCTCCGGAAGGTTCGCTGTGACAATCCACGGTCTCCGCCTGAAGATGAGACCCAGTGGGAGACGTCACTCGGCCGGACGCCTATTTCCGATAGCCTCTACCTCAGCCGGAACAGAAGCGAGGACTCGTGTTGGCTGAAGACGCAACTCACAAGCCCAGAGTGCTTCTCGTCACCCACAGCGATGTGCGGCGCGAAACGCTGCCCTCGGCCGTGACCGACCGCTACTCCGTGCGCGTGATCGGCGATGTTCAGTATCTCGACGAAGCGATCGATGGCTTCCAGCCGGGTGTGGTCGCCATCAAGACCGATCTCCCCGATCGGGACGGGTTCACGGCCATGAAACAGGTGCGGGTCTACTCACCCGCGACCGGGGTTCTCGCACTCACTCCGGAGGCACCGGCTCACGCGCAGGTCGCGCTTGCAACCCGTGCCGGTGCCGACGGGTTCATCGACAGCGAGGCCGGGGATGAGACATTCATCGCCGCCGTGGACGCACTGTTGGAAGGCGGCACGTGGTTTCCACCCGAAGCGACCCGCAGCGTCATCAGCGCGAGTGCAGACGACCTCGATACGACATCCGACGAGCGACGTTCGCGGCTGTCGGGCATGGTCTTTGCCCTGGTCCCTCTCACCGGGATCATCGCTTCCATGCAAGTTGGGTTCTGGAGAAGATACATGGGCCAGATCGGGGTGCGTCCCACCGATCTCGATGTTGACGCAACGTCGCGCGTGATCGACGTCATCGTCGCCATGTTGCTGGTCCTCGGAATCTTCGGCCCGCTGCTCTTCATCGGAACCTGGCTCGAAATGCTTCGAGGCTCGAAGTTGAATCGAGGGATTCTCGGAAGCTTCTTGCGTCACCGGAAGATTGCCTACGTATCGGCTTCGATCCTCTGGCTGATCCTCGCCGCTGCGGTAGCCGTCGGACCTGACCTGGTGCTCATTGTCGTCGTAGGTCCGATCGTGACCGTTGCAATCATTGCCAAAGCGGTCGGGGCCAGCGAGGAGCTTCCCCAATTCATTCGTATCGAGAGCATCAGTCTCCCCGCCGCGATCGTCGGCGCTCTGCTGATGTCCTTCATGTTCGTCGGCGAATTGGCATACGAGGTGCAGATCGTCGGCCCGGACCTGCGGGTCGATGGTGATCACGGATACCTCGCCCCCCGTGTACTCGGCGTCAACGCGATACCCGTGCAGGCAACCACCATCGCAACCGGCGAGGTAACGGAAGTGCTCTATCTGGGTGGCAATGGGGATCTCTATCTTCTTGTCGATGTGTGCGACAACGATCGGGTTGACTACGTCTCAGTCAGTACCCAGCGCCTCGTCGTGATCGACGAGGTCACATGCCCCGACGCGGAGGTCACCTCATGACGCGATGGGTGGCTGAACCACTCGGGTCGAACTCAGTGGAGACCGTTGGTCTTGGCGGTGGCACAGGCGAGCGATCGCCGGCGAGAGGGTGGAACGTGAACTGGTATTGTGCAGGAATGGGAGCAGCTGAATGAAGAACAACGAGTCGACATCCCCGAACGGTGGAACGTCGTGGCTTTTCGTGTCGACCGATACCGGTCGCGCGCGCAGGCCGGCCGACATATTCCTCGCCGTCGTCGGAGCGCTCATGATCCTCACGACAGCGCTTGGGGTGCATCAGTTGCAGTGGATGGAGGACTTCGCGTCCGAAGTGGTCGGGCTACTTCCATCGTGGCTTGCTACGTCCTTCGCCGTGCTCTACGCCGTTGGATTCGTCTATTCGCTGGTGATTGTGATCATGGCGATTGCCCGGTGGAGCACGATGGCATCGCTCGTGCGAGATCTGGCGATAGCGCTCGGTCTGACGGTTGTTCTCATTCTCGGCTTGTCATACCTCGTTACGGGTGAGTTCCCGATTGTGATCCCGGAGTTCTATTCCGGCGGGAACGCCGGGTACCCGGTCGCGCGGGTCGCAGCCGTGACCGCCTTGCTTGTCGTCGCTGGACCTGCGCTCGTGCGCCCGATGCGCCGCGTGGGTTGGGCAATCGTCATCGGAATGGGTTTGATCGCACTCGCCCTGGGGTACGGACTCCTCGGCGACACGTTTGGTGGCCTCGGAATCGGCCTCATGTCTGCAAGTATCGTGCTCGGGATCTTCGGTTCGCCCCGCGCATTGCCCGAAGCGCGCGATGTGGATGCCGGGCTTGCTGATCTCGGCCTCGAGGTTGACGACGTGCGAGTCTCCGAGTTCCAGTCCTGGGGCGCGAGGGAATTCGACTGCACAGCGGGAGGAGCGAAGAGCACCGTCCGCGTCTATGGAAGAGACGCGAAGGACGCTCAGATCATCAACCGATGGTGGCGAGCGCTCTGGTACCGGGATTCGGGACCGAAGCTGACATCAAGCCGCCTCCACCTCGTGGAACACGAGGCGCTCATGACGATCATTGCAAGGGATTCCGGGGTCGAAGTGCAGGACGTGCTCGCCGCCGGAGAACCAACGCCCAAGACCGCGCTAATCGCCTTGACCGCACGCGGCACTGCCTTGAGCGACCTGGAGACCGACAGTGTGCCCGACACCGTGTTTCTGCAGCTGTGGCGATCGGTTGCGCAGCTTCACAATGCCGGAATCGCTCACGGACGACTGAACTCCAATGCGGTGCGGATTGATGGAGACGCAGCCGTGCTCGGGAGCTTCTACGCAGCGTCCGTGGCGGCTCCCGAGACGCGGATGCACGGAGACGTGACCGAACTCCTGGCGTCGCTGGCTGACAGCATCGGAACCGAACGAGCGGTGACCCTTGCCAGAGAGGGGTTGGGCGACGATGCGCTTGCTGATGCTCTGCCGTACATCCAGCGATCTGCGGTAAGCACCGAGGGCCGAGACGAGATTCCGTCCAAGAAGTCATTCTTCGCAGGTATCCGCGAGGAAGTGGCTTCCCAGCTCGGGATTGACGAACCAGAGCCCGTTCAGCTCACCCGCATCAGCGGGCGAACGATCCTCATGTTCGTCCTCAGCCTCACTGCCGCCTATGCACTCATCGGCGCGCTGGCCGGCATCGATTGGGCCTCGGTCTGGAGTGAGCTCCAGGATGCGAAGTGGGGATGGATCATTCTCGGACTCATCGTCGCTACCTCGGCAGTGATAACCGAGGCCTACTCGCTGATGGCAGCTGTCACAGCGGCCTTGCCCTTGCGCCCCACAGCGCAACTCGAGTCAGCAATCAAGTTCGTTCAGTTGGCCGTTGGTGGTGCTGCCGGACGTATGGCGACGAACCTCGCCTACCTGCGAAAGTTCGGAGTGTCGGCTACTGACGCTGTGACCCAGGGCGGTGTCGATAGCTTCACCGGGTTCGTGGTCCAGGCGGTGATCCTCCTGCTCGCTGTGATCTTTGGGGATCTCCACCTGCTCCCGGACGACGCAGCGTCAGACGTTGATTGGGTGACGGTGATCGTCGTTGTGCTCATCGCCGTCGTGATCTCCGTCGTGATGTGGCGGCGGGTGTCTGCGCTTCGAGAGAAGGTGCTCCCAGCTGTCAAGCAGATGTGGAACGGACTCAAGGAACTCGGCAAAGACCCGTCGCGCCTCGTGCGTCTGTTCGGGTCGAATCTGGGAAGCAACCTTCTCTATGCTCTGGCGCTGTGGCTCACCGCTGTCGCGTTTGGAGTAACGCTGCCATACCTGGGTGTACTCGTGGCGTACGTGGCCATGGCACTGCTGAGCGGCCTGATCCCGGTCCCGGGAGGGGTTGGGGTTTCAGAGGCGGTATTGACAACGGCACTTGTTGCCCTCGGTGTCGATCAGACGGTGGCTTTCGCCATCGCGGTGACGTTCAGGGTCTCCTCCGCATACCTGCCTCCGGTGTGGGGCTGGTTCTCCCTCCAGTGGCTCCAGCGCAACGAGTACCTGTAATCGAAACGTAGAGGACGCGCGGATAGTGATCTGTCTTCTTCCTCCCCCTCAGGGGGAGGTGCCGGCGAAGGAGGCGGAGGGGGTCAGAGCCCGAACTGGTAGAGGAAACTTCTGACCCCTCCCGTCATCGCCTGGCGGCGCTGCCACCCTCCCCTGAGGGGAGGGAAGAAGACGCCTGACGGCGGTGGGACAGGACGTAGGCATCTCCCCTTGATTCGGGGTCGTACTACGTCATACGTGCGACGTACTACTGCCTGTTGTCTCCCCGTGATCTCCAGGCCACGGACCGATCAGTCGTCGATCTCCTGCCAGACCGCTTGCTCGTCGTGTTCCTGCCAATCGGAACCAGGCAACGCGATCGCCCAGCTCGTCCAGGTCCCGACCGGACGAGCCAATATGGTCCTGACTCGAGAACGAACCGCCGTTCCTGGAGTGAGCTCGACCGGCCCGCGCAACGGTGCCGTCGTCATGCCCCAGTGCGTCGGCGGGTCACCCGGTCCGACACGAAGTGAGGTGCCGGGCGCGAGCTCTGCGCTGAACCAGAGCGCCAGCGCGTTGGCCCAACCGTGTTCGTTGACTTGCAGTACAACTTCGGCCTCGTGGGACGCTTGCGCCTCGTCGAACGTGACCAGATTCGCGTCGGTTGTCCATAACGCACTCGGCTCCGAACGTCGGTCGTCTACAGCGAGGTGCCGGAACGTGCCGGAGTAGAAGATCTCGTTGATGGTCATCTCGACCAGATTGTCGAGGCGCAGACCGTAGGGATTATCCCTCAGGAACTGCACCGCTTCCCCGACGTAGCGGTCGTGCACCAGCGCCGTCCATGCCGTAACTGATCGGGGGATCATGGTGCCGCCGGGCTTGAGCCAGCGGTCACGGGCGGCGATCACCGGGACAAGCATCCCTTCATCGATGCCGAATCCCCCAAGCCACTCCGAGACGATCACATCGACCTTCTCCGGCAGCTCAATATCAAGGACATCGCCCTCGATCACCCGAACGATGTCGGAGACCCCATTGGCGGCGGCGAGCTGCTCCGCCACGACGGCGATCGTCGTCGCCTCCACCGCGTACACGCGCGCCGCACCCGCCCGCGCCGCGAACAGGCTCAGGATGCCACTCCCGGCACCCACATCGAGGACGACGTCACCCGGACGCACGACAGCGTCGATGGCGCGCCGAAACGCCTCGGTACGGACGCGATCGCAGATCATCGTGCGGTGCACTTCGAGCTCCGCGTACATCGGATCGGGTGAGTGCCAGATGGGTGTTCGCATCTCACCGAGCGTAGCGCCCTCCACCACTCGCCTTCCATGGCTAGGCGACCGCGAATTCATCCTCTCTGGGCGATGTTCAAGTGATCCCTGCGAGTGAAACTTGGACCAGGTGCACCAGAGGTGTGCTGCAAACCAAGTGTGGAGGGAGTTCCATATGGGTATGAGGCGACGCACCAGGCGCCGGGCGATTGTTGCAGGAGCGGCAATTGCACACCATGAGGACCGCTTGAACGAAGAGGCCGACTACCAGGACCAGCCCCAATACGCACCGCCACCACCGCCCCCTCAGGACGACCCCGCGGACGAGGTCGAACATCTCGCTCAGCTGCACGACTCGGGCGTGCTCACAGACGACGAGTTCTCGGCAGCGAAGGCGAAGGCGCTCGGGATCTGACCGATACCGGGCAATCAGATGACCGGCACCAGACCGACAACGAGAGGAATGAGGGACTGCAATGAGTGATTCACGCAAGGACGTGCTCCTAAAGGCACTTGAGGTCGAGGTCGGCGCCGCATCCGCAGACCTAGGAACCCTGTACACCGATGATGTCGTCGGTTGGTCACCCTACGCTTCGGTATCCGGGCTCACGGCTCTTGCCGAGCTCACCTTCTTCCACCAGGAAGCGTTCTCGAACGTGGCACTGGTCCTCCGGAGCCTCGACGAAGTGGGCAACAAGGCGTACGCGGAGTGGCTCATCGAGGCCGATCACACGGGTCCGCTCGTTCTCGGTGAGGATTCTGCGGTGGAGGCATCCGGCCGGCGCATCCAACTGCCCGGCGTCACGGTCGCGGACTTCCGTGACGGGAAGATCCGCTCCTTCCGGTCGTACTTCGACGACATGTTCCTAATCGAGCAGGTCGTTGGCGTCTGACGGATCGGACATGGTGGGACTTCGCGCCGAGGATCGGCCGGATCCGGCTGACATCGAACTCCTTGAGACGAACATCCGCCGCGAAGCTTCCGCGGTGACAGGACTCGGCGACGAAGTCGACCTCGCGATCTTCGTGCGCGAGGGCGACGCCATCGTCGCCGGTATCAGCGGATGGACCTGGGGTGATTGCTGCGAGATGCAGAACCTCTGGGTGAAACCGAGCCACCGGGGCCATGGGCTTGCAACCCGTCTCATCGAGGCTGCCGAAACCGAAGCGGCGGAGCGCGGGTGCACACAGACTGTCCACTTCACCTACGCCTTCCAGGCCCGGGATCTCTACGAGCGCACCGGATACGAGCTTGTAGGCCGGGTTGAGGACTTCCCATCGGGATCGGACGCCCTCTGGTTCCGAAAGCAGTTGCATCCGCCCGGCGAGTCGCCATGATGCATGACTTGGTGCCTACCGGGAAGTGCGTGCTGGGTGGCCAGATGAGCCTGCGATGCGGCCATTCGGCTGGAGCATGCTGTCGAGGGATCGGGCGTACCCCGTGAAGGAACATGTACCCGGGATCGCACTCTTCGCCGACTACCAAGCTTCCTGGTGGCGACCCGACATCCTCGCGGCGATGAGCCTGTGGGCCGTTCTGATCCCCCAGGCGATGGCGTACGCTCAGTTGGTCGGCGTCCCTGCCGTGTACGGCCTGTACACGGCGTTCGCTGCCATGATCGGCTACGCGCTCTTCGGCACATCGCGGGTCCTCAATCAGGGACCGGAGTCAGCGGTGGCCATCGTCACCGCTGCCACGTTGATGCCGCTCGTCGGCGGTGACGGCGATCGATACATCCTGTTCGCTTCCGCCCTCGCGATCATGGTCGGGATATTCGCGATCATGGGTGGACTCGCACGACTCGGTTTCATCACCCGCTACATCTCACGACCCATTCTGACGGGCTACATCGTGGGATCGGCATGGCTGATTGTGCTCAGCCAACTCCCTGCACTCTTCGGAATCACCGTGGACGAGGGCAACTACTACACGGCACTCGGCAGCATCGCAAGGAACCTCGATCAAACAAACGCCTGGACGCTCGGATTGGGGCTCGCCCTGATCGCCCTCATCTATGCCCTCAAACGATTCGTACCGGTGCTGCCTGCGTACTTGATCGCCGCCGTCACAGCGACCGTCGTTGTCGCCTGGCTCAATCTCGATGAGCAGGGAGTCAGCCTCATCGGTGCCATCGAACCGGGGATTCCACTACCCAAGATCCCCTTCATACCGCTGTCGGACGTCATGGATCTGATCCTGCCGGCCGCCGGGATCGCCCTGTTGGCGTACGCCGACAGCGTCGTCACCGCCGAATCGCTCGCGAGGCCTGCCGGATACAAGATCGATGCAGATCAAGAATTCATCGGTCTCGGGATGGCAAGCATCTCTTCCGGTTTCTTCCAAGGTTTCCCTGTGAACGGTTCCCAAACCCGCAGCGTCGTGCTGGCCGATTCCGGAGCGAAGACCCAGATGTCGGGCCTTGTGTCCGCCGTGCTCGTGGTGATCACCCTGCTATTCCTGACACCCCTGTTCGAACTGCTTCCCAACGTCGCACTTGCGGCCATCGTCATCGTTGCAGGAATAGGTCTCCTGGATCTCCCGGAACTGAAGCGTCTGTGGCGGATTCAACCGGCAGATTTCGTACTCACGATGATCACCGCACTGGCGGTAGTGACCATCGGAATGCTGCCCGGCATTGTGATCGCCGTGCTGTTGTCTCTCCTCGACGTGGCGCGTCGATCGTCGGCACCTCACACGGCGATCCTCGTACAGGTCCCCGGCACCGACACCTATCGCGATCGCGATCACGTGAACGATGGAGCGACCATCCCTGGTCTGCTGCTGTACCGGTTCGATGCTCCGCTCTTCTTCGCCAACGTCTCCGTCATGATCGACGAGCTCACGGATCTCATCGGGACGGCAGAACCGCCCTACGAGTGGATATTGATCGATGCTGAGTCGATTCACGACATGGATACGACAGCGGTTCAGGGCTTCGAGGAGCTCGTCGAGGATCTCGACGAGGCGGGCATCACCCTCGCCCTGGCCCGCCTACGAAATGCGGTTCGCTCGGTCATGAACGCTTCCGGCCTGATCGAGGTGGTCGGAGAGGAGAACATCTATCTCGAGGTCGACGACGGGGTGACGGCATTCCTGGAGCAGGATTCCAACGCTGATGACTGAGATGCTCTCGGAGCGGGTGGACAACCCCTGTCGTAGCGAGCACAGCACCCCGATGTGCCACCTGGGGTACACGAACAAGAGCAGAGTCAGATCGCGTACGTCGCCTATCGTACGAACGTGACGTCGAGCGGCATTCAGAACATCCGATCCGTTCGGCTGATCTCTTGAAGCACACTCATCGAACGGAGGGCAGGCGAGATGAACCCAGTAGACAAGTCAACCACGAGGGCCGTGATGAACGAACACATCTACAAGAGTCTCGCTGCTGCGGCTGTGATCCTCATACTCGCCGCCACGGTCGCCTACCGGCTCTTGGAAGACTGGAGCTGGGTCGACTCACTCTATTTCAGTGTCGTGGCCGTGACGACCGTTGGATTCGGAGACCTCACGCCCTCGACGGACGCGTCGAAGCTGTTCACGGTGGTCTACGTTCTGGGGGGCATCTCGATCATCACGACATATCTCCACGCCCGTATGAGCCGCAACGTCAACAAGCGCACCGAAGCCTGAAGCCACACATGCTCTCCCTTGTGATGCGATGGAATGGCCCGCCGTGCGATCGTCGTCAGGTCCGCCGCCTGAACCGGTGGCACGGTCGATCGCATCTGTCACCACATCCCTGGTAGGAGGCGGTTGCCGGTTTGGTCTGATCACATATATCACTCACCGAATCATGCCAATCGAGTGACGACGACACCATCGACATGCGGGACAATGGTTCCACAACGACGTTTGCGGTAGATGTAGACGAGGAGTTCTCATGGTTCATGACCACCAGGCCGATGAGTCGGTTCTAGTCCCGGCCTATGCGGGGCGTCTGAGCCAAACACCGATTCCGAAACACCGCCTTCCCGACACCGAATCCGCACCGGACTCGGTGTTCAGATTGATTCACGACGAGTTGCTTCTCGACGGCAGCTCCCGGCTGAACATGGCGACGTTCGTCACGACATGGATGGATCCTCAGGCCGAGGTCTTGATGGCCGAGACGTTCGACAAGAACATGATCGACAAAGACGAATACCCGGCCACCGCGGATATCGAGCGACGTTGTGTCAACATCGTCGCCGATCTCTTCAACGCACCCACCGAGGGGGACGCGATCGGTGTCTCGACGATCGGATCCAGCGAGGCAGTCATGCTGGGCGGGTTGGCTATGAAGTGGCGTTGGAGGCAGCGTCGTGAAGCCGCCGGGTTGCCAGTCGATCGCCCCAACATGGTCATGGGCTCCAACGTCCAGGTGGTGTGGGAGAAGTTCTGCCGGTACTGGGATGTCGAACCACGTTATGTGCCGGTCGCCCACGACCGATTCGTCGTGGATCCGGACGACGTCATGGAGCGGGTCGACGAGAACACGATCGGCGTGATCCCGATCCTGGGAACGACCTATACGGGTGAGTTCGAACCGATCAAGGAGATCCACGACCGGGTCGTCGCCTACAACGAGGCTCACAACGAAGATGTCCCGATCCACGTTGACGCCGCGAGCGGCGGTTTCGTTGCTCCCTTCCTCCACCCCGACCTCGAGTGGGACTTCCGGCTCCCCCAGGTCAAGTCGATCAACGTATCCGGACACAAGTACGGCTTGACGTATCCGGGTATCGGTTTCGTAGTCTGGAGGTCAAAGGAGGACCTTCCCGAAGACCTGGTGTTCCACGTCAACTACCTCGGTGGGGACATGCCCACCTTCACGCTGAACTTCTCCCGCCCCGGCAATCAGATCGTTGGCCAGTACTACAACTTCGTGCGTCTCGGTCGCCAGGGTTACACGCGCATCATGGAGTCACTCCGCGGCATCGCGCAGTTCATCTCCAGCGAGATCGCAGAGATGGGGCCCTTCGACGTGGTGAGCGACGGCTCGGCGATCCCGGTTCTGGCCTTCAGGTTGAAGGACCCGGAGAAGTACACCGTGTTCCACATTTCGGACCATCTACGCATGAGTGGGTGGCAGGTGCCCGCCTACACGATGCCGGACAATGCCACCGATGTCGCGGTGCTCCGTATCGTGATCCGAGAGGGATTCAGATTGGACCTTGCCGAGTCCCTGCTCGAGGCGCTACGCGGCGCGGTCGCTCATTTCGAGGAGTTCCCGCCTCCACATCCGCCCGATTCAGCTGGCTTCTCGCACACCTGAGCTACGGATAGACGAGTCGAATCATCCATGCGCTGGCACCGACGACTGACATGGAACCCACGAAGTCTGGATTGGCGTGTCGCCGTTCTGTTCATGATCGGGGCCTCCCTCTTCATCCTCGGCTCGTTTCCCGCGTACGCTCAGCTCGTCAATCCCGGCATGGTCGGAGCCACGTTCTTCATCGGGTCGATCTTCTTCACCTCCGCCGCGTACAGCCAGTTCCTCCAGGTTGTCAATACACCCGGGGAACCCGACGAGTCCCATACACGTCGGGGTTTTCGGTTCTTGGCCTGG